>Ga0307515_10015185_pt1 | contig 14206 bp, 9 predicted proteins | sample 17_EM_MG_FD_194513 | JGI IMG/M metagenome (GOLD analysis project Ga0307515, IMG submission 194513) | Populus trichocarpa ectomycorrhiza microbial communities from riparian zone in the Pacific Northwest, United States - 17_EM | ecosystem: Host-associated > Plants > Roots > Unclassified | place...
TTTGCTGAATCCCAGTTAGCTCTATAATGGCCTCTGGTATTGGCAAACAATAACCATTGCTATTTGGCAATAGTTTTAATGTAACACCTCCTACCGTTCTTGTCATTACAATATTAGCGCCATCTCTGTTTAACCTTTTTACATCTACCCACCTTAGCCCTCTCATCAATAATTCCTTTCTTCTTTCCAAAAGCACTTTATCTATCATGGCTTGTTGACTACTTGGGCTGAACTTTATATAAGTACCACTTTTGTATCGCTTGATTAGTAACTTATCTAAAACATCATTTGCCTCTGCCACCTTGTTAGCCCTTGCTAAACACTCTGCCTTTATCAAATAGATTTCATCTAAGGCTAACCCTGTGAATGGTGGTGTAGTTCCAGTGTAGTTACCTTTAAAGGCATAAACCCCATTACTTATGGTCTTAAAAAAAATTGTCTTTCTCAGGTCATTAGCTTCATATAACTGGTATACTACTGGGTTAATCTTTGCCACGTCTTGTGTTAAAAGTAGTGGTAATGACATTCTCCCTTCCATTAATACTTCCTTGTTAAATGCCGCAATGGGAAACGAAGCAGTTGGCACCAAGGTATTATAGTCGAGCAGATCACTTTTGATAGCCAAACAAGAATCAGCATATAAACCAGCTTCAGTATACAAACCCATTGCAAGATAAGTTCTAGCTAACAAAGCATAAGCAGCATTTTTACTTGGTCTTATAACATGAATGGCAGTAGTTGGTAATAATTGTATTGCCTGCTTGACATCAGAAATTACCTGCATATAATTTGCCTGCACTGACGCCCTCGTGGTTTTGATGTTAAAATCTGAATTTGCCCTTATTGGTACGCCTAAATCTTTTTCGGCTGTGGCAGGGTTGTAAATTGGTGCCCAAAGGTAGGCTGCATTGATTAGCCCACTGGCCTTATAAAAGTAGGCTTGTCCCTAACATTATTGAGTTGATTGCCATCAACTGCCTGTTTATCGAGTTTATTGGATTCATCTAATACAGTATTGCCAAAATACACCAAGTTATAGGCATAACCCCAATCATTATTCGATCTATCATAGATGTAAGACCTTTCCCAACCATATTTTCTTACATCGAATTGCTCTTCAAAGGTTGCCAAATCCGCATCTAATGCATAGTAATCATCAGTACTTGCCTCACCTCCATTTACACCTTGAAAAATCAATCGCTGGTGGTCATCCAACAGGGCCTGCATGGCAGGTAGGTTATCCAGTGTCGCCAGTTTCTTATTCGGTTTGGCATCTAGGTAATCCTTACAGCCAAATAGGGTACAAGCTGCACATAGCAGCATCAAAATTTTTATGGTTTTCATAGTTTCTATTTTTAAAATTCAATTCTTGCTCCGAATGCGATAGTCTTGCCATCTGGCAGATTGCCAGTTCGGTAATCGGGGTCAACATCCACCTTGTTCTTCATCCATAATATACCAAGGTTTTGTGCATTGGCATAAAGTTCTATGCTGTTAAATGGCAATCCCTTAATTGCAGTCTTAGTTAACTTGTAATTCAAGTTGATAAACTGCAGGCGCACATGGTCCCCAGGCTCAACCAAGGCAGTTGTAAATGCATAAAAAGATTCCCTTCTGGAAACAGCAGGGTAAACCATAGACGGGATGGTGGTTGTCAGTTCATCGCCAGGTTTTTGCCAACGCTTTTCAAAATCGGGGTGGCCGATGGCACGTTCAAATAGGTTACTATAGTTAATGCTAGTACGCCTGAAATAGTAGGCAAATTTATAACTGACATTTACAGAAAGGCTTAGGTTTTTCCAAGAAAAGGTATTGCCCAAATTCCCAAACCATTTTGGAAATGCAGTACCATGATACACCAAGTCGTTGATACTCGTGTTGGTGCCCGTGATATTGTTGTAATTTTTGCTTACGGCATTATTGTAATAGCCTAACGGGTCTCCAGTTATGGGGTCAAGCCCCTCAAAACGGTATGAAAATAAGGCAAATACTGGTTTGCCGACCGCCCCTGTTATTGTTTGTCCACTACCAACAAAGGAACTGGATGATAAACTTGAACGGTAATAAGCCAATACCTTATCTTGATAATAATTTAGGTTAACTGTAGAACCCCATTTAAATTTGCCTATTAAATTTCTGGTATTCAAGTTGAAATCTATTCCTTTGGCTTCAGTTTTTGACACATTCCTGGTCAAGCTTGAACCCGCAACGGCAGTATAATCAGCGGCTGTTGTGCCGTAGAGATCGGTAGATTTTTTATGATAATATTCTATGCTCCCACTCAACCTGTTGGCTGTTGTTGCAAAATCTATGGCTGCATTAAATATGCCTACCTTTTCCCAGCGAAGTTCTGGATTGGCAAACTGAGAAAATCTTGCAGTACCTGCCTGTGTATAGACAGAATTGGCACCAGCAGTAGTGATGGTAACTGCAGTTAATGCCTGGTCTACATTGCCACTGTAACCATAAGTTGCCCTTACCTTTAATTGAGGCAACCAAGCTAATTTATAAAAGGATTCTCTGTTGATATGCCACGCCAAACCTGATGACCATAAAGGACTCCACTTATCATTAGTTTTTAGTCCAAACAGGTTTGAGGCATCCTTTCTGGCACTTAAACTTACTACATATTTTTCCCTAAAAGTATAAGCTGCGTTGGCATACATAGATACAAAACGCCTATTGATGCTAGCAAAATCAATTGCACCTGTTGGTATAAATGAGCTTGCGCCAGTTATAAAGGTTGGATAGGTCTTGGTATAATCTACTGGGATGAAAATTAGTCGATCATCGTTATAGCCATAAGTCCTGTTGCCCGTGCTATTGGTTTGCCCTTCTTGGCGCTCTGCTCCTGCCAATACCGTTAAACCGTGTGAACCACTTGAAAGGTTATAGTTCAATTGTCCGCGGATGTTGGTGGCTATCAATTTTGCATTAGTGGCATCCAATATCCCTCCCTTTGGCACATTGTAAACCATTGCGCCCGTACCTGCCGTTACTTGGGTATAGGTATTGGTTAGGTTTCTAGCTAAATAGCTGTTCTCATTGGCAATGTTCTTAGTGGCCGTTTGCTGTTGTTCGCATTGATAAAGCACTTCGGCATTTAAGCCTTTGAACACTTTATAACTTAGGGTTACATTAGCCAATAAATCAGATTGATTGCTGCTGCCCAAATTGTTCATGTAATCAGTGAGTGGGTAATATTTCCAAGACAGCAGGTTAGGGTTTGTCAAACCGTTCAAGTAACTCAAGCTATGACCGTTTGCCATTGCTAGGGCATTACCATTGTCATCTGCAAAACGCGTATACGGAATTAATGCACCATTACTCATTTTCACATCTGAATATGCAGTTTTGCCGCTTTTAGTGCTACTTTGTGTATAGTTAAGGTTGGTTCTTAAGCTCAGTTTTTGGCCAAACTTTATTTGATGGGTAAGTTTGGCATTTAACCTGTCGTAGCTTGCATCCAAATCTGTAAGGTTGGCATCGTAGCCAAGGTTAATTGCCCAACTACTTCTTTCAGTTCCTTCGCTTAAGCTCAATGCCAATTGCCTGTTAATTGGCTTTCGGTACATATAGCTTAGGAAATCATTTCGCACATCGTAATTGCGCAACGCATCTATAGCTGTTGTGGTTTGCAATGCAGTGCTTGTTCCTTTGGTTTGTGCTAACAGCAACTCTACAACTGGAGATAGCGCAGGTTTTGAAGATGAATTGATTTGAGTATTATAGTAGCCCTTAGCATATAAAAACTGTTCAACATCGATATAGGCAGATGAATTGATTTGTAGGAGATCAAACAGTTTAGGTTTAGTGCCAATACCAATATTACTGTTCAAAGCAATTCGTAAGGGTTGCTCTAACTTTGGGATTTTACTGGTGATTACGATTACACCATTACCTGCCCTAGCTCCCCAAATGGATGAGGCAGCTGCATCCTTCAACACGGTTACGCTTTCAATGTCGTTTGGATTGATTTGGTTAATGTCTCCTTGATAGGGAAAGTTATCTAATACAATCAGCGGGTCTTTCGGACCAATGATCGTGCTCAAGCCCCTCACCATAATTTGGCCGTTGGACGATATCCTCCTATCTACTGTTAAACCATTTACCATCCCTTCTAGCCTGTTGATGAGGTTAGTGCCCACCCTTTGGGAAAGTTCTTGATTGCTGACCTGCACAAAACTTCCTGTGCTCCTCTCCTTGTTTAAGGTTTGGTAACCAGTGCTTATAACCTGAACGGTTTGCAAGGTATTAGCCAAGGGGTCAAGTTCTAAATTTAAGATGCCAGTATAGGGCATATTCAAGGTTAGCGTTTGCGGAGCAAAGGAGAGGTGCTTAAAACTAAGCTCATAACGTCCATTTGGCAGTTGAATACTGAATTGGCCTAGGCTATCACTTGAAAGGTTTTGGTTTGTTGAGAGCACTTTCACCGTTACGTTTGCAATAGGTTGCTTTGTATTTTGGTCTGTAATTTTGCCCTTTAAGTAAGTTTGGGCACTGGCTTGGTAAAATACAAGACTGAGCAAGATGCTGAGGTAGAGAGAAATTTTCATAGATTTTCGGTTTGTTTTAAGGTTTGGTTAATTTGGTTGTGGGCAATAGCTGCTCGATATTTGTAGCGTTCACAAACTCGGCTGGGGTAATTGCCAATACGTCTCCCTTTGCGCCTATCCATACATAATGTGGTAGGTACTGGTGAGGAAAAAGGTTCATTAACATCTTATCGTTAATGATACTGTTCAACTGGGTTTGCTTGGTTTCTTCGGCTGCTCCAGTTAGTACTTTTTGCATATGCTCAAGTTTGTCTTTTGTATTGATAGAGTTAACCAATAGGATAACTAGCCTATCTTTAAACTGAGCTTGCAGACTATCAAGCTCGGGAAACTTTGCTAAACAGCTACCACACCAGCTTGCCCAGAAATCGAGGATGATCAGTTTGCCTTCATACTCCTTCAATGAGGTAGTAAATTTGCCATCCTTATTATTAATTAATTTATAGGAATATTGCCAAATGCTATCTGGTAGCTTGGCTCCCACTTTAAAAGCTGAATGCTTTTGTTGTGCGGTAACAGAAAAATTTAGGCATAACAATGCCCCTACGAGTAAAATCGTTGTTTTCATAAATATTTGTTTAGGGTAGAGTAGAAAAAAATTAAGGAAAAAGCGGACGGCCTGAATTAACCAATATTAACCTAAATTATACCGATAACCGCCCGCTTTAATATCGAAGCATCAAACTGGGCTTTTGATAATTAACGCAAACAGTTGTTTTTGCGTGATGATTGGATTGGGGTTAAATGAAAAAACATAAACGCTCCTATTCGCTTTTGGAATGGCTACGGTAACAGGGCTTAAAATTTTGCTTTGTTTTTTCATCACTCGTATGGATTATACGAGTCTTGATTTTGAAAGGCAGTTTCCACAATACATGTGAGGCTGCCAACCATAACTACCTTAAAGTTCTCACGCCTTACGTAACACGGATTTACAACAGCCCCACATCTATTTCGGCGTACAAATATATACATCTACACATAGACATGGGTAATAATCTGCTGTCTTGCGTTACGGCGTGAGATTTGTAGTTGCAAGACTCGAATTAATACCTTCTTATTAAATCAAATATAAGAAACATCAGCAACTAAACAAATATGTTTAGTTAATAATTTCAAAATCTGCTGAGTTTGCAATATGTTAGATGATTTGGAATTTTTCAAAAAAGCTTTGGGTAAAAGAATTGCAGCTTTACGTGAAGAGAAAGATTTTTCTCAAGCGTATCTAGCCTCACTTATAAATAAGGATTTTCAAAGTTTGAGTAGAATAGAAAATGGAAGGGTAAATGTATCAGGATACATTCTAAAGCAAATTGCAGAGGCATTAGAAACTGATATGAACAATTTGTTCAAATTCTAAATCTACTTTGGCAATAAAGAGATTATAATAGTTAAAATGATTATTAAAATTAACCCAATAACAATCTCGACCCAAGTATAAATGCCCTTATTTCTTTTGGCAGCAGCGTAGAGAGCATATCTGATAATGCTTTTATTTATTCATTTTAAATTATATTTAATGATACTTTTGCCTTTATTTATGTAGCTATTTTTTCTTGTGGTTGGTGTTATCACCAATCACAAAATTTATGCAGTAATTAAATTCAATGTACTGGTGCGGTAATAACACCGACCATAGGTTAGCACCCCAGTCTGCGACCATCATCCGACGCATCTGAGGATTGCGAACTTAACTCCCCTCCTTTGGAGGGGTGCCCAAAGGGCGGGGTGGTTTAATTACTAAAACTAACTGTTTAAATAGATCCAATATACCCGTTATTAATCGAACCGGGGTTCCTAGTAAATTCATCCCAGTGCATCCCGATAAGAATACCTGGAGGGGATCTTAAAGCAATGGGAAGGCGTGAACAGCATTGCAATCGCATTCTCCCAAAGGGACTCCTGCGGAGAGATGCCTCCTAAGGAGCAATATCGTTATTTAAGAAGAAAACAAAAAATAATTGTCATCCTGAGCATAGTCGAAGGACAGATTATTTTTTGTTTTTGACCATCAAAAGGTCTTCGACTATGCTCAGACTGACAGCCATTGCGCTTAATTTAATAATATTGCCCAAGGGGACTCCTCCTATGTTTGTTATGACCTAATAAAAAGAATATATTAGGTATTATACTTAAGTGAAAAAGAGTGAGAGCTGAAAGACTCCTAAACAACCTATGGGTATGTTCGTCCGAAGATACTGCCTCACTCTTTTTTACCTTTTAGAGTCTGAACAGAATGTAAGGCATATCGTTCAACGTTATAGCCAGGATATCCAACAGGAGAAAAGACGGAGGAAGGTCACTCACTTAGGTTGATTAAACCTAACAAGACATGATAAGAATTGTAAAACAGGCGGTAGGCATTGATGTGGCCAAAAAAGAGCTAGTGGTTTCCCTTGGGCGAATGAGTCATGATACCGGGGTAGAGATCTACGCACATAAGACATTTCCCAATCACACCAAGGGCTTTGCGAATCTTGTGGCATGGGTGGGCAAAATGACCTTAAGGGATGTGCGAACCAGATATGTGATGGAGGCAACAGGGGTTTACCATGAATGCCTGGCTTATTATCTTTCAGGCCAGGGGCATCAGCTGAGCATCGTGTTGCCAAACAAGATCAGTAATTATTTCAGGACACTGGATGTAAAAACGATTACCGATAAGACCGCTTCGCAGGCGATATGCCAGTTTGGGCTGGAACGGAAACTGGATGATTGGCAGAAACCAAAAAAGATATTCAGTGAACTTAAACAGCTTACCAGGGAAAGAGAACAGTTGATTACCGACAGGACGATGCTGAAAAACCAGCTGCATGCCGAGATGGCTGAAGCATTTCCAAACCTGGGCAGTATCAAAAGAGCTACAAAACGAATTCATTTGATCAACAGGCAAGAACTGGAGATCAGGGCGGAACTGGCCGGAATAATAAAAAAAGATGCAGAGCTGGCTAGAAAGATCGACCTGATCACAACGATCCCGGGGGTAGGGAAGCTGACGGCCGTGATAGTCTTGGCAGAGACCAACGGATTTGAGCTTATAAACAACAAAAAACAGCTTATTGGTTATAGTGGGCTGGATGTAAGGCTCAAGGACTCCGGCACCTCGGTGAAGGGAAAGCCAAGAATATCCAAAAGAGGGAACAGGCACATCAGAAAGGCAATGCATATGCCCGCACTGTCCGCAATAAAACATAACAGGGAGCATAAGGGTCTCTTTATCCGTCTGGTATCAGGCCATGGCATAAAAATGAAAGCAGTGGTAGCGGTGCAGAGAAAAATATTAGAGCTCATCCATGCCATCTTTAAAACAGACAGGCCCTTTGACAGCGATTATGCAAAAATGGAGGTAGCAGAAGTATTAAATGATTAGAGCAGCCATTATATAAATGAACTGCCCTAAAGAGGCTAGCTTAAAGCTGCCTTGAAGAAATAAAATTAAAAAAAACATTTGGATATTAACACAGAATCTTCGGAGCAGGGCAAGCTGAACATGTCTTGTATAGTTGGTTTCGATTTTCTTTTGGTTGGTCTCATCATTAATATACTAGCTAACTAAATTCAATTTAAGTAGTACGGTGATAACACCGACTAAAGGATAAATGAGTTCTTTCTGGTTCAGTAAATTATCAAACAGGTAAATTAGAAGCAATAATTGATAAGTTATCGCTAGAATTTACATCGCTTTTCAGCATTTGCCCCAGCGATTTAGAAGGTGGGCTTCAGCATCAAGCTTTCTGGTTTTTATAACTCGCATGCTAATCATCGATAAATATAACTCAAGCACAGGATTTTGGTATCACATTAAGATGCCCTTAAAATTATCCTTATCCGGTATCGGATTTAATCGAGAAGCTGAGCATGACTCGTATAGTTTGCTCCGGACTTTCCCAAATATATGCACCTATGGCACAGACTTCTCTGACATGACTCTGGACTGTAGGCTCGAGACCCTAAACTATGAAGTCTTCCTAATTAAAATTATACAGCAATCCTATTTTGAAATGTAGATTATTTACATCTTCCTTTGGCCAATCCCAGAAAAAGCCACCTTCGTCCTTTAAGCGCCACTGGTAATTTAATGACCTCACATAGGTGAGTTCAGAATTTAAGATGATACGTTTAAAATCCCATGCAAATTTACCGGTAAAGGCATAGTCTACCCAATGCCTACGCACATCTTTAACAGGTGCTCCAGCTCTATATAAAAAGTCATTATTATTAACTATCCTTTCGACATTGAACCCTATTTTTTTAAATTCATTTACCCAACTTACATCCAGCGATTGCATGTTGCTGCCCGGGCCAATACCTGCACCTAAAACCTGCCCATCATTGGTATATCCAGCTACAACCTCATGGTGGCTGTACCAAGTTGGCGTTGCCCTTAGCGCACTTGTGCCGGGTGCTTCTAATTGTGTAAATTCTATGCCAACCTGTAAATATTCATTAGCCTTACGTAAAGCCACTAGTTTCCTAAATCCCGCTATGTATGCCCTAGAATGTTCAGGTTCTACGATATAATCCCTGGTATTAAACGCATGGTCATTTCTTCCATACTCTATGTAAATCTCCGACTTACTTTCTGGCATTACCCATTTACCAAAAACGGAAAAATACTGATCCCTCTTTGCCGCATCTTCTGCATCAAAACCAGTTATTGGATCTCTGTATTTAACCTTGTTTATTGAATTAAATATAGGAAGGTAGTCTGACAACGAATTGCCCATGTCTTGATTATACACCATAAATACCCTATTAAATCCAACAGAAAGGCCATTAACCCATTTAGGTAGATAGGTAAAGGTAATTCCAGATAAATAGCGCCAATCTCTTGGCTTGGCTGTAAACAGATTCCCTTTTGGTAAAGCTACACCTGACTGTTCCAAATGTCCGGCTATAACCTGAGCCTCAATTTTACCAATGTACACATCAACTGGTCTAGTGGTATTTAAGGTTAGGTGTTTAAAACCAGTAGCATTGTTAGTCATTAACAGCGAATTCCTAACACCTGGACCCCACCATAAATTTTCGGTCGAAATTCCAAAAGATATGGGCTCAAAATTAAGCCTCACACTACTTTGGCCCCATTCTGCTTTTGAGTACGATCCATTACCAAAACGAGAAGGATTATCAATGCGGTTATACACTAGCGTGGCATAAGCTTTTTGGAAAGCAGGATCTGCAGAATTATCTTCTGCTCCTTCAAAAGCCTTGTTTTCGGCGTAAACGTACTCTGGCCTAAACTGTATACTTAAGGGCCCTATCTTAGCAAAAACACCTGCAGAAATCATGGTTTGGTACCCTTTGGCTTGAACCATCGAGTTGTCATTCATCCCGTAAGGATGATGTGTGTTGTATTGTTGCTGTAAAACGACAGGCAAAGCATATAAAGCTATGCTTGAACTGGCATTTTGATATAATTTTTTTCTAAGATCAATGCTTGCCGATGGTAGTGCAATAGGCCTAATCATATAAGAGCTACCGCTGCTATCCTTGCCTAATAAATATTGCCTCCTAAAGTTATCTTCTATGTTATCTAATAAACCAAGTGGCAAGGTTTGAGCTAAGCTTTTTGAACTGATCAAGCTCAAACTTAAAAATAGCAAAAGCGTGATGCGTATTAGAATTGATTCTTTAAAATGAATTTTCATAGGCAAGTATACTGAACAATTATTAAATTAAATAACGTTAAAAAATAGACTCTGCATTGCTTCAATAACAAATATAGCTATTTAATCATTATTTGTCTATTAGCTTACTTAAAAAGGCCTTATTTTGCGGTAAAAATAACATGGGCCAAATTTTTTAACAATTTATTTAAGTTTACAACACAAATAACGAATGCTTAAAACAAATAATTAAAATCTTCTGCCAATTTTAAGCACCTCTAACCATAAATTATAACATTTACTCCATACAGTCCTTAAAATTTAATCTTACATGAGGCAGTATAGCTAAAATATTCTTTATTTATCCATTTTAAGTCTACTTCTTAGACCTAAACCCACTCCAGCAATTAAGCAAAAAAACAAGATGTTTGCACAATAGTACAAACCATATTGGTATAATTTAGTATTGCTTATTATTAAGTAGGCAATACAACAGCTAAACAATAATAGCAATGTTGGTATTGCTTTAAACTTGGTGTAATCAAACCGTTTCTGCCAAATTATTGCTGCCAAGTATAAGGTAGTTGCAATAGCATAGATAGTGGCATACCTTGCATTAAGGTTAATATTAATATTATACCTAAGAGCAATTACCATTCCAATCATTAATGCACCTGTTAACAAAAAACCAAATGTTAAGGATAATAATGCTCCTCTATTTAAGTATAGATTAAACTTATCCAGTTTATTCTCTCTAATTAGAGTTCCAAGTTTACTAGAAATTTTAATATTAATAGGAAAGACCACTCCATTAACAATACGCGTTACTTGATCTGCTGTATAAGCTATTTTAGAAGCAACTAGCGCATGGTAGGCACTCGACAGCATCTTACGATCTACAGTAATTAATAATTGTGCAATGCTATTAAAAGCACTGAACCAAAAGCTAAATAATAAATCAGACCTCCAATTTCTTCTCAGATAGCTTAAGTCTTTTAAGTGATTTTGCTGCCACCTTACTTTTAAAATGAATTGAAAAAATCCATATCCATTACCAATTACTAAAACCCATAAAATCTGTCCAACAGAAATATGGTTTATTTTTAAGATATGCCTACTAACGATTAGTATCATCAAAGGAATTATCATTCGAAACGAATCTGTGAATGCCATCCTTAAAAATTCTTGTTTAATTTGAAACTCAATAAGAATGGTTGTTATAAAAATATTCGAAATAAGGTAACAATAAACTTGTAACCTATACATCACTGGTATACTTTTAGCTTCGATAAATATTTCTATCGTGATAACACTAATTAGTAAAAAACATAATACCCATTGTATGATGATACTATTATTATCCTTAAGGTTAAAGGATCTCTTTAGCATTAAACCTCCAATAGCCCCGCTAGAAAATGTTGAAACAAGTGTTAAAACAGCAAAACATAAGGAGAAGTTTATGTAAGCATCCGGAAATAATCCATCTTTAATCACACCGAACAAGATAATACCGATTAAACCATTAATCACTTTCCCTGCTAGTATAAAAAAGATATCTCTCATTTTATCTCAAAAGTGTATAACCCCATTTTAGATATGATGACATAAATAAATAACTTGATCTTAAAACTTAAATCCTTTGAACTTGTATTTGACGACATAAATTGCGCATCAATAATTGGATAGTCAGATCTTAGCATACTTAGCTTTTGAAGTTTTGCATACTCATAAAGAAATGCCTCTAATGGCTTAGACTTATTAACATATTCTAAATTAGCATAACAGTACTCGATAGATTTGAAGAGTTTCTTTACAGGAAATATATAAAAACAACTTAAACAAAGTTTAGTATTCATCCTTAGCGGATTACCAAAACGATATATTAATCCACCCTGTGCTTTTGCTAAAATTTTTTCGAGGTTTTTGATCTCATATCCTGCAGACAGTTTGATAATATATTTTTCATTCCTAAGCCTATCTTTTAAAAATGGAATTGAATGATATAACAAATCTATTTCTAATCTAGATGGACCATTTAGCAAGTATTCTTTCTCAGAAAAAAGACTATTGATTGGTGGTGAGTTAAACGTAATATTTTGTTCCTCTATGAGTTGAGAGATATATGTCCCATATTGCCGAATGGTTGAGTCTAGAACAAGTACATTCTCAAAATTAAACTTTTTTAACGACCTCAATGTTTTAAGGAGGCGCTCAATCCTTATTTCTTGGGGGTGTTCTAAAAGATGGCCTTTCTTGTCTGCAAATAAGGCCGACGTTATAATTACTGTAGTTTTTGAGATATCAACCATGTGTTACGCCTGCAATATAAAGCTTTTTAGTCATTTTTATAGCCTCTTAACAACCTTAAAGCGTATTTATCAGAATGTTTTATTTAGAAATGAGCATTTTTTTACCCTCAAAAAAGAATCTTACTACTAAAAAGAGAGATGCAGCACCTAAAACAAAAAACAAAAATAGCAACATTGAGTTTTTTAGCACAAAAATCACAATTATATTAGCTATTAACTGAATAAAAAGATATAATGTAGATATTGAAAGGTGTGACCATTTTTTTTCATTCGCCAGGAATTGGTAAAAATGACTCCTATGTGCCTTAAAAATATTTTCCTTTCTAATTAACCTGAACATAATGGTAGTAACCGTATCTAAACCATAAAACAATAACAATAGGATATAGGTAAAATCACCTGTTTTTAATACCAGCTGAGCAATGAAAAACAGTAATATAAATGCAATACTGACACTTCCTACATCACCAGCAAAACACATTGCTTTTTTTCTAAAATTAAAAAAGTTAAACACTATAAGTGATAGGCCTACAACAATCAAAAAATTCTGAGACGTAAAATTAACTACTTCTTTATTTATATAATAAAGTGTACATAAGATCAATAAACTATAAGAACCAGTAATTCCATTAATTCCATCCATAAAATTATAAGCATTTATAGTTCCTATGACCAACAGCGTTGCAACTGGAATCCAATACCATGATTGTTCAAAAAGCTGCAATTGGTAAAACATCAATACCACAGCTATTAAGTGTATGCTTAATCTAATTTTATTATTTAATGTAAAAAGATCATCTAGAAAACTGATGAAACTAATTAGAAATAATCCTAAAATAAAATAAGGGTATTGGAGATCAGAATAAAGGAAAAACAAAATCGCTGCAATGCAAAACACAATACCCCCACCTCTTATGGTGACTGTGCTATGTGAACTTCTATGATTAGGTTTATCAATAATATTGAAATGATCAGCTATTTTAAAATAAAAAAGCGCTGTAGCAAATAAAATAATCAGTATTGCAATTACAACTGTTGGTGTCATATTGTTCTTTCGGCTAATTTAGTGTAATAGATCTATTCTGGAGAAAAGGTTAAACTATAGTTCCCAAAAAGAAGTTCTATTTAAGTATATTTTATATTATCGATACTTTTAAACCTTAGGAAAGGCTTAAGGTACTTCAATCAAATCAATTAATGCCTCCTAATTGGATATTATCCAAAACTGAGTTTGGACGCCAATTCACAACGCCCTGTACCTTGGCATTGCTAAATGTTAAATCTTTTGTTATCTTTTCCAATTTTTCACTATTAATCGGTGCTTTTGGCCCTAAAATATCACCCATTTTAGCAAGTATTTTAGCTAATTGAAAAGGAATATTGATGGGTTTTTTTCTGTTTATTTTCGCGGCAATTTTAGTTGACAATTCGTAGAAAGAAGGGTGGTAGCCATCAGTTAAATTATACGTTCCTCCAATTAGGCTTACCATCGGTATCAGTCTGCCCACATCTGAAACTAACAACATACTTTTCCTAGCTTTTCCACCTCCAATATTTAAATAAAATCCTTTTTTAATGCCCTTAATCATAGCGCCAAGATTACCCGGTGGATTTTCTCCAACTAACAATGGCAACCTCAATATTGTACATTTTACATAGTGTTTATCACACCAATTTTGAACTATTTCTTCTGATTGTACTTTACTTAATCCATAAGGATCACTTGCAAGAA
>Ga0307515_10015186_pt1 | contig 14205 bp, 9 predicted proteins | sample 17_EM_MG_FD_194513 | JGI IMG/M metagenome (GOLD analysis project Ga0307515, IMG submission 194513) | Populus trichocarpa ectomycorrhiza microbial communities from riparian zone in the Pacific Northwest, United States - 17_EM | ecosystem: Host-associated > Plants > Roots > Unclassified | place...
AAACTGCCCTACCCCCCTAGCTGCAAACACTCACCCCCCTAAACTATCCCCCTCTTCTCAACACAAGTCATCATTCTTTAACTTTTGTAGTCACAACATCCGTATTCTGATTTATTGTGGATTTTGTCGTTTTTTGTAAGTAAATTTATCTTTTTTTTAATTTTAACATTAAAATGTCAATTTTATTATTATTTAATGTTTTTTTTAGTATATTTATTTTGTTAGTGTATATACATGTTTATTGTTTTTTTCTCAAACAAACTTGTCGTATGAATGTATAATTTTGTGCTTGTTATGGTTTGTTTTAGATTTTATAAAATTGTATTTGTTTGTAAATTGTTGAAACTTATATCAAATTACCGAATTAGATGTGTTGTGATGAAATAAATAATAGCTTGTTTAACGGGTCCGTTTTAATTTTTATCAATTTGCGGAGTTGTAATTTCCGTAAATTTATGTGTATAAATTTGTATGAACATTGATAATGAATATAGAGAAGTTTTAATTAGTTTGTTGGATAATCTCGAGTTAAACCAATATTTTTGCAAATTTATTTACTTAACATAGTTAATTAATACATGTTGTCATCATTATTTTATAGAGGTTAGGTAGAAGTCATGAATGATCATTCATGGATGTATCGAGATTCACCACAAGGATTGCAGAGGATGGATTATTGTAATGGGGTTTAGGATTTTATTAATTTTGCAACATCTATTCCGAGAAATTTTAATGGAGGCGGTATTAGGTGTCCATGCAGAAAGTGTAAAAATAAAAAAGTATATGCATCCAGATATTGTAATGATGCATCTTCTCCATAAGGGGTTCATGGAGAATTACCTGTGTTGGTATGCACACGGAGAACTATTTGTTTGTAATGAGAGCATGGTAGAAAGGATGGTTGGATCAACTTCTAGTGCTAGCAACATACATGGAGTTGTAAATGACAATAGTATTCCTTACAGGAATATGGTTATGGATGCAATGAGAATGAATTAAGGTAATGCCAGTCAATGTCCAATTATAGAAGAAGAACATAATGCAAACGCGACCAGATTTTTTGATCTGTTAAAAATTCTGATGAACTATTATGGGATGATTGCATGAATCATAGTAAATTATCGGTCATCACATAGGTGTTCACCATCAAGTCGGATTGTGGGTTGAGTGAGGCCAGTTGTGACATAATTGTCAAATGGATGAGAAGTATTTTACCTAAAGAGAACAGGTTGAAAGAGAACTTCTACGCTGCTAAGTCCATGATGAAACTCCTCGGTTTAGGATATTAGAAAATTGACATGTGCTCTAACTTCTGCATGTTGTACTACCTTGAAAATGCTGAGCTGACCGAGTAAATGACATGTGGGCATTCCCATTGCAAACCCAGAACTGGCACGGGAAAGACTCTCATGGTATATAAAAAACTTAGATACTTCCCAATCACACCTAGACTGCAGAGGTTAGTCATGTCACCAAGGGCTGCTGAGCACATGATATGACACCAATCACATGTTGCGGTTGATGGAGTGATGGTGCATTCTTTTGATGGCGAAGTATGGAAACACTTTAACAGTGTGCATCCTCACTTTCAATTGAATCAAGGAACATGCATCTTGGGTTGTGTATAGACGGATTCAACTTATTTGGGTCGTTTGCCGCTCCTTATTTTTGTTGGCCGATCATACTCATGGTTTATAACTTGCAACCAGGGATGTGTATGAGGCTAAAGTTCATGTTTTTATCTACGGTGATACCTGATCCGAGCAGTCCGGGACGGAATATAAATGTTTGTCTTTGACTGTTGATTGATAAGTTGACGCAGTTGTGATCCTCCGAAGCTTTGATTTATGTTATATCGAGAAAACATAATTTTCTTATGAGGGCAGCTTTGATGTGGACTATCAATGATTTTCCAACTTATGAAATGGTTTCTGGTTGGAGCACGCATGGAAAACTAACATGTTCATACTACATGGAAAACAACAAGGCATTCACGCTAACAAATAGAGATAAAGCTTTTTTTTTTAACTGCCACCATTGTTTCTTGCCAACAAATCACTGGTAAAGAAAGAATAGAAAATATTTCTTTGTTGGCAGAGTTGAAAAGGATATTGCACCCCTGCGTCTTTTTAGTGAAGAATTGCATTGTGTTTGGTTTCCAATCTGGTAAGTAGAAGTTTTCTTGTTTTGGTTTGACCCACAACTAGGTAAAGCAAATTATTTTGTGGAAGCTTCCTTATTGGAAGATCAATCTTCTCCGCCATAACCTTGACGTCATACATATAAAAAAGAACGTGTTTGAGAATATTTTCAACACCCTCATAGATGTGAAAGGGAAGACAAATGACAACATTAAAGATATAATGAATATAACATTGTCTATCATTATGATATATATATATATATATATATATATATATATATATAATTGACCTTATTTCTCATGTACATGCATTATTTGAAAGGCGAAATTGCAATAAAAGTTTGAAGCGTTACAAGTTGAGAATTGAGCTTTGTGGTTTTTTTATATATGATGTTTTTAGTCTAATGACATTGGTCACGTGTTTGAAAAGTTAATATGGGTTGATATTTTTTTTTTACTTATTTCTTTATGATTTAATTGTTTGACATTATTTTTTTAATGAGCTTTGTGGTTTTCTTCTATTTATTTTCTATCAGGTTATCCCAAACTGATGACTTGAAAAGTGTGTTTAAAGGGTTAACCTAAGTTGACTCATTATTTATTACCCAGGTTACATGCATATCATGCTAACATGGGTTGCCTTGGGCTATATCCAATTTCACTCTTTCATATTTAGTTAGTTAAAAATTAAACTACATTGTTTTTTCCCTTTTGAACAAATAGTTTTTTTTTCCAAGTTATTGTGATCATTTTTAATTTTTTTTATTGATTTACCATTATTATTGATTTTTTTTATCATGTAACTAAAATAAAAATCAATTTATTTAACTTAATAAGGTCTATAACTCGAATCGTAGATTTCTTTTCATATTTTAAAATGTGCTTGCGACATATAAATATTATTGCTTGTGAAAAAAAAACATGGCCCCACAACATAGCATAAGCCTATATCTAGTTAAAATTATATCTTATTGAATCGTTTTTCGATCAAGTTTTAATCTAATAAAAACATTTAAATGCTTATAACACATGGATGTAAGAAATTGCCCACTAACAAAACACCCAAATCATCTTATAAAAGGAAACAATAAAAGAAATCTAACAACTAAAATGAAAAAAAACCCTATTATAATCCACGGTATAAATAAAATGAGTAAATTAGAAATGAATGTACATTGTAATTATGAGCTTAATTGTAATTATAATTGTAAAAAAAATAAGTAAATTATTTCAAAATTTCTCTTTTTTTATGAGAGGATTATAAATTTTTTTATTAATTATTAAATTATTAAAATAGATATTTGTGTAAAGTAAATTTTTTTATTTTATGTTAAGGATATTTATATCATTTAACAAATCTTAAATCCTTAAAAAATCCCAATTTGAAGTGCGATGAATTTTGAATTACTTGAGAGGTTCGAGATCGAGGGTTTTTTTAACCAAACTTTCTCTCTTCCGACCTCTCAAAACCTCCTTTAAACAAACATGGTGTTCGAAGTCCCTCCTCAGTCCTCTCTAACTGATTAACGCTGTCCCTTTCAATGTCCGAAGCGAAGCCACAAAGCAATCTCCAGTTTTAGTGTTATGTTTTTGGATTAGATTAGGTCAGATATTGAAGGAAGCTTTTCAATGGAATGGATCCTCAGGGGCAGATGCAGAGGCAGAGAAGCTGATTACTCTTTCATTCCTTGTGTTAATCACATCCTTTAACTTTTATTCATTGAAACTCAGAAAAAAAATGCTATATAATTTCGTTCCTTACTCCAAATTCCCAAAACTTGTAGCCTATATCCCTTTCTTTCACTTTGTTCATACTGCCAAAAAGCATTACCGCACCACCCCATTTCCCTATATTCATATGTTTCTTTCACTTTTTTCTTCAACAAATCATGGTCCTCATTCTTATTTTGATTCTGATTCTTCAACTACTAATTCCACTTCCCATCTTGTTGAAACTGAGAATTCTTATGATGCTAATGATGGGTTTGGAAAAATGGGTTTTAATTTTAGCAATGCTCACTGTCAAGTTTATTCTGATGGTTTTAGTGATGAGGTTGAAGAATCTGATGAAGAACGCGGCCAAGGTAACAGTTCATGTACTGATAGGAATCAAGGCACCAAAATGGATGAGGATTGGAGGAGAATTGAGATACACGAAGATGAATTTCGACATCCTTTGGTCAGAGAAATTTGTAGGTTGATTGAATGCAGGTCGGCTTGGAACCATAAGCTTGAAGGGAAAATGAGGCACTTGCTAAGAGGCCTCAAGCCTCGACTTGTTTGTGCTGTTTTGCTGTCTCAATCTGATGAAAGGGTTGCTTTGGATTTCTTCTTTTGGTCCGACAGGCAATGGCGGTATCGGCATGATCCAATTGTGTACTGTGTGATGCTTGATGTTCTTAGCAAAACTAAACTGTGTCAAGGTGCTAGGAGGGTTCTTCGGCTCATGGTACGTAGGGGAATTCAGCGTACGCCTCAAGATTTTTGTTGTGTGATGGTGTCTTATAGTCGGGCTGGTAAGTTGAGGAATGCAATGCAGGTCTTGACCATGATGCAGAAAGCAGGTATTGAACCTAATTTGTTGGTTTGTAACACTGCTATTCATGTTTTGGTGATGGCAAATAGGTTGGAAAAGGCTTTGAGATTTCTAGAGAGAATGCAACTTCTTGGAATCATGCCAAATGTTGTCACTTATAACTGTTTGATCAAGGGATATTGTGATCTTCATAGGGTTGAAGATGCCATGGAGCTAATTTCTGAAATGCCATTGAAAGGATGCTCCCCAGATAAAGTTAGTTACTATACTGTAATGGGCTTCCTTTGCAAAAACAGAAGGATCAGAGAAGTGAGGGACGTAATAGAGAAAATGGAGGATACTAAGTTGTTAGCGGATCAGGTTACTTATAATACATTAATACATATGCTTTCTAAGCATCAGCATGCAGATGAGGCACTTCAGTTTTTAAGAGAAGCACAAAAAAGGGGTTTTCAGGTTGATAAGGTTGGGTATAGTGCGATAGTTGATTCATATTGTAAGGAGGGAAGGATGGACCAGGCGAAAGAAATTGTGAATGAAATGTTCACAAGGGGCTGCATCCCTGATGTTGTGACTTACACAGCAATTATTAACGGATTTTCTCAGGCTGGGGAGGTTGGTCAAGCTAGGAAGATGCTTCAGCAAATGTACAAGCATGGCTGCAAACCAAACACTGTATCATATACAGCCTTCTTAAAAGGGCTTTGTCAAAAGGGGAACTCATCAGAGGCAAGGGAGATGATGAAGGCGAGTGAGGAACAGTGGTGGACCCCAAATGCTATTACCTATAGTGTTGTGATGCATGGGTTTCGGAGGGAAGGAAAGCTGTCTGATGCTTGTGATGTGGTGAGGGAGATGATTGGCAAGGGCTTTTTCCCAACTCCAGTTGAAATTAACTTACTACTTCAGTCTCTCTGCCGGATCGGCAGAGTGGATGAGGCAAAAAAGTTTATGGAGGAGTGTCTTAACATGGGGTGTGCTGTCAATGCTGTAAACTTTACTACTGTAATTCACAGATTTTGTCAGCAGGATGACATAGAAGCAGCTTTATCTTTGCTTGATGACATGTATCTAAGCAACAAACACCCTGATGCAGTCACTTATACGACGATAATTGATGCATTAGGAAAGAAAGGTAGAATAGAAGAGGCCACTGAGCTTACGTTGAAGATGCTGAAGAAGGGTATAGATCCTACACCAGTAACATATAGAACAGTGATTCATCGATATGGTCAAATAGGTAGGGTGGAAGATTTATTAAATTTATTAGATAAAATGCTTACAAGGCAAGAGTGTAGAACTGCATTTAATCAAGTTATTGAGAAGCTATGTACTTTTGGAAACCTAGAGGCGGCTGATAAACTCTTAGGTAAGGTTTTGAGAACAGCCTCAAGAATTGATGCTAACACATGCCATGTGCTAATGGAGAGTTATTTGAGAAAAGGGATCCCTCTGTCAGCATATAAAGTGGCTTGTCGTATGTTTAGTCGAAGTCTGATTCCTGATTTAAAGTTGTGTGAGAAGGTGTGCAAGAAACTAATGCAGGAAGGAAAGTCAGAGGAGGCAGACAATCTGTTCTTACGGTTTGTTGAGCGTGGGAATATTTCATCGCATTGTCTACGGCATTCTCAAACCGAGTGAGCATCAGTTTTCGCTTGAGATTAATTTTGTCCTGTTTCTGTGGCAATTGGAAGTCTGGTTTCTAAAATGATAAATACCTTTTCCATTCTTTTCTTATTTGTTAAGTATTCTCATCTTCCTCTCTATGACTATGAGGTTTGGAGAATATGTGCATTTGTTAGAATATTTCTTTTCCAAGTTTTCTTGAACCATATCTTTAAATTCTGCTTTGTTTTCTTGCTGTGTTGTTGATTTGGTCCCTCTTGATATCGAACAAATTTTGTGTGGCCAAGGCAGACAGTATGTGTATTTTGACTATAATAATTAAATAAAAAATAAAGTAATAATATGCTTAAATGAGATTAAATTTAAACAGATTTTGTATAAAAATCATATTAACAAGCATATGGAACTGAATGAAAAAATTCATCAACAGGTCCAAAATGTAAAGCAAGTGAATACTTAGCTATTAAAGATTCATTTTAGAGTTATTTTTAAATCTTTATATTTTACTCAATAGCAAATTAAAATGAATTTACACACTTCACATTGTATGTATAAATATAATTGATATACATTTAACCGATTCAAGTTTCACTATGTTTGAAACTACCAAAACTGGTTTTTAAGCTTAACTAGTTGATTGCTTGGACATATCAAGTGAACCGGTTGACTACTGTTCATTCGTGATGAACACTTAAGAATTTTGCAGGAACCGGTCGACTGAATTATATAGTCATTTGAATCAGTCGATCGCTTTAGGCGTCAAAGACATTCTAACGTCTAGTTTTTTTTTGGAAATACACACACATGCTCGCGCGCGCGCGCACATATACATAACTCTCTTTTATGCAAAATTAAGTAGAGATTCTAAACATACATGATATAGAAGTTATTCCAAAAGAAAAATCAACTAGAAATCATCAATACTAACATACTCTAAGTTGTGCTAAATTAAATCTTTATATTCTAGTATAAGATTATAAAATCTCACACTCATTACATATACACATCTTCAATCATCCTAAGTGCTATTGAATGAGCTATAAATATTAAAGTTTTCAATTGTATAATCTACTCTTTGAGAGAGTGAATCTTATTGTAAACAAATCATAATTGTAAACACTTGAGAGTTTGAATAAACTTTTGATATTGATAAGGTATTGCTACCAAGGAAAAAATCTTGAAGATGAGATATCTTTAAGTGGTATAATTGCTTGGTGTGGATACTCTTAATAGGACTTATATTAAAACTGATATTGTGAGCAAAACTCTTATGTCCTTGCTAAAGTCTTAGGAAGCAAAGGTGATGACAATCAAAGAAGTTAAGGATCTCACTAAACTTCCATTGAAAGAGCTCATCGATTCACTAATGACTCATGAAATTACCATGGAAAAGCAAGAACTAGATAAGAAGCCAAATAAGAATTTGACATTCAAAACCATGCACCATGTTGATAGTGATGATGATGATGAAGTAGAGGAAAACATTGCACTTATAACAAGTCAATTCTAGAATTTTTTCAGAAAGAAGCAAGGGAATAAAAAGTTCTTAAATTTCAAGATGGATGAAAATAAGGAAGAATCTAGTAAGGTGGCACTTAGAAGCTACAAGTGCAACAAGACGGGACACGTTAAGGTCGATTGCCTTTTCTTTCAAAACAAGAAGAAGAACCATCATCATAAATAAGCAATGAAAGCAACATGGAGTGACGACTCAGACTCTAGCTCAAGTGATGATGAAGAACATGTTGCAAACATGTGTTTCATGACAATTGAAAGCGATAATAAGGTACTTTTTCGGATGATGAGTCTGACCACTCCTATGATGAACTACATAATGCCTTTGAATTATTATATGATGAATTTAAAAAGCTAAGTCATAAATATAGTTCATTGAAAAAGAGTCACACATGTTTACTTGTTGAAAAAAACACGTTAGAAAAGAAAGCATGCATTGTTATTAATAGTAACAAGGTTAACTAACTTGAAGAGGAAAATAAGGCTTTAAAAGGAAAATGGACAAATTGAATACCACGCTAGCAAAGTTCACTTAAGGTTTTAAGATTTTAGATATCATGTTTGCTAGTCAAAGAAATGTCTTCAACAAAAGAGGTCTAGGGCATCAACCAAAAAAAACAAAATATTTGAAGAACTACTTTTTTAAAGCCAAACAATCATATGACCAAAACTAAACATGTCATTATTGTAGAAGTATTGGTCATTTGATTTATACATGTCCTATGAAGAAGGACAAAGTTGGTAACATGACTTAAGTTACAAAAGGACCTAAGAAGGTATGGGTGCCAAAAATCTCATCTTGATTTTGTGTGTATAGGAATCAAGAGAATATAAGGAATGATTCTTTGATAATGCTTGCTCAAGACACATGACCAGAGATAATTCATTGTTCTCAAGTATAACTAAGATCAATGCTGGAAAAGTCACATTTAGAAATAACTTAAAAGGAAAGATCATTGGAGTTGACAATATTAAAGGTAAGTCTTCTCCCTCAATAAAAAAAGGTGTTTCTTGTGAATAATCTAAAACCTAATTTGCTAAGCATTAGTCAATTGTGTGATAAAGGGTACAAGATCATGTTTGATCATGCATGTTGTTTAATCCTTAAAAATAATAAAGTTTTATTTATTGGTAATAGAGAATGAAATGTTTACAAGATTAAAATTGATGCATGTTGAGGATAAAAAGCTGTCTTGTTGTTAGCATTAATGATAATTTTCTTTGGCATAGAATATTAGGTAATATAAACAAGGATATTCTTTCTAAACTTGTAAAAAATGAGCTTGTTAAAGGACTCCCTCATATTGCATTAAAAAATAAAAAGTTATGTGATGCTTATCAAATGGGTAAACAAGTGAAAATATCTTCTAAGAGTAAGAATCACATTTTTACTAAAAGACCTATGAAATTGCTACACATAGATCTATTTGGACCAATTAGAGCTAGAAGCATAAGCAATAATAGATATGTGTTTATGATTATGGATGACTTTACAAGATATATATGAGTTTTGTTTTTAAAACCAAAATGAAAAAGGTTTTCCAATCATAAACATAAGGAGTGATCATGATGGTAAAGCTATAAGTGATTTATTTGAAATGTTTTGTAAAGAGAAAGGATATCATCATATATTTTTGTTACTCCTAGAACTCTCCAACAAAATGGGGTTGTAGAAAGAAAAAATCAGTCTTCTCAAGAAATGACAAGAACAATATTAAATGAATTTAATACCCCTAAATATTTTTGGGTAGAAGCTGCGAACACTTCTTGTTATGTTTTAAATCGTGTTATCTTGAAACTAGAGTTGAAAAAAACTTCTTATAAGCTTTGGAGTGGAAAGAAACCCAACATCTCATATTTCAAAGTTGTTGGTTTAAAATGTTTTAATATTAACACCAACAATAACTTGGATAAGTTTGATTTAAAATTCGATGTTGGTATTTTTCTCGAATATTCCTTCTCTAGCAAAGTTTATAGAGTTTATAATAATAAAACACTTTGTTTTGAAGAATTCGTGCATGTTGCCTTTGAGGAAATTTAAAATGACATAATTGATGAGATTCTAGATGATATAAATGAAAGTGTTCAACATTTAAGTTTTAATAATAAGACACCTATGAAGAGAAACAATGAAGAGATGAACAAGGATCAACCAAGCTCAAGTTATCAACAAGAAATAGTATGTATCTTTTTTGTGCCACCAAAAAAGCTAAGGTATATAAGCTTTCATCCTCCCGAGTTAATTACTTGTAATCTATTTGAAGGAACTAAGACTAGAACATCTCTTAGCAACATCAATGAACATTGTACAATTGTTTCGCATATAGATCTCAAATCCTACCTAGAAGCTAAAAAAGGTGCAAATTAAATTTTAGCCTTGCAAGATGAGCTAAACCAATTTGAAATGAATAATGTTTGAGAAATCTCCCTGGATCTTGGAGTCTTGCACAATATATCTAACTAACACTGGTCTCTAACTCAGAATATAGACATTGGAGTCTTGCACAATATATCTCAAATTCAGAATGAGCCAACGATTAAATCTTCCTAGATTGGAATAAAACTAAGCTAACCTGAAAATTGACAAGCTACTATTCAACATGAAAAAAAAACTTGCTAGAGAGTTTATTTCCAATCTCCACCATCTAAAATGAAAAAAAAAAAAATCAGAGTTATGTTTGGACTAATCGACATCTTTGCTATTTTAAAGGTCATTTTTCCATTAATTACAACCTTTTCTTTTATTTATACCTTTATGTATTTTATTTTATTTTTCACAAAAACTATCCAGTTTTATGCTTAAATTGCTAGTCCTTACCGAACTTTGATTGAGATGAGATCTTAAAAAAAGGTAGGACAACATATTTATAGATCTCATGCAAAATTACATCTCGATCTGACTGTTGGATTGAGAACTCTACTCTTTAGTGTAAAATTAATCAGTTCGTGACTTTTCATCAATAATCTAGATTTTTTTGTTCAATCCTCACATAAATCATATCAATTATGCTTCTAAACCCTTAGGGTCATTTTATTGTTTTGAAATATATTTATTTTAAATTTGCATTATCCTTTTTTTATAGTTTATTCTTTATTACCTCACTTATTCCATAGAATTTTTTTTTATCATTTTCCTTATTATTTTACCCATTAAAATGCATTATTGGTTTCGCCGTCGTTATGAATTCCAAACTAAAATTTATTTTATGATGATCATCCCCTCCATTATATATCACAATCATTGTTATTATCATCATTTATTTATTCTTTCTTATCTCGGTTTCCATCACTCATTGAGGTCTTACTACTTCCAGTCTTACATTTACACAGGGGTTTACAAGATATGTGAAAGAAAATCAAGCTAACATGTTAACAAGGAAGTTACACTTCACAAAATAAAGTTCTGAAAAACTTTAGTAGGTCTTTAAGGTAGAACATAGATCTAATGTTGTTTATCTTTAAGTGAGTGATTGTTAAGCAATGGAGACAAATAACCCTCCTCTCCTACTTATAGTAAAAAAGTTGTTGCAAATTAAGTTAGTTATGTGTCTTCGTTGGTTGGATTGTGTGCCACTATTAGTTGAATTATGTGCCATTATAAAAGGATGAATGTGAAATTAAGCTGGATTATTTACATTGTTGATTATAAATAGAAGCATAAACAAATAGAACATGCAATCAAGCTGAAAATTAAAACATTAAGATTGAGAGAAAAGAGTGTGTAAGGTGAGGAGAGAAGAGAGTTCTTCTTTTCCATTGTAAATTATGATTTTTCTTTGAAAAAATAAAATCAGCAACTCTATAAATGTAAGCAATTGTCGAACCATATTAAAATTATTTGTGTTCTACTTTTAGGAATTTCGAACACTTCATTCATCATAAAATGGACAATCTCATACAAAACATAATCTAGTTTTATTTCATTTCACTAGGCAAATAACACCCTAATTTATTTGATAATTTAATTCATCCATTTTTTTATCCACAAGCATAAATATTATATATAATGAGTTAAGATAACTAATTGATAATGAATGAGTTTATTTGTTGCAGAAATCACAAAGTAGATGATAAGAAACTATTAGGATTTGAATTGGTACAAATTACTACAAATAAAGTTAAAGTTATCAAGGAAAGAATAAAGATGGCTTAGGATGGATAAAAAAGTTATGCTAACAATCAAAGAAGATCAATGGAGTTTGAGATAAAGGGCCGGGTGTTTTTAAAGGTTGCCCTATAAAGAATATCATTCAATTCAGAATGAAGGGTAAATTTGCTCCGAGGTATATTAGTTGTTGGAAGTTATAAGAAAAATTTGGACCAGTATCTTATTAGTTGGAATTACCTCTTATGATGTCAAAGGTGCATGAAGTGTTTCATGTATCATTACTTTGGAAGGCCATGGTAGACCCTTCGTATGTATCGCTATAAGTCCCAATGGAGATCTGAGATGATTAAATAGTGGAAATGAAGCCGATAATGATTATGGATAAAAGAGAAAAAGAGTTAAAAAATAAGAAAGTTCCTTTAGTAAATGTGTTATAGAGCAACTCTCAAATTAAAAAAGAAACATAGGAGAGATATGATGTGATGAAGAGAAAGAAACCAAGTTTATTTGATGATTAAGGTAAGAAAAACTAATTTTTAGGAACGAAATTTTGTTAAGAGAGGAGAATGTAAAACCCTAAGTTTTTATTATAAGAAGAATAATATGAAATAAATAGTGTTTTCTTTGAAGGGTCTAAAAATAAATAAATAAATAAAAGAAGGGAAGATTGAAATTGTAAAAAAAAAAAAAAGGTTGGGGGTGAAATAAAAGATTTAGATGGTGAGTAGAATGAACTCTAAAAGAAAAAAAAGAAAAAAAAGTAGCAGCCTCTCTTAAAGGGAAGATAGTCACTGTTTTGAATAAAAAAAACCTTTCTTAAAAGGAAGAGAGTCATTGTTTTGAATTAAAAAAAAAAGAGGGAAGGGGAGATAACTTCTCTTCTTCTTCTTTTAACCGTAGTCTCTTAAAGAAAACAATTTAAAACAAGAAATTGAGAGAAACACATAGAGGGAGATTTATAAAGTGAAACTTTACATAAGCCAGAAATCATGAACATAATAAAGGGAAATAAGAACTCAAAGAAAGATTAAGAAAAGAAAGGAAGAGAGATTTAGTCTGAAGAACTTATTCAAAAAGGGTTCAATTAAGTTCAAGAAATAAGGTAAAGTGTCTATTAAACCCAAATAATGTACTTTGAGATGAGATTGTGAGGTAGAAAGCAAAATCCCCAATCCTTAAGAAAATTAGGGTTTATGAAAAAATTGGGAAAAATATGTTCTTTGCAAATATTTTAGGATATAACCCCAAAATGAAGGTTTCTTGTATGTTCTTTGTTGCAAATTATAAATGATAAGTGTTAAGGGGACATCTTACATGAAATATGTGTTGTTGCTTGCATGAAAGTCTGGTGAAAGATTTAATTTCTTGAGTTTTTGAATTTTAAAGATATGTAGAAATGAATGTATCTCCTTAAAGAATCCATCATTTGGTGTACTAAGTATGAAATTTGCATGAGTATGAGTTGATCTTGAAAGGAATGAAAAACTCAAGATTTCAGGGATGAAGTTTCGACTAGGAAAAAAAATAAAAGAAAAATTTTCCAGTAGTCAAATCGAGCTAGCTATTTTAAGAAATGGCTAGATCGATTCAAGAAATGGTCAGACTGTTTCTCAAAATAGCCAGACCATTTTGGCTACTGTTTTATGGTAGTTTGATTTTGTGTTTTTGTCTTTTCTTGTTTTTTATCCAAATATTTTAGGTTGTTTAAGGAATATGGATGATTATTACGTGGATAAGAAAACATATTAAGTGAATAACTTGTATGATAGCATTTCATATATTGGAATGTTAAGTCAAAAAATTATGTGTAATGATGTAAGGGTACATGTATTCATTAATAACAAATATCTGAATTGTTAAAAGAATACTGAGCAACGTGTTCTTAATATTATGAAGTAGAGAATGTGATATGAGACTTGATGTGATACAGGTAAGGCATCAGCTATGAGATCCCAAGAAAGTGGAACAAGACCAGCGGGAGGAACATATAGGTGTTTGTCACCTTAAAACCTCTTTAATTTATAGTAACTGTTATAAGTTACTAATTCCAATAAAAGGATTGTTGATTTGTATAATATGTGTTGTGGACGGTAAGTACTTATGAAATCTCAGTGTGAATATTTGTTTAAATAAGTGTTGGGTTGTTGAATGAAAAGCCAACTCCATGAGTAGGGCTTAGTTGATTAAATAAAATTTACAGAAACAAGTGCATATGATTTTTATGCAAAATAGTCAGCCATATGTGTGGGGGCTAATGTTAAAGCCCTTTAGAGGGCA
>Ga0307515_10015187_pt1 | contig 14204 bp, 14 predicted proteins | sample 17_EM_MG_FD_194513 | JGI IMG/M metagenome (GOLD analysis project Ga0307515, IMG submission 194513) | Populus trichocarpa ectomycorrhiza microbial communities from riparian zone in the Pacific Northwest, United States - 17_EM | ecosystem: Host-associated > Plants > Roots > Unclassified | place...
CAAAGAACACGATATCTACCTTTGTGTCCTGAATTTCCCACAGATTTACCTTTGTTCCTTGGGCCATAATTTGACTTGCAAGCAAAATTTGACCTTCTGTGAATCAGTTTTTTTGCTCACTGTATATGCATGCAATGACGAAACAATAAACTGGCAAATGGCCAAATAGATGATAGACATAGCCACAACAGTTATACAAACAATAAGGAGACTAGTCCCAATCAGGAAGAAATGTGCACAGAGGTGTGGCTGTGGCTGAATAGGCTGGATCTACACAGATGTGAGGGACAGATATGAGGCTGGACAGATGTGTGGCTTGACCAATATGTCATGACAATCTGGAAATGGATAATCAAGGTCAGGGACATTGAATACAGCCAAATGAAAGGGCAACTAGCTGTCACAGGGTTTGGAGGTCATGTCAGAGCTGTGTCCAGTCAGAGGGCAGATGTCAGGCCAGGATAGGTTGTATCCCATACAATGCTGAGGACTACTGATGACAACCAGCTGTCATCAAGAATGGACATGAGGATGGGGATGAAAAGGTGAGAAGGGGACCAGTACCCAATTCAATCCTCAAACTGGGGAACTAGGAAACAAGTACATGGGTATTAAATAATAAGAAATCAAGCAATAATTGGAAACTCATTGGAGAGCAACAAAACTGAAGGAGAAGGGTGTGATGCTCCACACCTGAGCAGCAGGGCCATCACATGTCAGCAAGCCAAGTGCTAGTGCCACAAGGGGAAGCCAATGCAGTGGACCATTTCTGTGAGCCTGGAAATGTCACAGTGGGCACAGTATGTGACAGGTCAAAGTTTGGTTATGCTCATCAACTTGGACAAACAATAGCATGGGCACCCAAGAGCATCTTGTCTTCATGTGGCATGAACCCAGACAGGGGTTTAAAATGAGATGGTAGAACACAGCAATCTCCCTTGTGCTACTGCTCCTCTTCTCCCTCCATCTCAATCTCTGCCATTCCACCTCCACTAGTATTCCCATCAAACGCTTTTCAGGCCATCCACACAAGTAGGTCCCTCCATGTTAACTTCACCAATAAGAGAGGAGAGGACAGTTATATATATCATAAATGCAATCACAAATACAGTGTTTGGGTAATGATGAAGCTCTACCTGGTGCTTATATGGTTGGGAAATGGATGGACACCATGTTTCATGTAGTTGGGCAACTGGGACATGATCTAGTAAATTCAATCAGATACTGTCTGCTGCTCATATGTATCAATCTGAAGAGAACTTCAATGTCCACTTTAAGGTCCAGATTTCGAATTGATGCCTCATGAGACCAGAATACAACGGGTAGCAAGGTATTTGCGCATTTTTCACAGTAAAATCTCCAAAACAGCATCAGGTGGGTGTCTATCAGCATCTATCCAGCGCGAGGCCGGCGAACGGTGCCTCATCTGCATGTTATGTGCCCCTAATGCACATGTCTCCCATCTTGTTCGACTAACCAGCGGGGCTGCGTCCACTTTTGGTCTTGAATTGAGGCGTATGAGCTGCTGAGGAGCCCTGTATGGCGTCTCTGGAAGAACCTCCTGTGATAAGCAACTCAGAGATTTCGTACCTCGATCAATAACGATGGGCGGAACCAAAAGAACTAAAAGAGCAACCAAAATCAAGCTATATGTGCAGACAAAAGCAGAAAGTGGCTAAGAAGGTGCACTTCTGAAAATTTGAGTCCAAGAAGTTCCAAAGGCAAAGTCGTCAAAGTCAAGAGAAACGGATCGATTATGAGATGAAAGGGGTAACGTTAGAAGGGCAGGTGAATGCACGGTCCTACGACAGTCATGGGGTACCCAGTATAGTAAGCCATCCTCTGAGTCCCTGACCCAACCACCGATGTCGGGCTTTGCATAAAAATCTGGATGGATGGGGTTAGGAGAGGAAGGTCAGATGGATGAGATGGAAGTGCGTCTCACGTACAGGTGGCAGAAGGCCCAGAGACGATGTGCTGCCTGTCAGAAGCACAAGCGATAGATTGTACCGGGTAAGTATGCGCCTCGAGAGGCTCGCTGGCTGAAGTACCAGCCTCAGCACCCCAGGTTCTAACGGTGGTGTCATTGGATCCGGAGGTGATGTGCCGCACATCGGGAGAGTAAGCAATGGACGACACCCAGTTAGTGTGCCCCTCGAGAGGATTTCCGAGTGCAGCACCAGTATCGGCATCCCAGATTCGAATGGTGCGGTCCCAGGATCCGGAGATGATGTGCCGCCCATCGGGAGAGTAGGCGACGGACGACACGTATTCAGTGTGCCCCTCGAGAGGATCTCCTACTGCAGCACCAGTCTCGGCATCCCAGATTCGAACGGTGCAGTCCCAGGATCCGGAGATGATGTGCCGCCCATCGGGAGAGTAGGCGACGGACGACACCCAGTCAGTGTGCCCCTCGAGAGGATTTCCGACTGCAGCACCAGTCTCGGTATCCCAGATTCGAATGGCGCGGTCGCCGGATCCGGAGGTGACGTACCGCCCATTGGGAGAGGAAGCAATGGACGGCACCAACATAGCGTACCCCTCGAGAAGAATTCCGTTTGCAGAACCGGTCTCGGCATCCCAGATTCGAATGGTGCAGTCCAAGGATCTGGAGATGATGCGCCGCCCATCGGGAGAGTAAGCAACGGACGACACAGGTTCAGTGTGCCCCTCGAGAGGATTTCCGACTGCAGCACCAGTCTTGGCATCCCAGATTCGAATGGTGCGGTCGCCGGATCCGGAGATGATGTGCCGCCCATCGGGAGAGTAGGCAACGGACGACACACAATTAGTGTGTCCCTCGAGAGGATTGCTGACTGTAGTACCAGTCTCGGCATCCCAGATTCGAATGGTGCAGTCCAAGGATCCGGAGATGATGTGCCTCCCATCGGGAGAGTAAGCAACGGACAACACTCGGCTAGTGTGCCCCTCGAGAGGATTTCCTACTGCAGCACCAGTGTCGGCATCCCAGGTTTGAATGCCGCGGTCCCAGGACCCGGAGATGATGCGCCGCCCATCAGGAGAGTAAGCAACGGACGACACCGGCTCAGTGTGCCCCTCGCAAGGATTTCCGCTTGCAGCACCAGTCTCGGCATCCCAGATTCGAATGGTGCGGTCGTAGGATCCAGAGATGATGTGCCGCCCATTGGGAGAGTAAGCGACGGACGACACCGACCTAGTGTGCCCCTCGAGAGGATTTCCGAATGCAGCACCAGTCTCGGCATCCCAGATTCGAATGGTGCGGTCGTCGGATCCGGAGATGATGTGCCGCCCATCGGGAGAGTAGGCAACGGACAACACCCGGTGAATGTGCCCCTCGAGAGGATGGCCGACTGCAGCACCAGTATCGGCATCCCAGATTCGAATGGTGCTGTCGGAGGATCCGGAGATGATGTGCTGCCCATCGGGAGAGTAAGCAACGGACAGCACCCAGCTAGTGTGCCCCTCGAGAGGATGGCCGACTGAGGCACCGGTATCGGCATCCCAGATTCGAATGGTGCAGTCGTCGGATCCTGAGATGATGTGCCGCCCATCAGGAGAGTAAGCAACGGACGACACCGACCTAGTGTGCCCCTCGAGAGGATTTCCGACTGCGGCACCAGTCTCGACATCCCAGATTCGAATGGTGCAGTCGTCGGATCCGGAGATGATGTGCCGCCCATCGGGAGAGCAAGCAACGGAAAACACCCGGTAAATGTGCCCCTCGAGAGGATGGCCGACTGCAGCACCAGTCTCGGCATCCCAGATTCGAATGGTGCAGTCACAGGATCCGGAGATGATGTGCCGCCCATCGGGAGAGAAAGCAACAGACTGCACACCATCAATATGCCCCGTTAGAGGCTCGCCAACTACAGCACCGGACTCGGCATCCCAGATTCGAATCGTATTGTCGAGAGATCCAGTAGCAATGTGGGTCCCATGCGGCGAATAACACATGCTCGTGACATCCGCAGTGTGCCCTCTCCACTCTGTTGGCGGCGCTGGCCAAGATAATAGGTTCCCCACTCGTATCCTGATGGTTCTAGTAAATTCTCTGGTGAACATCCTCGATAAAGGTGACTGTGAGGGCAGGAATGGTCCCGTTGAGATATAGATGTGTGGAGTACTGAAGGAGACCGGGGTGTGAAAAGTGATTAGGAAATGGCAGAGATCTTGAATTCTCTCAAGAAGCGTTGAATCCACATCCTACAGACAAATCAAATCATATTGGAATACAAACTAGCAGCGAGCTGGGATGTACTCACCCTGACCCATGATAGTAACCTTCGAAGGCTGGGAACACCAATTGGGACCATCCCCATGATGCTCAGCACTTCAATCCAAAATAATGGGTACAATCCTTCAAAGAATTTCTTCAAGCTTCCCAACACCAACATGCGCTGATCGCGGTTGTCCGGAGGATGGCAAAGATGGCTCAACCAATGGAGACAACTATACTGCAGGGGGTCCGAAATATTTTGCTTCACTCGGGATTGGAGATCTTTAATATCTGCATTAGCGAGCCGTGAATCCTCGAGCTTGCAAATATTGAAACGAAGTTGAATAACCATCGTTTTGAGACAAGCAACTCCCAGCTGCACGTCCGCGACTCGGACGTCCACCTGGTAGTCGTAGTGATCGCTGACAAAGAAATCGTAAACCGACAAATGCCGGACACGAACCCCTCTATTTGTGGCTTCATCTCGATAGAGTAAAGAGCTGAGAGCATCCACCCACGTCTTAACGAGATTGGGTTTCACTCCCGCCAGTTCTGCAATCGTCTCATCGCACAGGGCGCGGTAGGGAGATGTTGCAAGAAGGACTCCAATCACTCGTTGGAACTCAGCGTTACTATGCACAGTTTGTGCTTTGAGGATACTGGAGTAAAGTTCATATAGAGATTCTAAGCCAGTCCCGGCTGAGTCTTGCAAAGCTGCCTTCAATGACTCTTCAGGGTCCTCACAGCGTTTAAGGGCAAGGACAAGGGTCTTAATAAAGATGAAAAGACCATTCGCCCTAGATATAACTCTTTTGAAATCTGATTCTCCGGGCCACGAGGTGTCGAGATGCCAATGCGAGGCCACTAAATCGAACTGGCTTCGGGCAAAGGTTCGCAAATCAGCACTGGCATCTTGATCTGTGGCCAGGTCATATGGCAAATACCGCAACTGTGAGAGAGTATCAAAGAAAGCTTGGATATCGACTTCGGTTCTGCTGGTGACGATGATCTTCAGCCACGGAGCTTGTATGGTTGCATCTATCAGAACCTTCAATAGACGTGGGCGACTTTGAGCGTCGCCGCACTCATCAAATGCGTCAATGACAACGACGAGAGTGTCTTCCGGGTGGCTAGGAAGGGAGCGGAGGAAATCAAGGAAGAGAGTGGCTTTCATCGACTCCGGAGTAAGGTTTGGGTCGTCTTGAAGGTGTTTTGCTACAATGGTTCGAAAAGGAGGGAAAATTGTGGCGAGTGTGTGGATAAATGTCGGAAGGATATTTCTGGGGGCACTCAGATTCGGGTCGTCCCTCCGACAGAAAAAGGCTCCAGCAAGATGGTGTCGCTCGTGAAGGCTTGCGCAGATCGAATGGGCCAAGGACGTTTTTCCGATTCCGGGTGATCCGTAGAACCAGTACGCATTCGGCCGGAGAACATTCTCTCGCGCCGATTTATTGGCTACCCAGTCCAGGATTTGATTGAGAAGAGATTGGCGGGTGCCGTCCATACAGCAGAGGTCGCGGTGATAGCCGGTCTCGACAGGCTTAAGACGCCTAAACAATAATTCTTGCTCTACTCGCGCTTGCTGTGATCGCTCTTGCATTGCTCGCTCTTGCGCTGCTCGCTCTCGCTCCAACCGTTCCACTTGCTCTCGTTCCACTCGTTCTCGCTCTGCTCGCTCTACACCAAACCTTGAGGATCAACTATTGACAGATTGAGAAAACGAGAGCTTACTGGTCTCGTTGGCTAGGCGGAGAGCCTCCACGTTCACGGCACGGTCGAAGTCTTCGATCACCTTGCTTAACTCTTTCTCCACTTCTTCGATCATCTCCGGGTACGCAAGACTACCGACCGTTCTCGCTGTGACCATCAGCAATTTGTCGAATCGAGGGGATGACCACCTACCACGTTTGACATAATCGCATGATAGTTTCGCAACCCTGTGCATCACTTCAAACATTCGCGGGATGAGCTCTTTCAAGATTTCTGTTTCTTCGGAGACGATTTCATCTGAGACCTTCTTCGCCAAAGGCAAAATCCGCTGCACCCGATCGCAAAGACCCGAGGGCACCTGATCATACTTGTTTTGTTCCTTCAAAAGCTAAACCGTCAAGTGTTAATTCTGCCTCCGATATGCCAGTATTGAGCACGAACCTCAAACGTGACTCTAGCAACACCGAGGATAGCCTTTGTAATTGGGTTCAACTAACAGGCGTCAATTCTTGCTCATTCTATGTGGATATGGGAGAGCCGACCTCCGCGAAGACAACGCCATATTTAATCGCTCTGTCCAAGGACTTCTCCATCGATCCGCCCATCAGTGGGGGGTATTCCTTCAGCAACCCTTCGAGTTCATGGAGCGACGAGCGTAGAGCTTCCGCCTACGCGGACATTATTAGCTGGCAGGAATAGGCAGCGGCAAAGGGACGAACAGTAGTATTTGCAGAGAATCGTAATTCTAGATATCCACTGTGCTTCCCAACAACAATAGCCTCTGTCCTTCTCTATCAGGGGAAATGCGCGGACTCATTGGTGATAATGACTGACTTAGTACGGTGAACTCGCGGTTTTTAGAGCTCCAGTAGTCACTGAAGAGTCCATCAAGGTCGATGACTTCGTTCGCCTGTCGGTACTTTGCCCAAACTGAATGACCAATCTTCATTCGGACCTCAGCGCGGATCTGAGTGGTTGGGGAAACATCTCTATACACGTGCATCCAGTGATGAGTGTACGTATGAGGGGAGTAAAGGACATACTGGCGTTGTGCTAGCGTCCAGGTGTGGTTGTCTGTCTGCTGTAATTCTCGATCTCTCTCCACATTGTCTACAAACAACCTCAGCGTATACTCCCGATTTGGAACGCCTTGCAATGTGATATCTACATGTTAGTCAAAATAAGCGGTATGGATGTAAATTGAGGCGAAGCGCCGCACAGTCTAGATACAGGCTTGGATTCCTCATCAGCGAGAATGCACGCGGCGCTATCTGGCTGTTGAGGGTGCTCACAGGTTCTCTTTATTTGGATCTTGAGTCGTCATGTTCATTTGGTCACTTGAGGTTGCGACGTGTGGTGGGTCAGGCGTGCTTCTGGCGCTTCGAGCTTAAGGCCCCCACCTTCATCGCAGGAAATCAGATGGAAATATGAACAAGTGGATTTTTTATTTTTTATTCCTTATATGCAATCACTGTTTCTCTGAGCATTAGATGGCGAGGCTTTCCTTGAGATCGGTGAGCGGATAACCTCTCCAGTCTTTCCTTACAGACAGAGTTGGAATATTATTGCTCGACACATAGTATACACATCTCAATTGTTACGGCTCTATTTGTTCATTGTATATAAGCCTCTTGTTCACGTGTGAGTCGAAAGACGTTTCTCGGGTGGCCTTTTAACCCAGGGGTCTCGTTTTCCACCCATGCTCGATGCGCTTCACATGTTACAAGACGTCCACTTGACGTAGTTACGATTGGCGACGACAACGCCTCGAAAAGCGGCACCCAAACCTAGCTTCGAGGGACGTGCCTATCAACGTCCCCTTCGCCGACTACCAACCATATTACCGGTCATAGCCATTGTTTCCAAGGACGGGGTAGTCGATCACCGTTTGGGTCACGGACGAGGTGTCGGTCAGATTCGAACGATGGCGTTGTGATCCGTCAAGCTCGGTCGCGACGAGCCGCCGTACTCGATAGACACTTTTGGCGGTGGTGGGGTACTCACATCCACGCTTCAAATTGCCGCAGAGGGCGCGGCGTGACGCCGAAGGCGCACGCATTCCGCTACCCCGCGCGAATTTGGTCAACGGAGATATTCTCCAATGCTATAATGCACTCCCCCGATGGGCGGTTCGTCAATGTCGTCAGAATTTATACTACTGCTCTCGCGTGGAGGAATAAGGCGTTTGGGTGGGCACGGTTTTTGGGCCGAATATTCTAGTCCCAATACGCATGCCGCGAAAATTCAAATTGGGTGTTTGGGTGCCTGATAGTAACCAAACGCCAATGTTGCCATGGTGCGATCTGTGCGCTGTCGGTTGAGTATCACATGCAACGCTTCGGGTGTATAAGGTCCCGATCCTAAATATTGAATCTTAACGTGTTCGATGTGGGCCTCAACAAACACGGTACTTTGCTCGGATTACTGCTCTCGCGGAAATCTCATCAGGCACGAGTATATATATCGTTTTAGTTGTATTTGCACATCATGAAAATTATAACGTGCTTCTACAAAGCCACAAGGCATTCTACAACCATAACACATATATGAAGTCGTATAACTCCACCCCTGCGAACTATTTTCAGCTCCGCTTGAACTGTCAAAATAAAAGTGCTTGGTAGATACAATAAAGGTTGTCAATGGAGTCTTTCGGCCACTTGATGATCCGTAGTAACACTCACGGGTGGTCGGAGCTCCATTGGCCAACACCGACAACCATGAAGTACTGGCGACGTAGATCACAACTATAATGGCCAACGCGCCGGCCGCAGGCGGAGCGACCTCGGTTGACATTCAAGGTTGACATTCAAGTTGAGCCAACCAAATACCTCCGGCGTCGCCATCAAGGAACTTTCGCCGCTTGGCCTCGCCTGCTATAAGTCCTGTCTCAATGCCCATCCTCCTCGCGCTCGAGGAACCAGGATGCATTGCGATGTCCTCATTGACGGCTCCACATGTCTTCATGAGTCCTTTTTTTGGTGCGATGCTCCGGTAGGTCTCATTTCATCCAGACACCTCTCCTGTAGAGTATTTTGTACACCCAAGGACACCGTATTCTCCTTTGCCTACAGTCATGAAACTTCCCATTGTCGCTTCATGCTTTTACTTGCCCTCGTTTTGAATACTCTTTTGTTTTCTTGTATTTCTGTGGTGAATGGAAGTGTGGGCCTGACGCATTGTTATTGCTGCTAAGGTAGGCGACAGCACAGAGGCCCCACCACAGCCACCGACTTTGACAGGTGGGCGAATTCCTCCCCGCGCCCGTGCCATGTAGTTACCAAAAAAAACTGTAACTAATGTAGAGACCTAAAATAAAATTTTCTGTGATCTCCAAACCATGCCCGACCCCCTCAGTCTGGCCCCATTATGGAAAAATCAGCTTGCCAGCCCAAAGGACTTTTTTAGGTGAGAATGGCCCTTTCGGGAGTTTTCAATTTTCCGAACCACAGAATTTGTCAGTCCTGCCACATGGTCTTGCTTTGTATGGCTTGCTTTGTATTGATCTTGCTTTGTATTCTCTAAAGTTACATCGACAACAAAAACTTCTGTATGAACCACTAGACTGAGATCATGGGATGCCCAAAGAAATCGACAAGAGCATGACGGATTAATATTTCAAAGAGTGCGAATCACAAGCAGAAAAGAACAGATGAAGATCGGGCACCTACAGAAGCAAGAAACAGCCAAAAAATACCAAACATTCTTGAACAAAATACTCACTGTATCAGTGATCAAGAGGAATGGGATGATAGCAGTGAAGAAGAAGCTGTGTGCACAATTCATCATTGATTGTTTGCCTAGATTGAGGGGACAAGGACAACACCAATCAGCAGATATCCACAAATTTCAATACAGTCCTCTTCACAGGTCTTGCAAATTGGCAGAAATCGGCTGCCGAAAAATTAGCCTCAAGCAAATGGCCTTGCCACTACTCATGCCACTCAGTCAGGACTATGTATAGAAACAAATCAGTAGTGAAAAAGAATGGACAAACCTTAAAAGACCTTTGGAAGCCAGTTGTACACCCCAAAAACTGACAATGATTTGGGCAGAGCTGATGGTCAATAGGCAAAAAAAGAGGGTCTTGCTCAATGAAGAAACTGAATACATCATCTTGAACAGTGATTCTGACATGGAAGAGAGCAGTCCTCCTTCCATTTCAAGTGAACCTGCAGCATGCACCATGGATGCCACAGTTGCAAGCCCAGAACCTCTTCAGTTGATTGAAGAGACTATTGATTATTACCATACACTCTCATCAGCTCCAGTTATTACTGCAAGTTCTGAAAACTCGCCCCTCTTATTGCACAAACCCCTGATGTCTGGGCTGGCCATGGCTCGCCTCGATGATGAGGACATGGAGTCCAGTTGGGATTTCAAAAAAGATTGTAGCTGGGCTGCAGAAGTGGCGACAGCATTGAATGAGATCATGAAAGCATGGCATCGTGTTAAAGACGAGTCCGATCCGAGGCTGGAGGAATTAATCGGAATTATACGTCTTTGGGATTTGGCGTATTTCTTGAGTACCATATCGAAGACGATGGCAGAGGAATTGATAAGAGTAAGAAGATGATTGGAATAGAGTAAGACCCTTAGGGAGACGATTGGGAATGAGTAGAGGACCGGTTCTTAATTCGATCCGAAAACTGGAGAAGTATGAGGGAATACATGGGGGTTTAAATAGTAAAGAGGAATATGAAATGGAAAGTGGAGCCTGCTCGCTAAAGTAAAACACCATAGGTAAAGTGGAGTAATGTGTCATCGTATCCACCATATATACCTGAGAGCCAATGTATCCGGCAGGAATCATAAGTCCATATATCACTTCACCATAATTCCTACAAACCAACGGGATATGTGTAATGGTAATTGGAGTCGGTTCGATTAGGTTCCGATCGATTGGTTCCGATGGGTTGGTGTGGTAAATTGGATAAAGGAAAAATATCGGAATTAAATCGTGTAACGCATGGGGCGTGACACATCAGAAGCAGAAAATGACAAACCTATGGGTGCAAACTCACATAGGTGGAATGCTTGCCCTATGTCACCTATTCTCCTCCTCAGATTCGATGCTCTCCTGGACTCAAGCATCCAAACTTGCTGCTGAAGCAATGGGTCATGGGAATCCAGCATACACACACAAGCTCAGATGTTGGGTTATTGAATTCAAAAGACAGGGGATGGATTACACATCCCTGCCACTCACACAACATGGCTGATTCGACACTTGCCACCTTCTTGATGAAGATCTCTCAACAAAAATCCATGAATTCCTATTGAAACTGTGCAAGGATCAGCCATTCTTCAAAGCTGAAGATATCATCAACTTTATTGCAACACTGGAAATGCAATCAGTGATGGGGACAAAAGCAACTTTTATTTGCAAAAAGACGGCACAGCATTGGATAAAGAAAATGGGTTGGTGATATGGACGAATGTCCAATGGGATGTATGTCAATGGCCATGAGTGTGAAGATGTCATTGCATATCGTTCATGGTTCCTGGCTGAATATGAGAATCTGGAGTGGCAAATGAGGAGATATGATAGGGATGGGAAGATAGATAAGCTACTGGATTTGCAGGAGGGTGAGCGAGTGATACAAGAGGTCACTCACAATGAATCAACCTTCTATGCAAACAATCGATGAAAGCAGGGGTACTGGCATCCAGAGGAAGCCAGGAAGCCAGTCCGAAAGGACGAAGGAGTCTCCATTATGGTGGCTGACTTCTTAACACCTGAAATTGGGAGATTGAAGGACAATTACAGGTAACTTACGTGAAGCTGAATTATTCTGCTGTGGCTAATCACCCACTTTATTCAGTGAAGCCTGAGTGTTCTTCAAAGCAGGCAAGAGCCATGATGGTTATTGGACAAGCAATGATGTCCTCTCACAAGCACGCATGGCAATTGAGATTTTCCAATGCAAGTGGCCTGAAGAACAAGGCCTGTTTCTCTATGACAATGCAACAATACACAAAAAAAGGGCACCAAGTGCACTTTTAGCAACAAGGATGCCCAAAGGGGCACAACGATGGGAGCCCAGTCCTGGCATATGAATGTGCGATGGGAGGCTCCCTGATGGCATGCCCCAGTCGCTGTATTATCCTGATGATCACCCCAAATTCCCTGGCTTCTTCAAAGGGATGGCACAGATCTTACATGAATGTGGCCTCTTCCCCACAGATCAAAATCTGAAAGCTTGATGTGGCAACTCACTCTCAAAGTGTCCACCGGGACAAGAAATGTGCTGTTGTTGACAAATTCTCTATAATCAAGATGATTTCAAAGAACAAAAGTCACTCCTTCAAGAACTCTATGAAAATGCAGGGCACCTGTGCCTGTACTATCCAAAGTTCCACTGCGAGTTGAACTTCATTGAGCAGTATTGGGGTAATGCAAAATTTCGATATCAAGAGATGCCACTCATTACTAATGACAACGAGATGATTGAGAATATGCAGGACTGCTTGGACGCTGTACCAGTGGAATCAATTCGGAGCTACTCAATTCGATCTTGCTACAGGGCTGGACTGGATGGGCCACAGGCCACTTGGGCATGCCAGAAGTACCATGGCCACCATACATTGCTGCCAGACACTCTGCGGGAGGCGAGATCACGCATTTAAATAGTGTTACAATTATGAACTTTCTTGAAATATAAAACTAGCTACGGATACAAAAAAAAAAATTCGGACCACCAGAATTTGGCGGTGTGAGGCTGGGGTGGCTGGGGTGGGGCCTTTGTGCTGTCGCCTACCTTATGCGGATTTGTGTGAGCTAGGCCTCCTCCCCGTTGTTCAATTTCGAGAAGAATTTTTCTGCAACCACCCTTGCCAAACACACAAAGCACTCAGCGACCAATCAATATAGACAGTGACACCCACAAACATACTCACCTCTGTGCACCTTTATCTGTTGGACACAACTCGACATTTAAAGGATAAATAGTTTCATTTCTTTACTCCTCTTCGACAGTGAATTCAACAGAATGAAACAAGGTATTGCCCAAGGTATAGGGAGTGACAAACGTCCATTAACGCAAAGACAACAGAAATGTCCGTACCAAATCGCAAAGAAAACGAGTCGGCTCATCAGTATTCATTGCAGTCTTGTCGCAGCGCACGGATTCAGCATCCCCAATCAGGCTAGTGGCCATCATCAGTACACGGGTCCAGGTATATAGATGGTGCAAAGGAAGTAAAACGTACTGCAGGGGTCTGTGGGCTTCCAACTGACTGATAGGGGTTCTGGTCAACGCACTCAGCTAGAGTGACGAGTCTGTAACCTGCTTGTTGCAAAACATTGATAGCAAAAGGGAGCACATCAGATCTATTAGGCAGAGGAGAGGAACGGTGAGTGCCGGCCAAGGGTATACTATCAGAGATGAGAGCGTACGCCGTGCTGTCACTGGTTTCGTGGTTGAGAGCCAGGATAGAACTCGGGTGCTGGTTGGCGATGTCTTGGTACATGTTTTTCGACTGTTCTGGAGGGGTGCCAGAAGAATCTCCAGAATCGAAGTCCCAGAGAGCGACTGGAAGACGTGGTCTCGTCAATGAAAGGAGGGTTGGAACCAAGGGGAATGGCGTACCGTTCTGTCCACGGGCATTCGCGGCGGCGATGACCAGGTCGTTGAGGCTGCCGTAAGGAGGGCGCATCCAGGCGGGCTGGACACCAATGATACGTTGCAGGGCCACTACAAGATAGTGAGGTGAGGTGAGTTACTGTTGAGTAGGCTACAGTGATACGATGCGTACATTCAACGCGGGACCTGATCGTGTTGCCCGTTGTGTGAGTAAAAATCAAATCAAAAAATTAAAACGAAATGCCTACATTTCATCATGGATTTGATCCCATGAGAGCTACGAGAGAAGAAAATTTGAGCGAGGTATCAACCTCAAGGGGGTAGTGGGTACAAACAGCAGTTAAATCCTTGTGGGACCAAGTATGGGAACCTATGTACAAAGAAATGTTAGTTGGAAGTGGCAAGGTGGGCGAAGAAGCGCGGACCGAGCTGGTGACCTTGAGCATAAACATGCTGGATTTGCGACTGGTAGTTGCTAGTTCCAAAGGTTAGATCTGCGAAGAATGACAATCGCATATTCAAATTCACGTACTAGACGCAGTCCCAATTCTGACCGTTGATGAAGAAAGTCCCCTTTGCACCGGCGTTGTTGAGGGTGTCCGCGATGTCGGTCTATGAGAAATGAGCAAAGCAGACAGGAAGAGATTCGTGGAAGTACCATGTGGTTATATGGGCCGTCATCGAAGCTACCAAGCGGAGGTAAGTCGGTGAAG
>Ga0307515_10015188_pt1 | contig 14204 bp, 10 predicted proteins | sample 17_EM_MG_FD_194513 | JGI IMG/M metagenome (GOLD analysis project Ga0307515, IMG submission 194513) | Populus trichocarpa ectomycorrhiza microbial communities from riparian zone in the Pacific Northwest, United States - 17_EM | ecosystem: Host-associated > Plants > Roots > Unclassified | place...
CTAGAAAAACACTTGCTCTATAAATGAAATTTGAGATCGTTAAATTACGAAAGAATATTGCAAGTTTAGTTAAAAATTATGGAGAATATTATTAGTATTGTGATAATTATTATTTTTTAAAATAATTTTTATTTAAAAATATATTAAAATAATATTTTTTTTAATTCATTTTTAGCATGAACATACCAAAATAATCTAAAAACATCAAAAATAAATAAACTAAAACAAATAAAAATTAATTTTTTCACAAAAACACTTTACCACAGCAAAAACAAACAGAGAAATGCAGGTGTTTTCTACTTAATACATTAAAATAATTTTTTTCAGATTTTTTTTAAAATTTTTAACACCAATACATCAAACACTAAAAAAAATATTAATTTAATAATTTTTCAAACCACATGCACTCAAACACAGGAGATGCCAAACAAGCAAATGGCAGCACCCATTTTATGTTTACGCGCCACCACATGAAAAGATCGATGTGTGCGTGAGCGCACGCGTGTGATGAGGGTAACAGCTTTCTATGCATCAAACCAAAGATTAATCTTTGAGAACTAATCCTACACAATGGTGAAGTTCTAAATCAAACACGGAAATCAATCAGATCTCCATAATTTTCCAAATTTCTCTCCCCCTTGCTATAGGATCCAAGACTTCAGGCAGAATATTGCACTGTAAATTAAGAGACTCGATGAATCATGGTATGCTTTCATTTCTACATCATTATTGGAATTGCCAGAAAAATGCAATATACTGGGATATTATATTTCAAAACATTTGTAGTGCCAATGTTATGATTAAAACAAAACACGTGCCTAACATAAATCAACGAATCCAACTCATTCAGTATGTAATGTTACGCATCAAAATTACTCACCAGCCACCCAAAACTAAAATTGATGTGCAACACTTGATCATGCAGAGAAAATTTTACAAAAGTGCATCTCTATGACAAATTCTATCATATACAGCTTATTTCAAAATGACCAAATCCCAATTTCAATACATGAATCATACATACATCTTCAGAAGAAGGTTGCATCGTTCAAGCAGACAATTCATAACTGCAATCAGCTTGTTACGATACCTGCTAGGACCTCACTCTTGCCTCGTGCATAGATTGTGTACACCAGACGAATTGCATCAAGCCATCCATCCAGGGATTCCCATGAATCAGCAACCTGATCAATGGGCAGAATTTAAACATGGGTTCTTGATGTGAAACAGTATAACTTCTATCCCCAGTTTTTGGATAAAAAGACCCTCAAAATGATTACAGTTCACTGAAGAACAGTAAAGTTGAAAAAAAAAATTCTTTCTAATAATCGTGAATATAACCTGAAAAGGAAAAGAATTTTGAGAAGAGGACCAATTTATATCCCAGTCACCTATATCCTGTCCTGTCCTGTTTTAATAATCTATCATGCTGACAACTGAGCTTGTTTAAATTATTAAATTATCCATTCCCTAAACCATAGATGCCAAATGAATCGATGCTATATTAAAGGAGATACTAGACAGAGCTACAGATGCTCTTCAAATGAGCAAATCTCACTACATGATCACTCCAGGGCTAAGATTAACTATTTTGAACACTGAAAGCAAGTCAAAATCATCTGATTGTAAAGGCATATTTCAAAGAAAAATGAAAAAGAAATGGTGCTTACCAAGAAAAGTGGCCCATGAATAGTATCTATACAGAGGCCCGCACCAGGTGGCAAAGTCAGATCAGCACATGCTGATACAGAAACGATATCTGGAACCTCGACTTTGATGGCCTTTTTGTCACTATTCGATACATCTGATGGTCTGCCAGAGAGGCTCCGGCGAACTTGTTTTTGCTCTGATTTGCTAATCTGCTCAGGAAATGAAAGATGTATTCCAAGGAACTAAAGTTGGCAACATTATGGATAACCGACATGGAAATTCTTCTTAATGAAATAAAGCCATGATTTTTATTTGTGATGTTCTGAGAGGTAAGATAACTTAGATCCATTTAATTTGTTTTGACATCCACAATTACAAAACAAATTAGATTTTACCTGTTGAAGCCCTTCATGATTCAAAACAAATTCTGATCTCTTCCAATCATTGTGAGGTGCAATTGGTTTCCCTGCTTGCGGAGCAGTTAGATATCCAACTTTAAGATATGGTAAAGGTAACTGTCAAAAAATTGGGGCTGATCAGATTTAATTTGTAAAGAATAATTTCTCCAGCCAGTTTAAAATTCAGATATATAGAGAAAGACCTATGAAAACAAATTCATTTTCAAGTCAAAATGCCTAGCATTTTATCAGGGGAGCTATAGGAGTTCCAGTCATATGTAGTAATAAGGCAGAAAAGATATTGGGCAATATGGAAATATGTATTTTGATAAAATCAAAAAAGTTATCTGGAAAACACAACACACAAGTGTGGAGGAATTGATTGAATCCAAAATTATGGAATGAAAAGGGTGGATATGAAGTTCAGTTTTTTATGTGCCCATATTAACCTGAAACAGCAGCTTAGGGGTCAAGCCACAGATTTGGGCAACAATGCAAAAACCAAAAGCATAAGAACTAGTAGATAATCCAAGGTTTAGGAAATGGTCAACCATTCAAGACAACAACAGAGTTCACATAAGTCACAGAACATGTCCCACCCTAATATCAAAAGTCCAAGAAAAGACAACACAGACCTCATAAGCCATAACTACTGAGAAAGAAGTTAGCTATCATGAAGGCGGCATTTTAGGATAAAATAACAACCATAAATTCAGAAAATGCAATACTGACCATGGAACGCACAAGCCTCAATGCACTGCTATATACCTGTAAAGAATCAAATAAATTTTAGCTTTGAATTATAATCCTTTGGCTAATTGAAATTATAATTCTGAGGGTACATGCTTTTTGTATCACAGAATTTAAACAAGCACGTTTAATAAAAATGAAACTGTGCAATACTTGCCGAGTAATTTGGTTTCAATGCATGAGCAGCTGCAATGTAGATAGCAGACTGGCTATACAACTCATTAGGGGAAACATCTTTAGCATTGGGTGTTCCCCCAGTTCTTAATGTGTCCTCGGCTAGCCCATACTGCCAAAAAAAAGCATTTATATTTAGAATTTAAAGTCACTGATTTGTGGGAGGAGGTGAAAAGACAGTCAATTATCTTGTCTTAACCTACAAATTAAATAAAGCAAGAAAACAGATATAATCACAGTTGAAACATGTTATTACAGATGAGGATGGAAAGGATTAAACAAACCAAAACAGTTCCGAGGTTGTAGATTGCTCGATGAAAATCAAATTGCAACTGAATTGCTGCACGGAACTGCATTAGAAACAAGCAAAAGGGATCATAAGGACAGAAGATACAAGTAGACCTATTCCTAGGACATACCAAAATCAAAATCACTTTGCTGCTTGTCCTATATATTCATCCAAGCACTCTAACATCTCCAAATGACTTTCTGTACCTTGCTAATTGCAGTTCTCACAATGGTTTGTTTTTCTCTTGCAGGAACAATTGCACTGAGTTCCTAAAATTGCAAAATTCAATATAGCATCAAATTAAACTAACCAGAACAACCACACGTACCAGAACATCTCAAAGTATCAAAATTTAAAAGAAACAAAAGCTCAACAAAAGTTCTTGCAGGAAGAAAAGAAGTATAAACAGTGTTGAATCAGGAGACATAAAATACCTGTAGAGCAAGTCCCCAATTATTGAGTGCCTGAAATGGATTTCATAAACAATTGGAATCAGCAGTAGATGGTTGTTACAAACAGATGGGAAAGTTGTGGACCTTGGTTTCAGATGAAACAACAAAGAACTTTTAAGAATTTAATTAAAAAAAAATACCTGGGGGCTGTTCCAGTTAAGTTGGACAGCTTTTTCATAGTTTTTCGTAGCCTGCAAAAAGCAGATTATTGTAAATTTCACTTCTCTAAAAAGAACTTTCTTAAGGAAAATATGAGCAGAGCTGCATGTAAATGAAGGACATAGCAATAAGAAAATCAAGCGTGCTTGAAAAGGTTAGGTGGAAAGGCAAAATGGAATTTGCTTTGAGTATAAATGGCTCCTGACAAGTTATAAAGGTCGCATACCCTGAATGACTGCCTATCATATCACATGATAGCATGATTTCATAGAAGGGAAAATGGATACAAAGATGCATGTTCACTTGGTGCGCACACAAAAGCAGAACCAACAAAATTGAATTGGTGAAACAATATTATATACCAACCTGCTTCCACAGTTCCTCAGCCTCCTTTGTACGACCACGCATTTTGGCCCGATCAGAAATTGCTATAGCCCAATTGTAAAAAGCCTGTCAATAAACATAACACAAAACTTTTGGGTGAGTAAAATCTTGAAATCATCTCTTTTTCCACAAATATTATCGTGTTCAAATGATACATAGATGCAATTAAATCTAGTTTTTTTTTTTCAGGAAACATGGATACAGAGTTTGAAATAAAAAAATGAATCTTTAACACAATCCATATATTCATAAAATAGATCAATAATTTAATTGAATAAATGCTATCTTAACGCATATCTTCCAAACCCACTATGGTGTGTAGGCTCATAAGTGATCTGAGAAGTATCCGTAACGAGTAATCATTACCACATGGCCCTCATGCAAATGCTCAATTTTAGCAATTATATTTTACTCATTATCTAATAAGATTCCTTTTCTTTGCCAGGAAAAGGAAACCAGCTCAAATGGATAAATATTAAATATAATCACTTGCAAGAATTCAAAGCAGCCAGCAAGTTTTTTTCAGTTTATTATCTCACTTTTGCATTTCAGGAAGTCAGAATCCTCATCATAACCTGATCTATAGACATTCAAAAGGATCATTTAGCATATGGGTTTAAAACATACATCATTAAGTGTTGGGCAAAGACGTGTAGCCTCATCATATTTTTTACAAGCTTCCTCAAGCAAATCATCTTTAGAAGGTGAAGTAGAATCCAGACTAACATTATCTGCACTTTCCTGCAAACCAAGATGCCAATCACATCAACACAATTAATCAATCTAGATTCTAATTTTTTTTAAAAAAAAATCTCAATATGCTTAAGATAACTACTATTTCATAGAAGCATTTTCTTTTCACATACCTGAAGAACCAATGCCCAATTATATAACGCATCATAATCGTCTGGATTTCTCTCTAAAGCACTCGCATACCTATAGCAAAATTCTACAACAATCAATAATAAGGCATCTAAATCTCAAAAAACAAGGCTGATTAATGAATATATTACCTCCTGGCAGCAAATGTGAGAACACGTTGACGCGACCGACCTTCCTCATCAGTACTGGTAACACTATCAATCAATTCCATTGCCGCATTATTTTGCTGCTGCTGCTGTGTGCTCTGTTGACTGTTAACAAATTTTCAAAAATCACACGCTAAGAAGTCTAACAAAATTTCTCATCTAACAGGCATGATACAGTTACAGAATCTTACGGTAAGATCTAGAAAGACACTTAAAATAACACGCAATCTAATCTAATCTAATCTAATCTGATCTCAATAATCACGTGTATTGCGTGAAAGCGAAAGAATTGAAACGTTTGACAATGAAATGTATTAATCGTAGAAACCGAACCGAACCTGAGAGGAGTGCTTGCCGCATCGTCGCCTTCTTCGGTTTTTAATTCAGTGAGCAATTCTCTCATCGTGAATGTTCTGTTCTGTTGTAGCTCAGCAGGACGACTCGCATTTTGCTCGTTCGATTCAGGTTTCTCTGATTCGTTTGATTGGATCTCGGTTTCATTTGGCTCCTCTGCCTCAGGATCTGCGCTCCTGACGTGAATTGTTGCTGGTTCTGGTTCTGGTTCCGGTGCTGGCTTTGATTCCGGTGCTGCCATTGTCTCTAGCTCCGGATCTTGTTTTTGTTCAGTTGCGGGTTTAGGTTCGAGTCCATTTTTCAATTCGGGTTCTTCGGGAGTCATTGGAGGTGGTTCAAAGGATTTTCTGTTTTGTTTAAGTAAAGTGGAATGTGGGTTCGGACGGGGGGGGGAGAGAGAGAGGGTGGGGGGGGGGGGTAGAGAAGAGAAGAAAGGAAAAAGAAAATTAGACTATTTTTTTATGGGCCTCCAGAATTTTTGGATTTTGTTTGTTTAGGGTATGGGATTTTAAAAAATTGAAACGAAGCCCAATAGTGATAAACTAGTCGAATACATTCCTCACTTCTATGGCATGTGTGGCTCGCCGAGCGAGGCCGGTCTAAACTTCGAACATGAGAGTAAAATTACTATGACACTCTTCTATTTTAGTTATTTTTTATTTTATTTTTAATTTTAATTTTTAAGAAATATAATTTCAATTTTATATTTATAATTTCAAAACATTTTACATTTACACAAAAAAATATATTGATTTTTATATAAAATTGTTATTATATTTCAATTATTAATTAAAAAATCATTACAGCGTTAAAATTATAAAAATAAAAGATATTAAAAAAATCTAAGATATAAACCCTAAAAATCCATTAAAAAAAAAATAATAGGAGCCTCCCTTCACCAATTGTTTCCTTTTTGGTCCACCACTAACACTAGAAATGTTTTTCAACACTTATTAATCAATAATACTGGAAATCAAGAACAACATTGTCTACTCATAAACAATAACCACCCACATTGTAATCTCCTACACTAATCAAGTAAACGCAACCCCTCTTCCACTCAAGACCAAACTTGTTTCTTAAATCCATAGATATTATATTCATCAAACACCTCTAGCGCTTTTTTCAATTTTCCTCATCATTGTACTTAGCCTCAATCCTCTCATCTCACAACATAATTTGTGATCATTGTCCAGAGAAAAAAAATATTCACACACACACACAAATCAATCTTCCCTAATTTTTTCAAGCTTTCACTTCTCCACGCCACACTATAACCAATCTCATCTTCATCATCCTTCAAACTGAGGCTATAATTTTCATCTCACAACCCAACCTTTCATAGTCCAGCACCCAAAATACCCGCATACTCTCCTCTATTTTCTCCTCAAATAACCATCATTCCAAAGGCCATTGCAACCTCCTTCTCCACAAACAACCACTACATCCACTCCAACCACTCATAAAACTAACAATAAAAACTTTGCACACTATTATCACCAACAAAATAAGATCTAATGACAGAAACAGTAGCACGCTCTACATGTGGGAGATTGAAATTAAGCAAAAAAAACCATTCCAAGAATTTCATATGCAAACATCAAGTAATAGCTATTTAACGGGTCCATCTCCACGAGTCAGATAATCTTTTATTTCAACTAAGAAAATGAATATGCAAGCTTTTCCAAAGTGTTTTTTTTTTTTTTACATAAAAAAATCATAATCATAGATCGAAAAAGCTCATTCATGCATTTAATTAAACAAATCGAGAATTATTTGTGCCAATAAATATAAAAAAATCATTAATGATAACTATAAACTAAACCGAAAAAGTCAAGAGATAGATATAGATCAAGATATTTGATCTCGCAATATGAGTTATATACCCAATCATGTTTAATAAATTTGTTTATTATAATATTTTTTTATTTAATCAAACAATAATAGAAATAAACACATGCATGAAAGCGATTAAACAAAATCAAAGAAAAAATATTATGCAAGGTTGCACATATTAGAAAAAAAAATTATTTTTATTTATGTGAAAATCAAGTAAAAGCTAAACAATATTTAGTCGAAAACTAAACTGAAAAGTTGAGAGATAGATTTGGATGAAGATATTTAATCTCAAAACACAAGTCATAGACTCAATTGTATTTAGTAATGTTGTTTAAGGGAACCAATATCTTATTTAATTAAATGATAATAAAAAAAACAAAAGTTGAGAGATAGATTTGGATAAAGATATTTAATCTCAAAACACAAGTCATAGACTCAATTGTATTTAGTAATGTTGTTTATGGGAACCAATATCTTATTTAATTAAATGATAATAAAAAAAAGATACATGAACTAACAAGGGCAAAATTTAAAGCAATAAACATTTATGTCGATCGATCTTCTAGGATTATTTATGGTTTGGGTAATTCTGGGATAACAGTAGCATCTTCAGAAATTGATAAAAACCATGAGTGGTTCTAATAACATTTTTAATTTGTGGTGGCAGCTTAATATATGAAGTCAATCGTGTAAAAACAACAACAATCACATGAGCTCCTAACCTCCTTTTATAGTTAAATGGATCTCATTTAGTCTTAGTTTTAGTCGTTGAATGTCAATGAAACTTGAGTAATAAACACTAAGGTATTCAAAACACAAGTCATGAGAATATCTTGGGTAAAAACCTACCAAAGGGACCTTGCTTGAAGGTTGACTTATGGTTATGAATTTGAGATTTTTTATTCATGTTTTTAAGTTAATATGGGTGATGGAAGTCTGAAAATCAGGTGGTGGGGGACTAACAACCATAAAACATGAAAGCTCCTTAGCTATTTATGTTATGAAAACCATTAAAAAAAAAGATGATTATAGTTTTGTTTATTTGGTTTGAACTAAACTTGGTTGTTACAAGTCAATAATGAAGATCTTTTTATGTTTATGTTAAGCCAAATAATCCTTTTAGAAGTAAATCATGCTTATAGAAGTTGACACCTTTTAAGCAAGAAGTGTTGATGTTTGATCCATTAAAAAATGTGGCATGGAAGCTTTCTCTTCTTTCTTTGAACAAAGTTTGGATATGAAATGTTATGTTTACCGATGCTCTTAAATCCTAAAAATGTCAATTTTCTAGATTTCTAGTCCATTATTGTGGTTAGAAAACATTCGTGTCCTTTGATTGGGAAAATATGACAATTTAGGGTTCTTATAATTTAGGGGTTTTATTCTTTAGATGCTATGCTTAACTTGAAAATATATATTTTGGAGACTTAAAACTCACTTTTTTAGAGTTTTTTATCGCTTTAATTTAAATAGTACATGCTCTATTTGCTTTATTCATTAGAGTTTATGCTAAATATCCTTGATTATAATAAACACAAAGAATCATGGACTATATTCATGTTTTGTTAGCTTAAATGAATCATGAATGAATAAGAAGATGCTTGAAACCTTTTCTTTTAGGGTTTGGTTTGTTTATCTAGGTTTGTTTATTAGGAAAGAATTAGCTTAATCAAAATTTTACGTTTTGGATTTATCTTAGACTTTATCGAAATTAAATCTTGTTTTTAAAAGAAAGAAATCAAAAAAATATACAAAATCATATATTTTTAACTATTAACATCAAATTTTTATAAATCGACATAATCACTTATTTTTATGGATCAATGTCCAAATTTTCTTAAAATAAAAAAAATCATCTATTTTTAGGAATTAATGTTAAAATTCTCCTTTATCGACGAGTCTCTTATTCTTAGGGATTGACGTTATTTTTTTAAATAAATCACGAATAAGCTTAGAAATGAATTTAGACAATTAATAGTATGCGTAGAATAAATTTAGGATAAAACACATGGCAAATATAACCTTTCGTTTGAAAGGATACGATAAGGGCGACGTCAATCTTTTCTTAAACACAACTAACCCACCACATGAAACTATGAAACTAATGTTCATTTTAGAACTCCTAGTTTTCTTTAATTATTATATGGCGACTCCATATTTTTATTTTTCCCTTTAATTTTGATGAGATTCATATTTGTTATGGTGTGACAATGCAGATAGTTTAGAAGATGTTTTTATGGATCAGTGAGATACGATTAAGCCTAAAAAGAGGTTTGGTTACGCCAAACCACCATATTAGTAATAAAATATCATAACTTTTGATCTGACTATTAAATTAAACTCTGACTATTAAATGAAGCTCAATTTTTTTAAGAGATTTCCAAGGTCTAGTTTTATAGAAGGCTTAGTCAATTGTAACCAACCAAGCTCCAAAAACCCCTAAATTAGACCTCAAAGATATTATTTGAGCGAATTTTATTATTCCTTCTTGATTTTTCTAGATTTTATGCAAATTGTGTTTTTTACTTTTGGCTTAGTGAGGCAGAACTTATTTGAGTTTAATTCAGAAATAAAACTGACTAAAGGGTTCTGTTGTGATAATCCTATTTTCTGCCAAAACTATTGTCTTTTTTGTGTTGTTACTATCCTTATCATGCTTCTGTCTGCGTCACCCAAGATCCACATTACCAACAATCTTGAGCAAGAAGTGATCCTAAGGCATTCATAAAGAGGTTAAGCATTGAGCTTAATTGTCTGCCCGTATCTTTGGAAACGAAAGATACAAAAAACTGCAAAGAAAAGGAGCCAAGTTAAAAGGAAGATCAAAATGCTAAATTTGCATTGATGCCACTATCACTCACGGAGAGTGCGGGCACAGCATTCAGAATTCCATAATTTACCCCGTTAAACAAATTGCCTATCAGTTGCTTTTGTTTCAAGCTAGGAGTTGAAGTGATCCGAAGAATAAGGGATCTGCGCACAGCAACAAGGACGAAATGGAAATCTACGAAGAGCAAGAGAAAAAGGAAGAATTATTTCTTAAATCTTGTCGTGCAGGTTGACCACCAAGTCATGTGCATCATCGAGAAGCTTCCATACATCCAACTGACCGGCCATGCTATTGCATTCTCTCATGATCTCATCCATACTGCTGTACTTCTCAACGATCAGTTTCCTCCTCTGCAGCACACAAGCTGCTATTGCATAAAGCAGCAAATCATCACTAGGAGGGGCCCTTAGCCTCATCCTCCCCCAGGCAGACTGGGCAATCCCTGCCCGTATTGCTGCCTGGTCAGCCCACATCACCTCCCAGAGGCAGAGTGTTTGATCAAGGTTTAACTCCCTTCTGAAAAGAACCACCACCATTCTGTACACAAAGAAGCAGTCCTCTGCTTGAAGCTTCTCCAGGTGCTTGTAGAGATGGCTATCCTTGCACTTGATTATCTTGGAAACAAGACCCAGTTGCCTCCGGATTCCCACTTCATCGAGACGGAAATTGTGCCGAGCTTTCTTCATGAAGCCCACAAAACACCAGAAGGCTAAAAAATCCTCCTCCATCACTGCAATAATGGGTGAGAGTAAATCACTCATTCCTTGACAGTAACCAATCTCAGGATCATAAAGTGCATATGCCTCAAGGATAGTGATGAGGCGAGCAGCATGAAAGATCCTGCTTGGCTCCAAGTGATCATAGTCCTGCAACCCTACACTCTCAGCCAATCGTCGTGCCTTCATCTCTGATACTGCTGCCTGAGATGGAGAGTACATTATCCATTCACCATTTGCCCGCACTGCATCAACACGAATGATTCTCTGCCATGTGGCAAAATCCTCATCTTTCTGCAAGTTCAACCTGCTCTTTGTCTCAAAGGGAGAGGAATTCTCCTGAGAAGGCAAATCAAAATCATTTTCACCTGTAAATTCAGTTGCAAGAAAAGATTCTGCAATTTCTGGTTCTTCAGAGGAATCGGAATCAGTTGACTCCGTGTCTCCAGCCAAGCCATCTTCATAGGTGACCACACTCCTATCATCACCTCCTTCCAATATTGATTCAGAGCCCTGAGGAGCTTCATCAGGGAAATCTGAATCCTCAGCAGATAAGTTGCCTTGCTCAGCAGAAGGTGTCATCCTGGTACTATTAACATCTTCTAATCCAGGGAAATCCATGACTTGACTCGAGTCCCCGCTAACCTCAGCGCTGCTGATTCCAACAGCTTGCTTGGCCTTAAAACTCCTATCATTGCATCTGAGATGTCTTCGGCACTGTTTCCGTAGATTCTCATATTCTTTTCTGCAGTGCAAATATATATAAGAACCTTGACTAGGGAAAGAAATGAAAATACATGATTACAAGGAATTTGGAAAGGAGAGCATTCATCCATAACTAAAAACTGTACAGGAAGAGAATTATGATACCTTTTCTCATCTTGAATGCAATCTCTTTCTTCCTTGGAACTGTTCACATCATAGCTGTTGAAAAGAACTCAACATCAATACAAAGAGCAGTGCTCATACATCATCACAATAAATGAACACAAAACAAAAAGGAAAAGCTTCCTAGGATGGACAATCAGAAAAATGATAGCGTGTAATGCAGGCACACATTCCAAATAGGAAAATTATAAATGTCAAGGACATTGCTATGAGTATGTTTGCATTTAGCAAATGTGTCGCCAACAATCACATTGTTCCTGGCCTACCTTTCATGATTTTGCCCAAAAAACTCAATGACAAAATGCACTGATGGAAAGTTGCTACTTTGCTTGGTTATAAATATAGCCTCAGAAAGCAAACTCAAGTAAATAAGAGACCTAAATAAAAAAAATAGCTGGTATATAAATACTAAGAAAATCAAATACAAACTGCCACTTAAAACAGAACTTACATTCCAAGGAGAAATGGCCAAACCTCTGGTCTAATACTTGGATCAACACCCTGCATTAGAGTTTAAGAAAAATTAACACTCCTTCAGCAGTTAGAAATACAGAATCAGAAATATAAATAACAACATAAGACTTAATGAATAACTAAACAAAACAGTCAAAATATCAGTCACAGTAGAGACTGCAACATACCCCACTTCGGGCTTTCTTCAGAAACTTGACACCACCATCACACAATTTCCCATCAGGCATAAATAAACTTTTCCATTGCTTTGGTAAAAGCGCATGTTTTCTTCTCCTACGCGACCAAGGCGATTTAAGACTACCCCTGAACCAAAAAAAAAACAAAAAAACAAAAGATCAGTTATTCAATGATAATCATCTACAAAAACAAAATTCCCAAACCACCGATTACAACTCAAAATTCTTTTTTTCCCATATGGCATCCAAAGATACTATTAACGATTTGCTTCCACTACCTTCTTAGATGGGAGTCTACATTGAACAACTAATTCTATGAGGGACAGTATTCTTCCACGAGGCCTAAACACTTTCGAATTTATTCTTTAATTGCACATCGAAGATTCGAGAACTGTTCCGAAATTCTAATAACAAGACAGCAAAAGGCAAGTAAAAGGAGCAGGAAGAATAAGAAACTAGCTTGATAGAATAACATAGAGCGCAAAGGGGGTCATTTTTAGACGACTAAGAGATTGGATTTGGGAAAAAAAAACGAAAAGTTTACAGAAAGGAATTGAAGAACTCACCGATTAGTAGAAGCTGGTGAGGAGGAAGATGATGAGGACAACGAAGAGGAGGCAACTACTAATAAAACTGATCTCAAATATATCCACGACGATGATGATGACGATGACGGTGAGGAGGAGGAGTTTGACGTCGAAGAAGTTGTGGAAAAAGGAGTATGGCTTCGCCTTAAGGCTCTCATTAACGGTTTTTGTTGCATCAACATCTAAATATATCTATCTAGGGTTTCTTTGGCGACGGTTAATCTAAGTTTTGAATTAGAGTGTCAATTATTCGAACACTTGGGGGGGGTTTTTATTGTTGACTTTGTTATTTTACCTACGAGAATAGACGACGGTGGCGGCCAAGGCGATACCGGCCATGGCCGTGACAGCGATGGCTATACCAACATTGGAAGAAGACGTAGCGGCGCCCCATAAACCACCGCCAACGCCACCAACGACCCAGCCGTTCCTCCCTGTCCCAGTGTTTCCGGTGCTAGCTTCGGCGAACACGATCCATTTCCAAAAAGCACCGCCGCCGGCGGAGGAGGAGAAGAGCATCAACAGTGAAATGGCGGAGATGACCTTAAGGGATGGTGGTAATAGGAGTCCCGGCTTTTGATTCGATAACACCATCACCAAAGTGAAGAGACTCTTAAGGCCTAAAGGCCCCCCTCTCTCCTCTCTCTCTCAGAGTGTTTTTTTTTTTTTTTTCTTATTTTATTCTCTCGATATTTTAATTGCTTTTTCAGTGCTCAGCTCTCTTTTTCATGAAAGGAAGTAAATAATTATAGGCAGTGTTTTTTCAATCGTTGATTTTTTAAAAATGTTTTTTATTTAAATAATTTATTAAAATAATATTTTTAAAATAATTTATTTTTAACATTAATATATTAAAATAATTTTAAAAAATAAAAAAACAATTTAAAATAAAAAATAAAAAAATATACTCTCTCTCTCTCTCTCTCTCTCTCTCTCTCTCTACATCTTTCTCTATTTCAACAAACTCTCTTTATTGGTGTAAAAATGATGTTGGCGTTTTGACTTAATATACAAATAGTAGAAAGAAGGAATATCAATTAATGAAAAGTTATTACG
>Ga0307515_10015189_pt1 | contig 14204 bp, 7 predicted proteins | sample 17_EM_MG_FD_194513 | JGI IMG/M metagenome (GOLD analysis project Ga0307515, IMG submission 194513) | Populus trichocarpa ectomycorrhiza microbial communities from riparian zone in the Pacific Northwest, United States - 17_EM | ecosystem: Host-associated > Plants > Roots > Unclassified | place...
TATGACTAAGCTTTATAAATAAATAAAATAAAAAATGAAATGATAATTTTATTATAGCAATTAACAGTAAATTATGTCTATATTGTTAATTTTTATTTTATTTTTAAATTTTGCCGATGCCACCCCCACCCCTCCCCACCCAGGTCTTCTCTTACGCAGAGAAACAGAAACAGAAAGGAAAAGAAGTCTCGCTCTCTCTCCCTCTCTCTCTCTCGCTCTCCCTCCCTTTCTATCTGTGATTTGTTCAGAAATAGATCTCTCGAGTCCTCGAGCCCTCGAGCCCAGCGACTGGGTTAATTATAATGCTGAGATTTTTAAAAGGAGTGGTAGGTGGTGCATCTGGTACTGGACTTAAAGATCTCCCTTACAATATCGGCGATCCTTATCCCTCCGCTTGGGGCTCCTGGACTCACCATCGCGGCACCTCCTCCAAGGTGAGAGTCTCTCACCCTTCACTCTTCTCCTTTTCCCTTTATTTATCTGTCACTTATGATGCTTAATTGCAGTTGGTTTTGATTTGATGTTCAGGATGATGATGGATCTCCGGTGTCCATCTTTTCTTTTTCTGCAAGTAACGCACAGGATGCCCATTTAGCTGCTGCTCGTAATGGTGTCAAGCGTCTTCGTACTGTCAGTTTTCCTTTTCTCTTTTTATTTGCTATAAAATTGATTTCATTTCTGCCTTTATTAATCCTGTTTAGCGTTTGTTTACTTTCCGGGATAGAAGAGACAAAGACAATTAAGATTTCTTGCTTTTGAAGGACAAAAATTCAATCCAAAACTGTCCCTGAAACCGATTTACTTTTATTTTTCACATTTTTGTGTTTATGTTTTTCCTGTTACGAGACAATAACCAAGCTTTTGTTTTATGATACATATTAATTTCATCCTTGCTTCCTTGTGATCTATAATTTATGATAAGGTTTTACCTTTTTAAGGCTTCTTGTATCCTCCTGCAAACTGCAATGAAATTAGGTGTTTACAATCTTTGACCTGCTTAAAGCTCTCGTAATCTTATCATAAGGGCTTTTTCTATCCTTTATTGTTAAATTTACGTATTCAAACCATTGCCCCACTCGTAATGAAGCTGCTGTTCTTTCTTTCCAGGTCAGACATCCAAATATTCTGTCATTTCTTCACAGTACTGAAGTTGAAAGTGTTGAAGGTTCTAGCTCGAGAATTACTATTTATATAGTAACTGAGCCTGTTATGCCGCTATCTGAGAAGATTAAGGAACTAGGTTTAGAAGGAACACAAAGGTTTGACTGCTCTAATCTGCTGGAGTTGTTTTCTTATTTTGCCTATTCCAATTCCAGTGGCCCTTTATATATATATTAAACAATTCCTAACACAAGCTTTTGCTCTCCTTATCATGATAATATATTTTCTTTTGACATGCAGATTAACATTCTAAGAACTTCCATTTATAACTTTTGATTTGGTAGTGAAAAACACAGAGTCTAGGCACAACTTCAGGATCATTTTGTTTTAGCTGGATGTTGACAATCTCCTGTAATTCCTTGCTCTCATTCTGTGATGTTCTCTACATTAGATGACACGCTCAATACATAAAATGGTGACACTTGTTGAAAACGACAATTAGAAATTGAACTCCTCTCAATCAAACTAAGCCTTATCCAAGAGTGTTTTGGCCAGTTTCCTCCACCCTTTTCCTTTCTGGGGCTATCTTTCACTTTCAATTACCTTTCAATTAATGGGGTTCCTTAAATTTTTTCTCATAATTCCTTTTATGGCAGGGATGAGTATTACGCTTGGGGGCTGAACCAGATAGCCAAAGCTGTGAGCTTTTTGAATAATGATTGTAAACTTGTAAGCATTTTCATCTCTACAAGTGATCAGAAAAAATTCATTAACTTCTTTTGCCCTTTCTTTGTTCTTCTTTCTTTGCATCACTTTATGACTAGCTTTGACCATGGCAGGTTCACGGTAATGTTTGTTTGGCCAGTGTCGTTGTCACACCAACATTAGACTGGAAGTTGCATGCTTTTGATGTTCTATCCGAGTTTGACGGAAGCAATGGGAATGCAACCGGACCAATGCTGGTAATTCAAGTGTCTGGAAGTGAGCAATTGATGGAAGTATCATGTTACTCCTATATCAGGCTTATATTGTACTATATTCCTAAATTTTCAAAATTGAGCAGCATTTGCGAGTAGGAATACTCTGATTGCTTCTTGAGAACTGCCTTGAGAATTTTGTTCCTTGTCAACTGATTTACATTGACTAATAAACTTCTTTTCTTCAGGAAAGAGTTTTGATTAATTTAGATTAAGGCTTATGCAGCCTGTTTTGTTCTTTGTAACCTCATGTTTTCAATGATAAAAATGTTTTACTTTATTCTGATGCTATAAATTTTCAGCACATTCTTCCATTACTCAACTATAGAATACTTTATGGTGGTGGATGGTAGAGTAGGAATTACCAAGGCTGATATCCTTTCTGTTTATCATAGTTTAATGTGGATTTGTTTTAAAGACTAGCAATGGTTATAGTTGGATGGGTTTAACATACTATTTATGCTTGTTTTTCTTTTCTTTTCATCAGCAATATGAATGGCTTATTGGATCACAATATAAACCAATAGAGTTGGCCAAGTCTGATTGGGTGGCAATCAGAAAATCTCCTCCTTGGGCCATTGATTCTTGGGGCTTGGGTAAGTTTCTTTTGCTCCATTTGTTGATGTGTTGCTTAACTAATATGTTGGCTTAGCTTTGTACTTAATGACATTCATCAACGAAAAGCTGTGTTGGGCGTGCTTATACTGATTTGTTCAATTAACTAGAACTCGGCCTTTCAACAGGACAAGATAATACATGTTCATTTTATTTTCCTTGTAGATCCTTTTTAGGAGATTATGTGAATATGATGCTGGTTCTATAGACTCATCTCCATGATTGTCACATGGGCACCATATTGCATTTTTTTTTTAACACATGATCTAAGATGCATATATGTTCTCACTTAAAACAATTTGTGTTTTTAGAGAAACATGATCATTTCTACAGGAATAACAAACTTGTCGCTACTCTATTATTCAAGTTTTTCTATTGGTCTATTCACTTTGCCAATGGACATGGGGATTGCCTCTCAACCCATATTACAAACAGAATGGCTTTTGAAGCTCTCTGTTCTTTGAGGCCAAGACAAGCTCTTCAATAAAACCCCTGAAATTTCTTTAGTCATCTTTTAAAAATCTTTTGATCCTTTTTCAAATGCTACTGTAGTTGATCCATGATAACTGTTGAAGCCTGTTGCTATATACCCACATTCCTAGCCACTTATATTTCACTTCCCCTTAGCTGTACTCTTATGTTCTGCTACGCAGTCCACATTATCCCGAGGTTTTCCTCACTTTCCCTTTAGTCTTCTTAAACAGCCCTCCCTTCATTACATATGCTCTATTTTTCCTCACACCTTTAGATTATTAGATCCCCAGACAATCATTCTGCATTGTTTGTTTTGTGCTTTGGGGTCAATTTTATCAAGTATGAGAAAATGTTCCAAGTTTTCTTACTATTAGCTCTTTATCTATCATCATTATGCACCGTGCATTGCAACTCTTGTAAACAAAGTTGGTTAAATTAGCATGTGGCGAGGCAAAGAAATGCAGGGGAAAAAATAATCTCTAGCTATTTTTATTTTCTTCCATGCAAGTTTCTGCGCACAATCTGATTGTTTTCCTTTTCCTTCTGTTTTTAATTGATTAGGATGTCTTATATATGAACTATTTACTGGTATGAAGTTGGGGAAAACAGAAGAGCTGCGTAACACTGCTTCCATTCCAAAGGTTTGCCTTCAGGAATTTATTCGCATATATTAGTAATAATGATAGTGTTAGATACTGTTTCATGGCTTCTTTCTGTGTTTTATTATGTCCTTGATGATTCCTTTGATTTCAACTCATGATTTATTTTCATTTGCATCTACTTCTTCCCCAGTCTTTACTTCAGGATTATCAGCGCCTATTGAGTTCTATGCCTTCTCGCAGGATGAACACAGCAAAGCTTCTAGAAAATAGTGGTGAGTTCTTATTAGGAGTTGATTGTAGTTTATATTCTTGGAGGAACTTTCTAGTCCTACTAGCAGCATGTCTGGCATCAGATCCATATTAAAATTCAACTGAACTGAAGTTATTTTTGCTAAACATACTTATTTTGTATAAATTTGTAAGGATTAGAATTCAATGAGGTAGAGCTTGTTAATTTAGGGAGAAAAAAATTGATGAAATTCCTATTTTATCCATTTCAAAATGCTGCATTCATAAAATTTTAAGGATAATTTTGGCTTTTAAGAAAATGTGGCCACCCAACAATATAGGGACAAGTAATTGTGCTGATCACATTTCTTTTAGCTCCCCTCTTTATTTACCTGATTATGTTCATAAGCTTTAGGGGATTTTGATTTTCCAAAACTGGGTCTCTGCACCAGCTGAATTCTTGAGCAAATCTGACCCTTTCACACAGGTTTGAAAGTGCACAAAAATCATGGCTTTTAAAAGCCATTTCAGTTCATTTTAATAAAAATCAATTATAACAAAAAATGAATATTGAGTAAAAGTGATGAATTCATTTGAATTCACCACAATCATTTAATTTCCAAACAGCCTCTATAGAATGAGTTTAGGGGTTTTTCTGCACTGATTAGTCTAGTCTAGTTACTGTAGCTATCTTAACCAATTAAAGGTCAAATTTTCTCTAGTTATATTAACATCAACAGATGTGTGCAGTTGCAGAAGAGAAGTAGAAAATGTTAAGCTGACTTATATTGTCCTCTTTTCAAACAGAAAGTAAATTGAAGAAGACTTCACTAAAATCTGTAATTGCACTAAAATGATTGGGTACCCGATGGACAAACATAGGGTAGGCTGACCAGAGTGTTTGAGTTCTCTAGCTATGTCTCTAAGTTATTGTAGTCAGTGGCTTGTCGTCATTTGGAGAGAGTTGAGGAGCATTATTTGATCTGGCCACCTCAGCAGGAAGAGAGGAGAAAGTAGGAGTTAAATCTGATTTTGGAAATTCTTATGAATGAAATAGTGAAAGCTGACTTTCATGTTTTTAATAGTTCTTCAAATACATATTATAGGAAATTGCTATTATATTCGTGCCTTAAGTTAGATCTCCATGCTCAATTAGACTGCATGAGTTCAGATACTTTCTCCTGGTTGTTTTTCTTCTGTAGTTTCTGCTTTGTGTTTTGTTTCCCATTGTTTCCTTAACTTCTAAATTTGCTTAGCTTTCCATTGTACCTTACTAAATTTTTTAAAAAATGGATTTTGCAGAATACTTCCAGAATAAGTTGGTGGACACCATACATTTTATGGAAATTCTTACTTTGAAAGACAGTGTTGAGAAGGACACCTTCTTCCGCAAACTTCCAAATTTAGCAGAGCAACTTCCTCGCCAAATTGTACTGAAAAAGGTGGGAAATTCAGATTCTAATGTGTATGTCAACATGAATTCTATACTCTATATACTTTTTTTCCTTTTTTGATTTTCGTCTTGGTTTCTGCAGTTACTTCCTTTATTAGCTTCTGCCCTTGAATTTGGTTCTGCTGCTGCCCCTGCTTTGACTGCGTTGTTGAAAATGGGTTCTTGGCTTTCAGCTGAAGAATTTAGTGTCAAGGTCTTTTTCCTTGGCTCTTTTTACATTATCTTTTTTTAATGGGTCATGGGTTGGTTTAAAGACTTTTATAACGCTTCTCTTGAAGTGCCATGATGTTGTCACCATTTGCGTAGTGTTGTCATGTCATAGAGGTAAGTTCCAATTTATTTTTTTTCAGGTGTTACCGACTATTGTGAAACTTTTTTCCTCCAATGATCGAGCTATTCGTGTTAGTCTCCTGCAACATATTGATCAATTTGGAGACTCATTGTCAGCACAAGTAGTCGATGAGCAAGTATGCATCACTGATTAAATGATTTAGTGATTTTTTTAATTCAAGCAAGCTAGTTATTTTTATTTGGAATGTGGTCTTCATAATATTTGTAACTCTCAAAATTGGAATAATGTGGCTAGGTTTACTCTCATGTTGCTACCGGGTTCTCTGATACATCTGCTTTGCTTCGTGAATTGACTCTTAAATCCATGCTGGTTTTGGCGCCTAAGGTACCTGTATAACTTTTGCAGTGGCCAGATGTGGTTCTTGTTATTGTCTGCTGTTTTTCCGTTTTAGGTTTATTGGTTCATTCTGTGTTATGCTTGTGTGAACAATTAATTGTGGTTTTTGAGTCCTTCCTGATTGTTGCTTTTGTGTTGACCTGAAATTGCAGCTTTCTCAACGTACTATTTCAGGCTCCTTGTTGAAATATCTTTCAAAGTTACAGGTCTGCACAATTTATTTGATGATACTACTGAAGTCTATTTAGATTACTTTGTTACTATTTAGACTGCCAATTCTGCATTTCTTTTAGGGTTAGTTTGAAATTCTTTTCGTTCAATTGCCAATCCTTTTTCCCTGACCTTCTATATGGAAGCAAAAGGAATGCTTCTACTACACTGTAGTCTGTGGTTTAATATATTTATTTTTTCTGTAGGTTGATGAAGAGCATGCAATTAGAACAAATACCACCATATTACTTGGGAATATCGCAATCTATTTGAATGAAGGGGTAAGAATCGGTGAATTGTCATGTTGACTTTAGTTCTACCTGTCAAGAATTGCATTCTACTCTTGTTGAAGAGGGATTCTATTAATTTTCTGTAATCATTGATTAATAGAAATTTACTAGATTTTCTTTGTGAAAATGTTCTCTTGTTTATTTGAATTACAAGCAGACAAGGAAGAGAGTTTTAATTAATGCTTTTACAGTCCGTGCACTGCGTGATACTTTTCCTCCTGCCAGAGGAGCAGGTACAAAACTTTACATTTTGTTTATTTCTTATTTGCTTTTGATCAAGTTCTTTGTTTTGGGAGAAGGTTTCATACATTTCAAGGTTTTTTCTTTTTATTTTCTACTGTCTATGCTGATTTTTTATTAGTAGATATTATTTCACTCTATTACATCCCGGTGTTTTGTGCACCTGCTAAAATAAACTTGTATTATGGCAGGAGTAATGGCTTTGTGTGCCACTAGTTCTTATTATGATGTCACTGAGATCGCAACTCGGATTCTTCCAAATGTTGTTGTACTTACCATTGATCCTGACAGGTTATATTTCTTTGGATGATATATACATATTTTAGTGTTTTCCCTTCATTGCAAATGAACTGAAATGCTTTTCTTTTGGACAGTGATGTTCGATCAAAATCGTTTCAAGCAGTTGAACAGTTTATGCAAATAGTGAAGCAATACCATGAGAAGGTATGCTTTTGAATTGCTGTTCCTTTTGTTTCAATATGCTTTCTGTTTTCAATATGGACATTTAAAAATTTGAAGAGATTACTAAGGGCACATGCATTATAAAGGATATTAGACCCCATAGTTTATATGAACCAAGTTATGCTGCTTTTCCCGGTCAATACTTGAAAGCACTCATGTAGAAATGGTATTCTCATGTGAATATTTGTTGTGGTTCACTGATCATTTGCAAACTTAACATTGCTTTTTTTATTAGATCAGTATAGGGTCCAATCGTAAAATCATAAGATTTTACTAATTATAAAAATAGCTAAAAAATATAATATGCATGTGAAAAACATTACTGAAACAAAAAAAATTCAAACAACATTACCTTAAAAGTACTGCTTTGGCAAATCAATCCAACTGAAATTAGTAAATAAAAGTTAATATTCAAATATTCCTTCAAATAATATATAAAGAAAGTCCTAAAGATGTAAGAAAACGAAAATGATGAAAATGGTGTTAAAATCAGGATTTCAATGATTTTACAGTTTTGAATCGCAAGTCAGGCGTGATTTCACTTAGCTGCAATTTCTTGCTGATGTAACATGGTCACTGCATTTTGAATCTTAAGATCGTATGATCTTATGCTCCAAATCGCTATTTTAATAACATTGGTCGTAATAGTACATAATTGGTAGCCCATTCAGTGCCCTTTTTTCCTGCCCCTGCTTCACCCAGGCAAAGCACCTTATTATATGCAGCCTGCAGATTTGTTAGTATCCCTGACTGGGAGAAGTTTATGATAACAAATGAGAAAACCTTTTTGGTTGCCACTCACATGTCTTATTTTCTGCGTGCTGCAGTAACAACCAAACATCAATTTGTATGGCATTCTTATTATAACAGTTCCACGGAAACTGCATTTTAATAATGTTGGTTAAAGAAGTTCCAAGTCGTTTAGTAGAGTCAGGTGTCTGCATCCTTCATAGATGAAAACATCCCCCTTTTTAATACTAAACTCTGTTATTCATCCTTCACTCTGTCTCTCCATGATATAGATGGCCATAATTTAGATGTGTCCATGATCTGTTTTACTTCCAGCAAGATACTGTTGCTTTTTATTTCAAAGCATTGAGCTATTTTGATTTCCCCCCTTTGATCATTTGTAGACAAATGTTGGAGACACAACAGCTGCAAGCACAAGAATCTCATCAATACCAGAAAATGCTAGTTTACTTGGGTAAGTTATTCCTGAATTTGTCATATTGGAAAACTTCAAAATGCTCTTCCTTGACTCTAGTCCTTCCATAACTGGGATTTAAGCACTGGTGTAGCTGGTCATTTGAGTTGGTGGTTTTTTCTATGTACTACGATCGGTAGGAGCACATCTTAACATCTATATATTCTGAAAGTGTATGTGTGTGTTGTATTTTCCTTTTGAACCTCTTCTGCCCCATTTTTGTTGTATTCATTTTTTCCTAGAGGTTCAGATTAGAGTTTCTTTGTAATCTCATATCCTATATTTTTTATCAATTGCATATCAATCTATTTCTTTTTTTTTTCTGAGTGGTGAACATGAATATTAGCAATTTCTCATGATCAAAATTGCATGTTCAGATGCTTACAAGTTACATTGCACTGGTTGCAATGGCTGCAGGACTCCTAAACACCCTCTTAATTCTCCTTGACCGATGCATCTCCATTTGCAGTGTGTAACTTCATTTAAAAAATGCATAAAGCAACTCTAAACCATTAATGATATTTTTGTCCAGTTTTTATTTTCCTTCAGCATTTCTCCTTACATTTTTGCTCCATGAATTTTGTATTGAATCTGAAGCCATTCCTTTCCATTCAGATGGGCCATGAGCTCCTTGACAATCAAAGGTAAACCTTTGGAACAAGCTCCACTTGCTCCTGCAAATTCTGGCTCCCCTCTATCTTCCACAACCTCCAATGCCAACTCAGGTATATATCTCAATAGCTTGTTTTACCTTTTTATATCGGTTTAAATGGAGGAGAGCTTCTATTGACCAATTGTCCAGTATCTTAATGGCCATTTTGTTCTCTGGCATGCCTCATGAAGCGTTAACTGCACACTGATAGTAGTTGGTGAAATGCACTGTTGATTCAACAATGCTTGCCTCATCATTGCTTATGCCTGCTTTTATTATGATGCATTTATACTATTCAATATCGGATGGTGGTTTTGTATGGCAATTGTAGTGATGGACTCTCCAAGTATAGCAGCAGTCCAGATAAATTCCAGCACAGACTTGGCTGATCAACCTGTACCGGATTCCCCTCCTTCAACAGATGGCTGGGGGGAAATTGAAAATGGAATTCATGAAGAGCAGGGCAGTGACAAAGATGGGTGGGATGATATTGAACCTTTTGAAGAGCCAAAGCCTTCTCCAGCTCTTGTGAACATTCAAGCAGCTCAAAAGCGGCCGGTCTCACAGCCAGTTTCTCAGCATAAAGCGCAAGGTGAAACCATCATCATACACATAACTCAGACACACAATTATAGTTCTTAATTAAAAAGTATAAGCTTCTGACTGAATGCTTTGACCATCTGGGATCTGGCTCAACTGCATGGTTCTGTCATCAACTGTACACATAATTGCATTTCTACATGTTTGGATTAATGAATTATCAGAAAATCAAGAAATCAAAAGGGATGGTATAGAAGCATTGTTTCAAGGAAGAGGAGCAATTCCGAGGGAAATTGAGGGTATTCTGAGCTGGTTATAAATGAGTAGAGAATGGAAACCCTTGTCATGAACAAGAGGGGAGAAATTTAGAGACAAGGGTAGGTGCTCCTTAACAATTACAAGACCTGAAGAGTCTCAACCTTTGAGAACTTCTGCCAGCATGATAGGAACTGTTACCATGTAAGAGAAATTTCCTCGCATTTTGTGTGGGTGAAATCCTCATGGAATCAAGGTTAACTAAGAGTTTGTTTTGTTGTGCTTATAGGTAAAGCAGCCACCCTCTATAGCTGATTATAAGACAAGCTGGAGAAGACATGCTTCTCTCTTAATAAACCTGTACCTTGATTGCTTTTCCTAAAAGCAAGCTCTTTACCAATCACATTTCTTTAATAGTTATACCAAAAGCTGCTTGATTCATAAGCTCAACAGGGCCAAGTGGAGCCCAGGAGATGGAGCTCCACATAGAATTGCAGCTGCTAATGCTGTCCTGAAGCAAGCCATAGCACATTAGCGTGTCTGGTTTATGGCAAAGAGCTAGGCCTAGCTGACAATAGCAGTGTGCTGGAGATCCCTCCTAGAATTCTATGTAGTCTTCTTGAATGGAGCAGTCCTTGATGAAGTAGGATGTTCGGCTTGCTTCCAGAGGTTTTTGTCTAAACTAGAATTCTTTACATTCTAGGATCCCTCATGAATGCTGGGCCTATTTGCCCATGTAACCTTTTCTGGGTCTGTGAGACACCTTAGAGTCTTTACTACCACTGGTTTCATGTGGTCCCTTTGAAACTCCTTTGAATTCCGGGCTTATGAGTTGCTTTATAAACCATTTTGGATACTGGGCTTTAAGGTACTCTTAGACTTGGAGCCTTTTAAAGTGCTTCAATTATACCGAAGTTGAAATCCTTATGTCTGCTGTAGAGCTTCCAGGGATGGGTTTAAGACCTTCCTTGGGGACGACTTCTGCGGGGTACTTGCTTGTTTAGAGAAATCTGCGTTACCTTTTCCTATGAACGTCCCATTTTACTTTGTTTGCAGTATTATTTCTTTTATTATAATTGCTTCCATGAACATATTGTTATGCTATGAAAATGTCAATGACTGTCTTTAACATATATTCATGATGTACGCAAATGAGCTCTCCTAGAAGCATGTCTTTCTGTCTATTAGCACCTGCTTTGATATTAGATGCAAATCCTTGTCATCTGTTCTCTTGGTGAGATATTCAACAAGTCTCTTTAATTATTAATTTTACCCCTCCTTCCTCAGCTACAAGTTTGCGACCAAAAAGTACAGTGAAGGTGACAAATGATGAAGATGATGATTTATGGGGTTCTATAGCTGCCCCTGCTCCAAAAACCACGACAAGACCTTTGAATGTCAAATCAGCTACAGCACTTGATGATGATGACCCCTGGGCTGCTATCGCTGCTCCTCCGCCTACTACTAGGGCCAAACCATTGGTAGCTGGTAGAGGCCGAGGTAAACCTGCTGCTTCAAAATTGGGCGCACAAAGGATAAACCGGACGTCCTCATCTGGGATGTAATTCAGGGACAGAGAACACGAGGAAGCAAAATGAAGTTTGTAAAAAAAAAAAATTCTGGTGGCTGGTTGACATTAAAATGGAATAGATCCTAGTTGACGTGAGTTATATCTGCTACTCTTTGCCCACATATTTGATTTGTAATATCATTCTTTTCTGCATCATATTCATTCTGTTTTGTTTCTCCTTTTAATATAACTGTTATCTGGTAGAACAATTTGCAATGTATGTTGTAGGTAAATTAGTTTCTGCCACAGCTTCTTTTTCGAATTAGCAAACTCACAAGGCTTGTAAACATACTTGAGATGTAATGCACTTGATTGGAAAAGTTGTGGAAATATTTTTAATTGTTTGGATGTTGATTATTGTTATCTCAAACATGAGATGTGTTTGTGTGCCTGTAGGTGCATGGACCAAAGCGAGTTTATAATCCATCTTTAGCAGCACCTGTCACTGTTGCATAAGGTCGTCGTCATGCTAAAGCGATCTTCCATTCATGGTTTTCTCTGTTTCTTGTCTTTACTGAGCTCCTCAAATACTCGGTTTTGATTTTGCTGGTGATAGGAACAAGAGGAATCAATGTCTTGACTCGCGGATGGAAAAGATTTATTCCTCTTGGTTTATGTTATGAATCTTGCTTTTATAGCTGGGAGAGTAGCAAATTTTCAATTTTCACAGCATCTGTCTCGAATAATTTGGTGAAAATGAGGATTTCCAAGTAGCCAGATGCAGAATGATGCTCCTGTGTAGTAAATAAATGGATTTTAGATAATCTTTCCCTTGTATGAGCCAATATGCAACGGGTTCTGTGTATAAACTTCAGTTTGGATATTGTTACTCCTGGGAATTAGTAGCTGTAAATACTTCCAGTCGAGGAATAGCAAATTTTTTTTTGGGGGGGTTCAGAAATTGATCGTGCCCTAGTTTTGGATGACTTTGCGAGTAAAGCTAATCTCCTCCTTAATCCTTGTAACCTGAAACGATGGAAAATGAAAGCCAAGCCATGCCAAGTTGCTAATCCACAGGTTTTTCTAGTGAACTAAGCCCAGGTTGCGTCTTTATCCTGCGGTTCCATTTGTCCCCCAAACTCGATGAAACTAAGATTTTCATAGCCTTTATCAGTTTCTTCCATTGGTACGAATTGATATGCCATAATCATTGCCTGTCATACAGTGACAAGATGGAAAAACAGTGCTATATTCTGCACTGGTCTTCCTTGTGCTTCTTCAAACGGTGAAAGTTGCTGGCCAGATCAACCTGGACAACATAGTTGCTTCTAACCAGATCCTCCCGACCAGAGTAGTTGCTTCCTTGCTCAAACCAGTTCATGTTGCTCAAACCAGATCTTCAAATGGTATCTCTTTTGCTTTCTTGCGCACAAGGACAGTTGTGATGGAGACAGAATCTGGAAACAAGCCTAACTCGTTTCGAGCACATGGTCGACAGAGCACTCTGTAAAGCAACATTACTCTGAACAGGTATTTTTTTTCTTACTCTGTATGAATCAAACTACCAAAATCATATGAACCAACCGAACTGCAAGATGATAGAACATCTGTCACTGTAAGAGAATCAGTGGGAGTCTTAAGCAACTTCATCTGTTTGTAAATTTTCGAAACATTGGAAGCACATCCATTAACAACATATGCCGAGATAATTGCATTCCACAATTCAGTCTTTTTCTCAGAAACCTGATCAAAAACATTTTCAGCATCTGCAATTAATTTGCACTTGGAATGCATGGTCAAATAATGAGTGCAAAAATAAGGGCCATTCTCCAAACCCAGCTTAACCACATCACAATGAACCTGCCTGCCAAAACTAACAAATTCACCTGAATACAGGCACATAGAGTATTAGTAAAGGATGCCAAAACAAATTTCACATTCTCGTTTTTAACAAAATCTAAAGAAGTTGAAGGTCCGCCACTATTAACAGTGAACCTCCAGATTTTTTATTTTTTTTCAAACTTTTTTTCTTCTTTCATTTCATCTTTTTATGGCCTAATTATATAAAGTTGTGCTCCGAATTGAAACAAGAAGAGAATACATGGCTCACCCTAAATTCACAATAATTTTATTTTGATCCAACAGTTTATTTTTTAATTCTTGAATCAGAGAGACGAGATAAAGTTGATGGAATTTTTTTTTCTATTTAATTGTATCTTTTCACAGTCTAATTATTTAAATTTCAAATTAAAACACAAAACAATAACTTGTGTATTAGAATTGTAATTGCTGAGTTTCAGTACAAAACCTCAAGCCACAGCTAATTTTTACTTGTATGATTTTGAGTCAATAAAACATGATTAGCCTATATGCATAAGATATTTCATGCCCAGTGGCAAATTACAAGTCCAAAATAACCATGAAAGGCAGCAAATCAATTCTGATGGGCATGCCTACAATTAGCAACATGTCCGGTGTTATAGCCTCGGCATCTGTCTGTAGTCTCATCAATCTGCCATGTTTCAAAATTATCTTCTTCATGTTTTAGGTTCGCGTTTTACGAGCAAACTTTCTCTGCTTTGATAGTCCCTTTTGCTTCCCTTCTCTCTTCCTCTTCTTTGATTGATTTTGAAATGATTGTCCAACCAATGATGGCTGCTGCTTCAGTCCAAAGCTTCTGGAAACGTGCCCCAAATGAAGTTT
>Ga0307515_10015190_pt1 | contig 14204 bp, 15 predicted proteins | sample 17_EM_MG_FD_194513 | JGI IMG/M metagenome (GOLD analysis project Ga0307515, IMG submission 194513) | Populus trichocarpa ectomycorrhiza microbial communities from riparian zone in the Pacific Northwest, United States - 17_EM | ecosystem: Host-associated > Plants > Roots > Unclassified | place...
GATCGTGTCGGCGGCGAGCAGCGCCGGGTGTTCCTCGGCGTACCGCTCCAGACCGCCCGTGCCCATTTCCTCCGAACCCTCGGCGATCACCTTGACGTTGACCGGGACGCCGCCGTTCGCCTTGAGAGCGCGCAGCGCGAGCAGGTGCATGATGAAGCCGCCCTTGCAGTCGGCGGCCCCGCGCCCGTACCAACGGCCGTCGCGCTCGGTCAGCTCGAACGGCGGGCTCACCCAGCCGGCCTCGTCGAGCGGCGGCTGCACGTCGTAGTGGGCGTACAGGAGGACGGTCTTCGCGCCCTCGGGGCCGGGCAGGTAGCCGTACACCGACTGCGTGCCGTCCGGGGTGTCGAGCAGGGCCACGTCCTGGAAGCCGTCGGCGCGCAGCGCGTCGGCGACCCAGTTCGCGGCGCCCTCGCTCTCGCTCTTCGGGAACTGTTCGAAGTCCGCCACCGATTTGAACGCCACCAGTTCGGTCAGCTCCGCCCGAGCCCTCGGCATGAGGGAGGCGACGGTCTCGGCGACCGGATTCGACGACATGGGCACGCTCCTTGTGGGTGCGACGTTGTACGGAAGAAGTCCTGTGATCCTCCCACAGCGGACTGTGGCGACGCCCGCCGTAGGATGCGGGGGAACAGGTGCGGCAGGCGGATGGATCAGGAGCAGCAGACCATCGTGAGCAGCGAGAACTCTTCGGCGGACGACGTGGCGCGGGTGTGGGACGTCGTTGTTGTGGGCGCGGGACCGGCGGGGGCTTCGGCCGCGTATGCGGCGGCGGTCGCGGGCCGCACCGTGCTGTTGCTGGAGAAAGCGGAACTGCCCCGCTACAAGACATGCGGCGGCGGCATCATCGGTCCCTCGCGCGATTCTCTGCCCCCCGGTTTCGAACTGCCCTTCCAGGACCGGGTGCACGCGGTCACGTTCTCCCACAACGGCCGCTTCACGCGCACCCGCCGCTCCAAGCAGATGCTGTTCGGCCTGATCAACCGGCCCGAGTTCGACCAGCAGCTCGTCGAGCACGCCCAGAAGGCGGGGGCCGAACTGCGTACGGGCGCCACGGTGTCGCGGGTCGAGCAGCACGGGTCGGCGGTGCCGGACCGGCGGACGGTCGCCGTAGTCCTCCAGGGCGGCGAGACCGTGCTGGCCAGGGCTGTCGTGGGCGCCGACGGCAGCGCCAGCCGCATAGGAGCACACGTCGGGGTGAAACTCGACCAGGTGGATCTCGGCCTGGAGGCGGAGATCCCGGTGCCGGAGACCGTCGCCGAGGACTGGCAGGGGCGGGTGCTCATCGACTGGGGCCCGATGCCCGGCAGTTACGGGTGGGTGTTCCCCAAGGGGGACACGCTGACCGTGGGCGTGATCTCCGCGCGCGGTGAAGGCGCGGCCACCAAGCGGTACTTGGAGGACTTCATCGCGCGGCTGGGGCTGGCCGGCTTCGAACCGAGCATCTCCTCCGGCCACTTGACGCGCTGCCGCGCCGACGACTCGCCGCTCTCGCGCGGCCGGGTGCTGGTGTGCGGGGACGCGGCGGGCCTGCTGGAGCCGTGGACCCGCGAGGGCATCTCGTTCGCCCTGCGCTCGGGACGGCTCGCGGGGGAGTGGGCGGTCCGGATCGCGGAGGCCCACGACGCCGTGGACACGCGCCGCCAGGCCCTGAACTACGCGTTCGCGATCAAGGCGGGGCTCGGCGTCGAGATGGCCGTCGGCCGGAGCATGCTGAAGGCGTTCGAGCGGCGCCCCGGTGTCTTCCACGCCGCCCTGACCGGCTTCCGCCCCGCGTGGAACGCCTTCCGGGACATCACCCGTGGCTCCACCTCACTGGGCGAGCTGGTGCGCTCCCACCCGATGGCCGGGCGCGCCCTGACCGCGCTCGACCGGTAGGCGTTCATGGTGCCCACGGCTTGACGGTGCCCATGGCTTTTCGGTGTTCACGGCCTGATGGTGTTCACGGCTTGACGGTGATCCGGAAGACGGGGTGCTTGGGGGCGGCGGCGAGCAGTTCCTCGTCGGTGGAGTTGACGTCGACGTCGCCGAAGAAGCGCCCCACCTCCCAGCCCCACTTCTTGAGGTAGGTGCGCAGGACGACCGGCTTCTCCGCGTCCGGCAGCTCGACCGCGGTGAACTCCTGGACCCGGCGGCCGACCTTGAGCCGTCCGCCGCCGGCCGCGCGCATGTTCCGCACCCATTCGGAGTGCCCGCGCGCCGAGACGAGGTACGGGCCGCCCTCGTACGGCAGCGGGTTGACGGGCACCTTGCGCCACTCGCCGCTCTTGCGGCCGAGCACGGACAGCTCGGCGCTGCCCATGAGGCTCACGCCGTGGCGTGCGAGCCAGCCGATGAGGTTGTTCAGGGCCCGGTCGAAGGGCTTGGGCTTGATGTAGTGGGCCGACGGCGACGTCATGGTGTCCTCCTGGAAGCAGAGAGCGCGAGAGTGGCGCTGAGCGCGAGAGCGGTGCTTGCGAGAGCACTGCTCTCGCTTGAGAGCAGTGTGCCGGAGATCGGTGATCCAAAGCAAGAGCACTGCTCTCTTTTTAGTTCGGTGCTCTCGTTTGTGTGCACTGCTCCGAAAACATGGAACACTCGCACGTATGAGCACCGCACAAGGAGCCCGCGCCCGCGCCCGGATCGAGGTCACGTCGGCGATCAAGGACGAGGCGCGCAGACAGTTGGCGGCGGAAGGCGCAGCCAAGCTCTCGCTGCGGGCCGTCGCCCGCGAGCTGGGCATGGTCTCCTCCGCGCTGTACCGCTACTTCCCCAGCCGTGACGACCTGCTGACCGCTCTCATCATCGACGCCTACGACTCCCTGGGCCAGGCCGCCGAGACCGCCCACTCCGCCGTCGCGGACACCGGCCCGCTGCGCCGCTGGGTCGCGGTGTGCGAGGCGGTGCGCGGCTGGGCCCTCGGTCATCCCCACGAGTACGCGCTGATCTACGGCTCGCCCGTCCCCGGCTACACCGCACCCGACACGACGGTCCCGGCCGCCTCGCGCGTCGGCCTGCTGCTGATCGGCATCGTGCGGGACGCCCACCGGAGCGTCGGCGTGGCACGTACCCCGATCCCCGCCGAACTGCGCCCGGAGGCCGAGCGGTTGGCCGCCGACCTCGCCCCCGACCTCCCGCCGGAGGTGGCGGCGGCGCTCGTCGCGGCCTGGGCGCAGGTGTACGGGCTGGTCGGGTTCGAGCTGTTCGGCCAGTTCAACCGCGTGGTGGAGGACCGGGAGACGTTCTTCCGGCACTCAGTGAGCCGGATCGCCCACGGTGTGGGGCTGGTGTTCCCGGAGAAGCGGTAGCAGCGGTAGCAGCGATGGGCGAGGGATCGGGAGGGGCGGCGACCGGTCTCGTACTTCCAGGGGAGTACGGCTGATCACCTCGCCCGGCGGACGCCGTCGCCGGGTCGTGCCGTCTAGCGTGGCCGACATGGACGAGCAACGCGCAGGCGGACGCGGGGGAGGCCCGCCCCGGTGGTGGGGCCACGGGCCGCCGTGGTGGAACCGCCGGGACGGGGAGAGCGGGCCCGGAACGGAACAGGGCGGCGACCGTTGGCCCTGGCGTTCCACCGTACTGCTGACCGTCTTCGTCCTCGCTGGTTCGAAGTACGCCGCTGAGCAGCAGGTGGGTGAGCGCGCCGACCTGGACCTGTTCGCGCGGCTCCTGCTGGTCGCCGGTTCGGGACTGCTGCTGTGGCGGCATCGGCACCCGGTGCTCGTCGCCTTCGGCACGGCCACGGCCGCCATGGTCTATCTCGGCGCCGGATATCCGTACGGGCCGGTCTTCCTGACCGTCGCCCTGGGCTGTTTCAGCGCTGTCGTCGCCGGGCACCGCAAGGCGGCCTGGGCGGCCGTCGGGATGCTCTGGGCCGGGCACGTACTGATCGCGCACTGGCTGTACCGGTGGCTGCCGCCGTCCGGGGACGAGCCCGCTGCCTGGGGCCAGGAGATCGTGGTCGCCGCCTGGGTGGTGGCGATCGTGGCGGTCGCCGAGCTGGTCCGGGCGCGGCGGGAGCAGTGGGACCGGGAGCGGGCCGAGCGTGCCCAGGCCGCCCGGCGGCGCGCCGACGAGGAACGGCTGCGGATCGCGCGCGAGCTGCACGACGTACTCGCGCACAGCATTTCGGTCATCAATGTGCAGGCCGGGGTCGGGCTCGCGCTGCTCGACTCCGACCCCGAGCAGGCCCGGACCGCGCTCACCACCATCAAGGCGGCCAGCAAGGAGGCGCTCGGGGAGGTGCGTCAGGTGCTCGACACCCTGCGTACGCCGGGTGACGCGCCGCGCGCTCCGGCGCCGGGGCTCGATCGCCTCCCCGAGCTGGTGGAGCAGGCGGCGGGGGCCGGGCTGACCGTCGAGGTGCGGGGCGAGGCGCCGAAGCTGTCACCGGGTGCCGATCTCGCCGCCTTCCGGATCGTCCAGGAGGCCCTCACCAATGTCGTACGGCATTCCGGATCGCGGCACGCGCGCGTGCGGGTCGATGTCGACGGGGCGGACGGCGCGCTGCGGCTGCGCGTCGACGACGACGGGCCCGCGACCGGCGCCGACGCGGGCGGCAGCGGGAACGGGCTGGCCGGGATGCGGGAGCGGGCCGCCGCCCTCGGTGGCACGATCGAGGCGGGGCCGCGCGCGGACGGTGGTTTCCGGGTGCTTGCGGTGCTGCCGCTCAAGGCGAAGACGGTGAAGGAGGACCGGTGATCCGTGTACTGCTCGCCGACGACCAGTCGTTGGTCCGCGCGGGGTTCCGGGCGCTGCTCGACGCGCAGCCCGACATCGAGGTGGCCGGGGAGGCCGCCGACGGGGAGGAGGCGCTGCGCGGCGTACGTGAACTGCGGCCCGATGTCGTCCTGATGGACATCCGGATGCCCGTGCTGGACGGGCTGGCCGCGACCCGCGGGATCACCGGCGACGCGGCGCTGAACGACGTCAGGGTGGTCATGCTGACCACCTTCGAACTCGACGAGTACGTCTTCGAGGCGATCCGCTGCGGGGCCTCCGGCTTTCTGGTGAAGGACACCGAACCGGACGAACTCCTGCGCGCCGTACGGGCGGTGGTCGCGGGTGACGCACTGCTCTCACCCGGGGTCACCCGGCGCCTGATCGGTGAGTTCGCCGCCCGTTCGAAGGAACCGGCCGCCGCCGACGCCCTGTCCGGGCTCACCGAGCGGGAACGGGAGGTGATGGCCCTGGTCGGAATCGGCCTGTCCAACGAGGAGATCGCCCGGCGCCTGGTCGTCAGCCCGCTCACCGCCAAGACCCATGTGAGCCGCACGATGGTGAAACTGGGCGCCCGCGACCGGGCCCAACTGGTCGTGCTGGCCTACGAGTCGGGGCTGGTCCGGCCCGGTTGGCTGGGCTGAGCCTCACCGGCGCCGTCGTCGTCCGTCGCAGTCCGTTGCCGTCCGTCGCCTTCGCGGGTGAAGCGGTTCAGTACGCTCACCACGCGCCACGCGAACAGAACGGTGCCCAGCGTCGCCCCGGAGGCGATGAGCACGTCCTGCGCGGTGTCCGACAGCCCGAAGACCCAGGCAGGACCGGCCACCACCCCGAAGACGAGGGCCGCTACGAACACGGCACTGCACAGGGCGTATCCGATCTCCACGGTGACCGCGTCCCGCCGAGCCTGGGAGCTTCGCGTACGGCCCTGCCCCGGATGTCCCCCGTCATTGTCCATCCGGTGAGTGAAACAGGCGGGTGCCCGGCCGGGCAAGCCACCGGCCGGGCACGGAAGTCGGACAGGTCTCCCTAGTCGCGGGCCGCCACGCGCTCGGTCGCCGTCTCCTCCTGTGACTGAAGGGACTTCGCGACGACGACGGACTGCCCCGGACGTCGGGTGCGCAGACCGGGAAGGGTGACCAGCAGGCCGGCGAGGGCGATGACCGTCACCACGATCAGCCCGGGCCGGTAGGCGTCGAGGACCTGCTGCGGCGAGGGGTTCTCGGGCGTACCCGCGGTGACCACCGCCGTCACGACGGCCAGGAAGATCGCGCCGCCCACCTGGACCGAGGTGTTCAACAGGCCGGAGACCATGCCCTGTTCATGGTCGTCGACGCCGTTCGTGGCCTGGATGTTGAGCGACGGGAAGACCAGCGCGAAGGCCCCGCCGATCAGCAGCATCGACGGCAGGATCAGGGTGGCGTAGCTCGGGTCGAGGCTGACGCGCAGGAAGAGCGCGTACCCGGTGATCATCAGCGCGAAGCCCGCCACGATGAGCCGCTGGGTGCCGAACCGGTCGACGATCGCGCCCATCTTCGTCGCGGACAGGGCGACGACCGCCCCCGCGGGCAGGAAGGCGAGCGCCGTGTGCAGCGCCGACCAGCCGAGCAGCGACTGGAGGAACAGGGTGACCAGGAACTGGAATCCCACATATGAGCCGAAGAGTGCCATCGCACCCAGCTGGGCGCGGATCTGGGGTCCTGAGCGCAGCACACCGAGCCGGATCAGCGGCCCGGCGGAGCGCTGCTCGACGCGGACGAAGACGGTCAGCAGTACGGCGACGGCGAGGAAAGAGAGCAGTGTGCGGGCCGAGGCCCAGCCGACCTCGGGCGCCTGTACGACGGTGAAGACCAGCAGGAGCATCGAGGCGGTGCCGAGTATCGCGCCGGGGATGTCGTAGCCGTCGTGGTCCTTCTCGCGTGCGCTGCGGGGCAGCAGCTTGAGGCCCGCGAGCAGGGCGAGGACGGCGACCGGGGCGGGCAGCAGCATGGTCAGGCGCCAGCTCGCCTCGGTGAGCAGGCCGGAGAGCACCAGGCCCATCGAGAAGCCGGTGGCCGCGCAGGTGGTGTAGATGGACAGGGCCCGGTTGCGCAGCGGGCCCTCGGCGAAGGTCGTCGTGATGATGGACAGGCCGGCCGGGGCGGTGAAGGCGGCGCTGAGTCCCTTGATGAAACGGCTGGCGATCAGCAGCGGGCCCGAGTCGACGAGTCCGCCGAGCAGCGAGGCGAGCGCGAAGACGCCGAGGGCTACGAGGAACACCTGACGGCGGCCGAGCAGGTCGGCGGTCCTGCCGCCGAGGAGCAGGAGTCCGCCGTATCCCAGGATGTAGCCGCTGACGATCCATTGCAGCGTCGAGGTGGAGAGACCGAGTTCGGAGCCGATGGACGGGAGCGCGACGCCGACCATCGACACGTCCAGCGCGTCCAGGAACATCGCGGCGCAGAGCACCAGCAGGGTGCCCCACAGGCGGGGAGTCCAGCGTCCGTCGGTCGCCGGAGTGGTGAGCGGAGAGGTCATGCGGAGACAGTACATGCACATGCATCGAATGCAAATGCATTTAATGTTTACGCAACAAAGGGTGTGCGGGGCAAGGGGTGGCGCCGGGCGGTGCGGTGCCGGGCAGTGCGGTGCGCTCCGTGAAGCGGTCGGCGCGCGATTGTCAGTGCCGGGTGTCAGGCTGATGGCACAAGGACCTGCGAAAGGGAATCGCCGTGATCACCACTGACCTCGCTCCCGGCTCCCCCTGCTGGCTCGACCTCGGTGCCCCCGATGTCCCCGCCGCCGCGGCCTTCTACGGCGCGGTGCTCGGCTGGGAGTACGAGTCGATGGGCGCGGGGGAGGACATGGACGGCGGGATGTTCCGGAAGGACGGCAAGATCGTCGCTGGGCTCGGCAGGCTGACGGAGGAGGGCGCTCGCCCGGCCTGGATGATCTACTACAGCGTCACCGACGCGGACGCCACGACCCGGGCCGTGGAGCGCGCTGGCGGCACGGTGCGGCTGGCGCCGAGGGACCTCGACGACTGGGGGCGGATGGCCCAGTACAGCGACCCCGCGGGAGGCCAGTTCGCGGTCTGGCAGGCGGGGAAGAACTCGGGGTTCGAACTGGCCGACGAGCCGGGCTCCCTGACCTGGGCCGAGCTGTACACGCGCGACGCCGCTGCCGCCAAGGAGTTCTACGGCGGTGTCTTCGACTGGTGGTACAGCGACATGGAGATGCCGGGCGGCGGGGGCGCGTACACCCTCATCACCGCTCCCGGGCTGCCCGAGGAGCGTATGCAGGGCGGCCTCATGGAGGTCCGCGAGGAGGATCTCGCCCTGGCGGGCGGGCGGTCGTACTGGCATCCGGTCTTCGCCGTGGCCGACTGCGACGCCGCGGTCGCCAAGGTCACCGAGAACGGCGGCAGCGTGCAGATGGGGCCCGATGACGCGGAGGGTGTCGGCCGGCTGGCCGTCTGCCTCGACCCGTCGAACGCGGACTTCGTGGTGCTGGCCCCGGCAGAGGGCTGAGCCTGAGCCCGCGAGGTCGACGCCGGGCACGCCTCGTTGAGGGCGTGGGGAGGCGTTGATCTGCCGCTCAGGCGTGGGCGGTTCCGGTTGAGTCGGTCGGCGCGGACGATGCTCGGGCGCCGGCCCTCCAGCAGGCTGCGGTGAGGCGGACGTTCGTGCCGTGCGCGTACGTGTCGAAGGCGGCGCGGGCCGTTTCGGTGACCTGGGCGCGAGTCCGGTCGTCCGCGTCGCGCAGGATCGGGCCGACTGGGCCGAACCCGGTGAAGTGGCGGTCCGAGTCCCTCTCGGGCAGGGCGCAGGTCACGTCGATCGGCCGGATGCCGATTCCGGCATCGGGCCCGCCGTCCGAGCGCGGCGATCAGGCGGGACCGCCTCACGAAGGCCTGGCCGGCGTCAGTGTTCTGTCGCGCGTCGGGTGACGAAGCCGATGACGGCGGCCGTGGCGGCCAGTGCCGCGACGCTGGTGAGGGCGGTGGGGAGCGAGAACCAGTCCGCCATGAAGCCGATGGCGGGCGGGCCCAGCAGCATGCCGCCGTAGCCGAGCGTGGACGCGACCGCGACTCCGTCGGGGCCGGCCAGTGCGCCCGCGCGTTCGATGGCGATGGGGAAGAGGTTGGCGAGGCCGAGCCCGGTGATCACGAAGCCGAGGAGCGCCGCCCACAGGGACGGGGCGAGCGCGCCGAGGAGCATGCCGGCCGTGGCGATCGCGCCGCCGGACACCACGGTGCGGGTCTGGCCCAGCCGTTCGAGCATCCTCGTGCCGCTGAGCCGGCCGATGGCCATGGCGAGCGCGAAGCAGGAGAAACCGACAGCCGCGACACCTGGTGAGGCGTGCAGGTCCTGTTCGAGGTGCAGGGCGCTCCAGTCGGCCAGGGCTCCCTCGCCGTACGCCGTGCACAGGGCGATCAGGCCGAAGACGATCACCAGACGACGGGCGCGGGGGTCCACGCGGCGGGGTGTGTTCTCCTTCGGCGCCGTGCTCTCCGGCGGACTCGGGGGCTGATGGCTCAGCAGGGTGCGGCCCGCGAAGAAGGTGACGAACAGCCCGATCACGGTGAGGCCGAGCAGATGGCGCGTGGGGGACAGGACCCCGGCCACGAGCCCGCCGAGTCCGGCGCCGACCATGCCGCCGAGACTGAACGCGGCGTGGAAACTCGGCATGATCGGGCGGCGCAGCGCGGCGACCAGTTCCACGGCGGCGCTGTTGAAGGCGACGTTGATGCCGCCGAAGGCCATGCCGAAGACCAGCAGGACGGCGCCGAGCGCCGGAGCGGAGTGGGTGAGCGGTGGCAGGGAGACGCTGACGCAGAGGAGGACGGCGCAGGCGACGGTGACCCGGTGGTTGCCGTAGCGACGGCAGAGCCGGCCGGTGAGGATCATCGTGACGACGGCTCCGCCGGAGACGCCGAGCAGGGCGAGGCCCAGGGCGCTGGCGGAGGCGTCCGTCTGCTCCTTGATGGCCGGGATGCGGACGACCCAGCCCGCGAAGACGAAGCCGTCGAGGGCGAAGAAGACGGTGATGGCGATGCGGAGGCGGGTGAGGGTGTTGTCGGGGGTGGTGCTGTCGTCCGTCCGGGGTTTGTTTATCAGCGGCACAAACTCAGAGTAGGTGGGTGGGAGGGGGAGGGCAAGGGAGCCTGTCGGTCGACGCTCCCACGTCTCGAGGTCTACGGATCAAGGGTGCGTCCGTGCGGTCGGCGATGTCCTCGGCCGTCACGTCCGGCGCGCACTCCACGAGTACGAGGCCCTCCGGCGTGACGTCGAGGACGCCGAGATCGGTGATGATCCGGTGGACGCAGCCCTCGCCGGTGAGCGGCAGGGTGCACTCCTTGACGATCTTCGGGGTGCCGTCCTTGGCGGTGTGCTCCATCAGGACGATCACGCGACGAGCGCCGTGGACCAGGTCCATCGCGCCGCCCATCCCCTTGACCGTCTTGCCGGGGATCATCCAGTTGGCCAGGTCGCCGGCGGCGGACACCTGCATGGCGCCGAGCACGGCCGTGTCGATGTGGCCGCCCCGGATCATGCCGAAGGAGAGCGTCGAGTCGAAGAAGGAGGCGCCGGGCAGGACGGTGACCGTCTCCTTGCCCGCGTTGATGAGATCCGGGTCGATCTCGTCCTCGGCCGGGTACGGGCCGGTGCCCAGGATGCCGTTCTCCGAGTGCAGGACCACCTGGACGCCCGGCGGGAGGTGGCCGGGGATCAGGGTGGGCAGGCCGATGCCGAGATTGACGTAGGAGCCGTCGGCGAGTTCGGCGGCTGCGCGGGCGGCCATCCGGTCGCGGGTCCAGGGCATCAGCTGCTCACCGTTTCTCCGGTCGGCGGCGCGGAGATCATGAGGCGTTCGATGTGTTTCTCGGCGGCCTGAGTTGGTGTGAGGGCCACGATCCGCTGGACGAAGATGCCCGGCAGGTGCACCTCGTCGGGGCTCAACTCGCCCGGTTCCACGAGCTGTTCGACCTCGGCGACGGTGATGCGGCCGGCCATCGCGGCCGGCGGGTTGAAGTTGGCGGCGGACTTTCGGAAGACCAGGTTCCCGTGGCGGTCGCCGCGCCAGGCCCGTACGAGGGCGAAGTCGGTGCTGATGCCGTGCTCCAGGACGTGCGCGCGGCCCGCGAAGACCCGGGTCTCCTTGGGCGGGGAGGCCAGGGCGACCGTGCCGTCGGCCGCGTAGCGCCAGGGCAGCCCGCCCTTTGCCACCTGCGTACCCACTCCCGCCGGCGTGTAGAAGGCCGGTATGCCCGCTCCGCCGGCCCGCAGCCGCTCGGCCAGCGTGCCCTGCGGCACCAGTTCCACCTCCAGTTCGCCCGACAGGTACTGCCGGGCGAACTCCTTGTTCTCGCCCACATAGCTGCCGGTCACGCGGGCGATCCGGCCGTCGGTCAGCAGGACTCCGAGTCCGCGCCCGTCCACACCGCAGTTGTTCGACACGATCTTCAGGCCGGTGGCGCCCTGGGCGTGCAGGGCCTTGATGAGCACGTCGGGGATGCCGCTGAGGCCGAAGCCGCCGACGGCCAGCGACGCGCCGTCGGGTATGTCGGCGACCGCCTCGGCGGCGCTCGCGCGGACCTTGTCCATGGTGAGTGGGCCTTTCTGCTCTGCTCTTACGGGTCCAGGGCGTCCGAGTTCTACGGGTGCAAGGCGTCCGAGATCGGCTTGGCGCCGCCATGTGCGGTGAGGCCGCCGTCGACCGGGATCTCGGCGCCGGTGATGAAGGACGCGTCGTCGGACAGCAGGAACGTCACCAGCGGGGCGATGTCGTCGACGCTCCCGGTGCGGCCGAGGGGTGTCCCGAGGAGGTTCGCCTCGCGGAACGCCGGTGCGGCGAATGCGGTCATGTCCGTCTCGATGAAGCCGGGGTGGACGATGTTCACACGGATGCCGCGCGGCCCCAGCTCCATGGCGGCGGTCCTCGTCAGGCCGCGCAACGCCCACTTGCTGGCCGTGTACGCGACGGGATAGTGGGCGGTCAGCGCCGCCGACGAACCGACGTTCACGATCGATGCCCCCGGCCGCATCAAGGGCACGAGACGCTGGATGCCCAGCAGCGGACCGGTGACGTTGACCGCGTGGACCCGGGCCATGTCCTCGGGGCGTACGTCGTCGATGCGGGCCCGCCAGCTGACGCCCGCGTTGTTGATCAGGCCGTGGACCTGTCCGTACGACTCCCGTAGTTCGGCGGCGAGTTCGGCCCACTCCTTCTCGCTGGTGACGTCGAGGCGGCGGCAGCCGGGTGCATCCGCCACGTCGGTGGCGATCACCCGGGCGCCCTCCCGGGTCAGCGCCGCGGCCTCGGCGGCACCCTGACCGCCCGCCGCGCCCGTCACCACGACGACCCTGCCGAGGAGCCTCTGCGGGCGCGCGTCGGTCACGGCCGCTCCCGCAGCCTGCGCCGGGCGACCGGCACAGGTACCGGATCGGGCCCGGCCACCACGGTGTTGGAGACGCTGCCGATGCCCTCCACGGTGAGCGTCACCGTGTCGCCGAGCCGGAGCGGCGCCGGATCCTGGCGGCCTCGTACGCCCCACAGCTCCGCCAGACACCCGCCGTTGCCGCAGGTGCCCGAGCCGAGGACGTCGCCGGGGCGGACGGCGGTGCCGCGCGAGGCGTAGGCGACCATCTCCTCGAACGTCCAGCTCATGTTGGACAGCAGGTCCTTGCCGACGGTCGTGCCGTTCACCTCCGCCGTCAGCGCCAGGCGCAGAAAGCCATCCGTGTCGCGGTACTTCTCCAACTCGTCGGCGGTGACCAGGTACGGGCCCAGCGTGGTCGCGGTGTCCTTGCCCTTGCAGGGGCCGAGGCCCACGCGCATCTCGGCCGACTGGAGGTCGCGGGCGGACCAGTCGTTGAGGATCGTGTAGCCGACGATGTGCTCGCGGGCCTGTTCGGGGGTGAGGTCGCGGCCCTCCCTGCCGATCACCGCCGCGACCTCCAGTTCGAAGTCGAGCACGCTCGACCCCGGCGGCATCGGGATGTCGTCGTGCGCGCCGTACACCGCGTACGGGTTGGTGAAGTAGAACGTCGGGGCCGCGTACCACTGCTCCGGCACCCCGGCGGCCCCGTCCACGGACCGCCGTACGCCCTCGACGTGTTCCTCGAAGGTGACGAAGTCCCGCACGGTGGGCGGCTGGAGTGGCGGCAGCAGCCGTACTTCCGACAGTGGGACGGGCGCGCCCACGGGGCGGGCGCCGACGGCTTCGAGCGGTGAGGTGCCGTCCGGCAGGGCTCGCACGACGCTGCCTTCCACGATGCCGCAGTGGCGACGCCCCTCGTGCAGGTAGGTGGCGATGCGCATGAGTGGCCTCTCAGGCCGGTGGGGCGACGAACACCCCGTGGTCGACGTCGTTGAAGGACTCCTTGGCGACCAGTTCGTTCATCGGGTTCGCCGTGCCCCACTGGTCGGTGACCTCGGGCTGCGAGAAGTCGTAGACGTGGGGATGCCAGGTGTCCTCGTCGAGCAGCTCCAACTCCGTTGTGTACTCGACCGTGTTGCCGTGCGGATCGAGGAAGTAGGTGAACGTGTTGTCGCCCGCCATGTGCCGGCCCGGACCCCAGACCTTCTGGAAACCCGCCCGCATCACCCGGCCGGAGCCGCGCATGTACTCGTCCAGGCCGCGCATCTCGAAGGAGACATGGTGCAGGGAGGTGTGCGGGCCCTTGGCGATGGCCATGGAGTGGTGCTGGTTGCTGATCCGCATGAAGTGCATGACGTCACCGACGTACGGCGAGCTGAGCGTGTCGGAGTGGCGGAAGCCGAGGTGGCGCTCGTACCAGCCGCGGGTCCTGTCCAGGTCCGGCGAGTTGAGGACGACGTGCGACAGCTTGACCGGGATCGCCTCCTTCTCCTCGATCCGGCGGTGCTGCCTGACCTCGACATCGGCGGAGACCTCGATCGTGCGTCCGTCGATGTCGAAGAAACGGAAGCCGTAACCGCCGCCGGGCGTGTCCACCTTGCCCGGCTGCGAGACCAACTGGATGCCCCCGGCGAGGAGTTGTTCGGCGAGAGCGTCCACGTCCGCCGCGCTCGCGGCGCCGTAGGACACCAGGTCGAGCCGCTTCTCGTCGGCCTTCCGCAGCCGTACGACGTACTGCTCGGGCGAGCCCTCGGCGGCCAGGAAGGAGATCCCGGAGTCCTCGGCGACCTTGGTCAGGCCCCACACACCGGCGTAGAAGTCGAGCTGCTTGTCGTAGTCGGGCACGGCGAGGTCGACGTGCCGGAGGTGGGTGAGCGGACGGTCACTCATGGGGGGTTCCTCCTCGGACGAGGTTGAGCAGGGCGGCGGCGTTGCCGCCCCGCACCGCGTGGAAGTCGTGGTCGGGCAGACCGGCCGTGCGCAGCGCGTCCAGCGGGTCGTCGGTGCCCATGTCGAAGGGGAAGTCGGAGCCGAGCAGGACCCGGTCGGCGCCGACGGCACGGATCAACTCCCGTAGTACGTACGGGTCGTGGACCAGGGAGTCGAAGTACAGCTGCTTCAGATAGCTGCTTGGCTCCCGGGC
>Ga0307515_10015191_pt1 | contig 14203 bp, 9 predicted proteins | sample 17_EM_MG_FD_194513 | JGI IMG/M metagenome (GOLD analysis project Ga0307515, IMG submission 194513) | Populus trichocarpa ectomycorrhiza microbial communities from riparian zone in the Pacific Northwest, United States - 17_EM | ecosystem: Host-associated > Plants > Roots > Unclassified | place...
CCCGCCCCGTGAGAACCCGCACCACGTCCTCGGCCATCACGTTCGTCGTGCCCTCCCAGATACTCAGCACGTTCGCGTCGCGGAACAGCCGCGCGACATTCCACGCCGCGTCCTCGCTCTCCAGATAGCCGACGCCACCAAGCGCCTCCATGCACTCGGCGAGCCCGGCGATGGCGGCGCGCGCGGTGAGGGCTTTGCTGATGGGGGTCAAGAGGCGGAGGAGGGGGGCGGCGGCGGGAGGTTCGAGGGCGAGGAAGCGAGCTGCGGAGGCAGCGTCAACGGGCTGGGATGCCGATGCCGATGCCGATGCCGATGCCGATGCCGATGCTGATGCTGATGCTGATGCTGCTTCGGATATGCCGAGCAGCGCGACGCCGAAGAAGGCGAGGTGCAGCATAGCGCGGTACTCGAGGTGCTGGGACGCGAGCGTGCGCATGTGCGCCGGGACGTCGACAAGCGTCTTCCCGCCGACTCTGCGTACGCGGCTGAAGGCGCGCGAGATGGCGAGGCCGCGGGCCCAGTTGCCGAGCGCGGAGACGGAGTTGTGGATGCGGGTGATGTTGAGGACCGTCGCGATCGTCTTGACGCCCTGGCCTGGGCTGCCGAGCAGGTAGGCGCGCGTGTTAGCGAGGACGAGCTCCACGGTGGGGACCGGGCGCGTGCCCAGTTTCGCCTTCAGGCGCTGCAGCGTCAGGCCATTGAGTTCGGTCTGCGGGGGGCTTGCGTCTGAGGAGGGGAGGCGGCGCCGCATGGGCGCGAAGAAGGCGGAGAGGGCGCCCGAGGGTGTTTTCGCGAGCATGATCGTCATTTGTGAGTCGGTGGCTGATGAGAACCACTTGAAGCCGCTGATGGACCATGGGCCGAGGGGTAGGCCGTCGGTATCCAGTGTGCTGGCTCCTTCAGCGAAGACAGGTGCGAATGTCGCCTGCGTCTCCGTGTTCCGGACGTCGCTCCCGCCTGCACGCTCTGTCATCCACTGTCCGCTCGTCCAGGCTTTTTCTGGATTCCGTGACATGAGGTGCCGGTATGCCGTCTCGAATACCTTCCGCTCTGTCTCGCTCAATTGGATGTCCTTCCGCGCCAGATGCACCGCTAGTAGCCTGGCAGCACCGTCCTGCATTGCTGACGGGCATGTCACGCCTGCGCTTGTAGCCGCCCATAGGTGGTATTTTAGGAATTGGTAAAGACGGCTGTACGCTCCGAACTGGTTCTCGTACCCGATTGCCACCATGCCCTCAGCGATGCCGAGATCTTGCAGCTTGCGCCATCCTTCGCTGGTCACGAGCGTATTGGACCGGCGGCCCCATGTGTCGAAGGCGTTGAGGTATGGCGGATTGCGCTCGGCGTCAGCGGTCCAGGTGAGGGTTGAGGGTTGCAGGACGAGCGAGCCGAAGCGGGAGAGGTCGGGCGTTAGGGCGGTTTGGATGGGTTCAGGGAGGTAGGCTATAAGAGTTATTTAGTAATTGCACATAAACTATAGAATTATCTGGTGGTGGAAAGATATTTTCCTTGTTGGTCCTATCGCGTCTCTGTGCCTTTGAAGAAGAAAGAAGGTCGACTAACACGAAAACATCCTCCTATATGCCGCATCCTCATAGAAGGAGTTTTCCAGCTTCGGGGGCGTCTGAAAGAATCCATCGGTGGAGCTTGAAGGTGGTGTTTGGTGAGTGAATGGCTCGTTCTGAAACGCTTGCGCCGTTACGGTGGGCAAAGGAGATTTGGCCATGTTAAATACCCAACGCAACTCATGGTGAAAGAAATACTCCTTGTTGGAACACTGCGCGCTCTTATCCTCGAACTGTTGCCGCGGCTGTTGATGAGCTGACGCTAAGTCAGATTCCTAATCAGGATGGCGCCGGCATTGACACCCCGTGGGGAAGCTCTGTATCCGAGGCTGGGGTTGATTGGCGTGCTTGGCCGTTCACATGGCACAAATTGAAAGCGAAAGTCAGTAAATGTTCTATACTTGTTTCTTACTACATAGGAATCACGGAAGCATAGAGACGCTACTTTTGAGTTGTGAAACAACTAATTTTTGAATTGTATACAGGAATGAGTATCCTTTAGTGCGCAAATCCACAAAATCAAAGCGACAACGAAAAACAGGCCTTCCCATGTTTTTCAGACGCTAGACTCCGAACTCCCTAAGTGTATGCATGTTCCTTCATCTATGTGTACCTCCGCCTGTACGCCGACACATATGCAGATTCAAATGCAAGACAAACCCCTCGCTATGCTATACAGAATATGGGGAAGAAAAAAAAGACAAGCACGCCTGGCGCTCATAATATGCAAGAACACTTAACGTTCCATGTAAAGCGCACTGCGCGAGGGACCGGTCCATGAAATATAGTGCAAAGAAAGGAAATTGCAGACTAATCACAACCGTCCACGGAACTTGGCAGATCCATGCTTGGAGAAGCGTGCGCTCACACGAGCATTGTTATCATCCGTCGAGGGGACACCTCGTGGTGTAGCGGTGGCGATGGTCAATGGTGCAGTGACTGTGACCATCTCTGTGATAGTAACTGTAGTCGGTTCCAGCAATCCATCGTTGCCGCCAGTTGGGACACTGTTGGTAATCTTCGGAGTGTTGCTAGTTACTGAGGTAGCAATCGTCGTAGCTGCAGATTTTTGGCCGGTGGCAGATCCGAATACCGTCCCAAGTTCGCCTGAGATTGGGTTCGTAGTGAAGGCTGTGCGAGACTTGAAGTTGGTTACTGCAGCAGTCTGAGGATCCTGCTGCGCAAGAGTCTTTGATGGAGTGGCGCTCTTGACAGAGGCAACGACGTCGACATCCATGCAGGTAATATAGTATTCATCCTTACCTTTTGGAATATTCGGGTCGACACCACCCTCGGTGGGCCACTGCCACACCCAGTAAAGCGTGTACGGCTTGCCTGCTGCCGCATCGCTTGGAAGTTGCACATCAGTCTCGCATAGCTGCTCGTGTTGAGACCCGACTTGGCCATGGATTGGGTCGGCAAATTCCTTCTGACGCTGAACGGAGATCGGGAAACCACTGATCTGGTAGCAGCGTCCATCATCGAAGTTCTCTGCGTTGAGGAGAACGCCTCGCTTGTCACCCCCAGAGCCATCTTGGGTCCACTGCATGACGTCGGCGAGCTTTTCGTCGTCTTTGGGTTGAGTAGTGCCGAAGACGAAATTCGTTCCACCAGCCTTGGGCTTGCCGGGCAGCTGCGCAGGTTGAGTGACATGGCCGTTCTCAGCATACTTCATCGCAAACATGCCACTCGGGGCAACTTGCAGGCGCGGGAAGTTGGCAGACTGGGTCTGATTTCTTTGTGAAGGATGGCAAAGCAGATCAGCGTTATCGATGTACGGTGGCTGCCTCGTGAGCGGAGGCAGCATGTACAGGTCGGACTGCTGGTTGAAGCCTGGAATTCCTTTGTCCGTGAAAGCACGAGGGTATCCATATTCGCCGAAGTATTTGCCGTTGCTGTCGATGTTCACCATCTGCTCGATCCACGAATGCGCAAGCGCTTGTCCAAAGAAAAGGCCTCCGCAGGCGAGCCTGAAAAGAGAAGGCATTTTTGTGACAGTCGTTGTATATTTATGTGAAGTTACGCGTTTCGTAAGTCTTCGAGGTTTGAAAGAGTGGAAATATCCCTGGCCTGCCAAGATGGTTGGTGTGAAGGACTGTGACAGTCTTTGAGTAGTTGAACGGTGGTGGTTGTAGTATTAAGACTGGGAGAGGTGCGGCCGTAAAGGACACAGAGGTTTGTGAAGGCGAAGAAATATAAAGTGGTGAGAAAAGGTGAATATTATACCAGGTCAGAATCCGCGTGACCTTACTGGAAAATACGTGAATGGACTTGAAAATTTGGCGGCGACAACAAAGCCATTACACAAGCCACAACATCCTTTGTCCTAAGTGAATGAGCGCAAAAACATTGCGAATAATCTCGCAGGGGAGTTATATCCTTTTCTATAGACAAGACCATCAAGTTGAAACAAACGAACGTTGACCAATGATGTTACCAAAGTGGCGGACGCCATGAGCGAGACACAGGAGCCAATCAAGGGAGTGTGAGCAAAAAATATCGAAACGGAATCACAGCAAACCCGATTTGAGTAAGCTTCTATTCCAGATGCACCATTTCCGATCTACGTCTCGTCTTAGGCCTTTTCTGTAGCCGCCGCATAGCCCTAGAAAAGAACCATCATCCCACTCAGCCTAATTAGCTCACCGCAAACTTCGGAGCGGGCAGTGCTTCACGATATCAATTTGATGCTGTGACCTCCATCAGCAGACGCAAGCTGCCAACGTAGACGTTGTGGCGCTGTCAAACCACTCCCATCGATTCACCGCCTCACTTGATCGTGTCTGGTCCAAAAAGTAGCACGCATATACTTTTCTTGAGTCACGTTGCCTCTAACAAAACCACAGGCGGACGACATCCGTTTGCTGCAGTGCCAATAGTAGATTTGAAGTCTCTTTGAAGGGAGTGGGGGTTGGGATGGGAGAACGAAGACCTGGTTGACGCGTCGAGGGTGTTTCAGTGGACGTGGTGTATGCGAAAGTGAAGGGCATGTATCAAATACGTGCAGGAAATAGATCTGCAACGTTGAACAACAGGCCGTGGGATGCTGGCCGGCGTTTAGTGCTTGATGAAGTGCCGTGGTGCGACGAGGCGACCAAGTTTCAGGACTTGGAAGCGAACGAGAACGATTGGTGCCAGGCGCGCCGGCCTCAGCACCACCCATGGCGCAATTACTATTCTGGCAATACTTTATTTCAACATAACTCCCACCGATGCCATAATTACAGGCTCATGGCGCCAATTCTAGACACCTAAAATTCTACTCGCCAAGTCCAAAGGCGACTGCCTGCGGTACATCATGACATCTAGTTCGAAGGAGGCTCAAGGGGCCTAGTATCCACCCGCCTGCGACAAGAACACCATCAACCTGCAAAGCAAGAACGAATCAATACCCTAGACCAACATTATCTGCTACCCTAATAGGTTGTGTTATCTACCAGATCTCAGATTCCTGAGTTGATACAACCACATGTCTGCAGGAATTCCTCTGCAGAATGACGATTGCTGCAGTGAAACCTTTACCTTGGATTTGGTAACCAGACATCCACCAATCAGCGCTTGATTACATCAGCTACGGTGGTTGACGTCTGGGGGTATCTACACCACCTCGGCGCATCTCGTTGTAAGTGCGTGCTGGTCGTGCCGATCAAACAGCGCGTAACTATACCCTTTCTGTATAGAATTACGCCTAATAGATAGTTTAATCGCCAAGATGTAAAGAGGTGGTGTAGAATTTTTGTTAGTAGTTAGCGAGTTACCTCAGCAAGCTCAGACTAGAGAACCAATTAGCGAACGTACGTATATCCGCAAGCGGATATCGCTAACCTTTTTGTTAAAAAGTTGATTCTATGGGTTATCCCTTAGCACGGTAGCGCCCTACGAGCAAGTAGCCCGTGCGTAAAGGCTTTGAATTCCTAAGTACAGGCACTAAATTCAGCTCCTCTAATTGGCTAGTTCTTATCGATACCGGTAGGACGCAAATTACCGTGCTAAGGGATAGGCTAATATAGACTCGATGTCTATAAATTATCAGGTCGTCTCTCTAATCAACGAACTTGTAGAAGCGTTTCTAGCTACCGTTATCCCTTGACCCGTCACCGTCCCACGAGTAAGTGGTCTGTGTGCAAACACCAGTTTTAAACAACGCGTGTATCTATATAGATTCCATTAATTAATTGCCTACTACAATGCAAAATACGGTTCTACAGGAAGGATAAGTGCTGGAAACCTCATATCGAGCGACTTAACTCCTAAAATTAGGCGTGTATATCAAATTACTATATAATCAAAAGTTTTATATTCCTTAGTACGGGCATTAAATTCGGCTCGATTGATTGGCTAGTTCTTATCGATAACCGTTGGACGTGAATTGACAGGTCGGGGGATAGAGCAATTTATTGATTTGTATAGGGAAAATTATAAAAAGCGTTGCGCCGCTTAATAAAGTGTTGGAAAACTGCCTCAGACGTGATTCTGGTGGTGCAAACACACAAATCATCAACCCTACCACTAACCAGCGCATTTATTAATAAAAGCTCGACGTTACGTTTATCAGCTCATCAAGGCGATTCAGAGGGTACTCTTATTTTTATTAGCAGTGTAGTGGTTCTTGCCACATTTTATCCGCGTCACCATCACCAAAACAAGGCTGTACATAAATCTTTACCTAAAAACCCATTAGAGGCCCCTTGAGCGCCTCTACCAACTCAAATACAACTATAAAGCTCTATAGGAAGGCCCTACATGAAGCTCTGTGGTGGAGGGTACTATTCGTCGTCGTCGTCGTCGTCGTCGTCGTCGTTGAAGGTTCCTCTATAGCAGATTCCTCATGTTGAGGAAAAATAAAGCTAGACGGGAATAGGTCTCTATTCATGCAAGACAGGTTTCTTCCACAGCAGACCCGTCGTGTCGGGGAGAAATGAAGCAAGATGGTGATGGTGGTAGCGAAATAGGTCTATTCTGTATTTTTAAATAGCTAGAGTTAGATACCCAATAAGACAGGCCCTCAGGATTCGGCATACATTTTGCTACTATCTCCTGTGGTTGGCCTCTCCTGTAATCCGTTCCTTACTGAAGGTTTGAAATCTGCTCTTTGGCATGCAAAGATAGCTCACTACTCTAGTGATACGGTAGAATGATGCACCTTATTTAATTTGTGCGCACGGGCCACATTTTATTGCAAACTTGTCACCCAATCGCGCCAATCCACCGAGATTTAGGCGCATGTGAGCGGTCGAAGCGCACCTCAACACCATCACGAACATTCCGCTCGCAAACACAATGGATCTCGGCGATGAAGGCAGTTCTCCATGGGGAGGTTGGTATCGCATCGGTCTTTTCTTCTTGAATTCTAGCTAATACAAAGCCACAGACGTGCCGTCCCGCTCTAATTCAAGCCAAAATCTCCCTAAGGCTTCTAATGATGACCGCCTACGAGCTTCAGGTACAGCTGCAGCCACAGCGCTACCAAAACGAAACAAGCTCTGACACTTTGTAGATTCCCTCGAATCCTCAATACCTACCGCAAGCTCCGTCCCCAACGTCTCTGCTGCTCCCCGATCTCCTGCAGGTCGAGGACCAAGGAGACGTCAGTATGGCACACAACCAACTCGACTAGAAGCTGTGGAAGACCCTTTAGGGCCATTAGGGGCTCCTACTCCACCATCACAGCCCGATGAGCCACCGGCGCCCCCGCAGAAGGAGCTCGCCTCTGCGCGGGTCTCGCGACCCACTACAGCAGCTTCAACATCTTCAATTCGAAGTATGATGGATTCGGTAAATCTCGATGATGAGGAGGATGACATGCGTATATCGGGGCCAAGGATACCACCTCCAGTACAGCCTCCGAGTAATAATGCGCCTCAGAGGCAGACACAACCTAGCGTGAGCGTAGAGCAGGCAGCCAAGCCCACATTCCAAATTACAGTGGGAGATCCACATAAAGTGGGAGACCTCACCTCCCACACGGAATACTCAGTAATGACAAAGGTAGCCATATTCAGTATTGAGCACTGTTTTAACTTGCGCTAACCGCACGGTGGCATTAGACCACATCGAAAGGATACCGCAACCCGGAATTCACAGTTTCCCGTCGCTACCGAGACTTCCTTTGGCTATACAACCAACTTCATAATAACAATCCAGGCGTCATTATACCACCTCCGCCTGAGAAACAAGCCGTGGGTCGGTTCGATGCGGATTTCGTCGAGTCGAGACGGGCTGCCCTCGAGCGGATGCTGAACAAAACAGCAGCGCATCCCATATTACAGCACGATGGAGACCTAAAACTTTTCCTCGAGAGTGATGCGATTAATGTTGACATCAAGAATAAGGAGCGAAAAGATCCCGGCTTGGGGGAGAGTAAGGGCATGTTTGGCTCTATCGGGATCTCTGTTGGAAGTAGCGGGAAGTTTATTGAGCACGACGATGTAGGAGCCCCTGATAACTCTGATATGCCATAGGTGTGTCATGGAGCCTGACTGATTTCTTTTTCCAGTGGTTTCATGACCGCAAAATATACCTTGACGCACTCGAAGCCCAACTCAGGGCACTCCTCAAAGCGACCGACACTGTCGTAGCACAACGCAAAGGCCTTGCGGAAGCTTGCGGTGATTTCTCAGCATCGCTCCATTCCCTGGCTGCCGTCGAGCTCTCTCCTTCCCTATCCGGCCCGTTAGATGGCCTCTCAGACATACAAATCCGAATACGTGAACTTTATGAACGTCAAGCGCAACAGGATGTCCTTACCCTAGGTATTGTAATCGATGAGTATATTCGCTTGATTGGGTCCGTCAAAACTGCTTTCCAGCAACGGCAAAAAGCATACCATGCGTGGCATACAGCTGAATCGGAGCTGCAAAAGCGTAAGACAACTCAGGACAAATTGCTACGTCAAGGCAAATCGCAGCAAGACAAGCTGAGTCAACTCAGCGCCGATGTGGCAGACGCAGAGCGCAGAGTGCATCAGGCCCGGCTGCTCTTTGAGGATATGGGTCGTTTGATGCGTGCCGAGTTGGAGAGATTTGAGCGGGAAAAGGTGGAAGACTTCAAGTCGGGCGTCGAGACATATTTAGAGAGTGCAGTAGAGGCACAAAAAGAGGTATGTGACTGCTTGTTACCTTACCCTTCCTATTCTATTACTTTTCTTCCCCTCTTAATAGTAGCCCGGCTAGCTTAGAGTACGGCTAACGAGTACCCGCCAGCTCATCGAAATCTGGGAGACCTATCTAATGCAACTTGACGCTGAGGATGCCGAGGGCTTCGGCCAGGTCCACCCACCTGCGGGTGTTATTGCAGCACCGCTGCCCTCGGATACGAAGGCTGCTAACACTACTGAAAGACCTGATAGTCAGGGTACAGAGACAGATGCGAGGGCTGCAGAGGGCACGAACGAAATCGAAGAGTAGCTAGTTTAGGTACAGCATTTGTAAATAGGTTTATTGTCACGAAGTCAAATGATTGGGTCAAAGAGAGTTACATCATCAATGCGACTCTGAGGCAATGGAGCCGCTGTTAAGAGATTCTATAAATTGAGGCTTAACAGCGAGAATGGGAAGGACAGCACGATAGCTGTAGTTCTTACAGACTGAGGCACATGTAACTTGGGCAAAGCTTTAACTAGGCTTGGAGTATTTTCGGTTGTGGACGGGAATATCAGCACGAACAGGTCAAGTGTGGAGAAAACCAATGAGACTAATTATGTCGTTGCTTGGAAATCGGGTGAGAAAGTCGTTCTATTCTGTCTCCACTACGCCTGTCATAATGCTTTTTGTGAATGCCCACGTGCCTCCCAATTGTCGAAGAGTTGTGACTGCAACGAAACGAAACCAGCATATTCACGCCACCCCTTTGCATCCCATTGGGTGTACTCTTTGGTCCTGCACAGCTCACCAAGCGTATGATCTACACGGGCATTGTTCTGATGGTGCAAAGGACCTTGACAAACCCCTAATGGAAGGAATGGTTCTTGGGATCAGCACAATTACCTCTGCGCTGATTAGTCGGGTTTGGTTATTCTCAGACGAGAGGTTCCATTTGCAGGGGATGGGCGTGCACTAGGAAAAGCCGCAATGCACCTTCGAGTAACTGCGTCTGCAGTACAGTGAAGTGGAAGCCTGAGATGATGATGTTTGCAAATACCCCGAGGCCGGAGGTCGAGAGTGTGATACAGATTGCAATCTCACAATAGCACCAGGATTGGGGGTCAAGAAGAGCTTCTTTGATTCGCTCAAGGCGGAACGTTTTGTTCTGGATACCGGTTTGATTGGTTCGAACGCGTTCAATCATCAGAGTTTTGTCTTCTTCTGTGAAGCATTTGGCTCACATAGGGCTGTCTAAGTTACCGGTCAGTTTATGTGACCATGAAGAATTGCAGTTGTAAAACAGTACATACCAGGAAGCCACTACAAGACGAAGCAGCTCTAGAGAATAGAGAAGTATCCGTAGGTTAGGAAGATGGCTTGCCAGCTTTCAATAGTCCATGATGAATAATGGAAAAGCAGTATGCTAGAAGACCACCAACGATCTGCTGTCCACCATTCATCATATACCAATACGTAACGATCTGGGCCTGCTCCTCTCGCTTATACCGCATTGAGCCCGGCACGAAGAGAGCTGACACCGGCCTCGAAGATACTGGGAAGCGTACGAACAGCCACAAGGCTGGCGAAGCTGGGGCAGACAGCATGTAGAGCGAGAGTTATGAGGACGATGTTTAGGCCGAGGCATTTAGCGATCGGAACGCGTTGGATAAGCCAATTTGTTGGGTATTCTACAATGAGGACGGCGATGTAGATACAAGTCGTAAGCCAGGAGTATTGTCATCTAGTTAAGCATGAAATCGACTCCAACAGTTTAACAAGAGGGCTGGTCGAATGGCTGGGGACCTGATCTCGTAATTGAGGGGTGGGGCCCTGCTGAATGGCCCACTGGGCACAATCGAGACAATGTTCCCCAACTAACTGGGCTTATAAGTAGAATTGCAGGCAGAGGCCAATTCGAATGGTATTGACTCTGTGCGAGTGGGACTGTGTGAAAGCACCAGCATGCCGTGAGGGACGCCAGGCTGTTGCGCACATCGAATCGAACGAAGGCGGAATGCAAGGCTGAGCGAGGCTGATATCAACAGGCTCGAGCAGGCAGAATTCCAGTAGCTCTACAAATAAAGTTGGGTTGTGAAAACATCGAACAACCTTGGATTTCAAGGAGAACGAGTACGTTGTTACCAAACGCAACTTTGAGGTAAGCCCATTCAGACGAGCACAAACGATTTCACCCGCCCTTGACCTTTAAAAGGGCGGAGGCTGGGTGAACGAGCTTTGGGGTTAGAGTTTGGGTGGGAGGGCGGTGAGCGAGGCGCAAAACCAGCAAGGGCGATGATTGGCTAGGCATCCCTAAACCGCAGTGTTGCCGGCTTCGTCTAGAATCTTCTCGAGCTTTGTGCGAGAGTATTTCAGCTTCTCCCTCCAAACACTTCTTCTACCTCCTCCATCCTCTCTCCAAACTGTTGAAAACGGATAGATTTCCTTCCTCTACCATCTTTACTGCGAGTCAATCTCATCCACTAGTGCTTTTATAAAGCCGTTAGACCCTCATAACCTTCTGAGAATCGTAAGTATATAAACAAACCTCACAGCCTCGTCATCTTCTAGGCAGAGACCCCACACTGGTCACAGAACCTTGACTTCAATTATTGCATCTTCTACAATTTTCTGAACCATAATCTTTGCCTCACCACTCAAGTGCACTGGCTATTAGTCACTGACTCCGTAATCGCATAGTCAATTATCTCCCCCCACCGCAGTACTACAATCATGCCTGCCGAATCCTTTGAGTTTCAGGCCGAGATCTCTCAGCTTCTCGGCCTTATTATCAACACAGTCTACTCAAATAAGGAGATCTTCCTGCGAGAGTTGATTTCCAATGCTTCCGATGCGCTTGATAAGATCCGATATGAGGCTCTCTCGGATCCTAGCAAGCTAGACAGCGGCAAGGATCTCCGCATCGACATCATTCCAGACAAGGAGGCGAAGACACTTACTATTCGTGACACCGGTATTGGTATGACAAAAGCGGTAAGTTGAACTATAAGACTTGTTCTACGACCACCGGAACTAACAGTTTTCTTAGGATTTGGTCAACAACCTGGGTACGATTGCTCGATCAGGTACCAAGCAGTTCATGGAAGCTCTGACTGCTGGTGCCGATATCTCTATGATTGGGCAATTCGGTGTTGGCTTCTACTCTGCCTACCTCGTTGCCGATAAAGTCACTGTCGTGTCGAAGCATAACGATGACGAGCAGTACATCTGGGAGTCAAGCGCAGGCGGCACCTTCACGATCACACAGGATACCGAAGGCGAGCCTCTGGGCCGTGGCTCGAAGATGATTCTCCACCTCAAGGAAGAACAAACTGACTACCTAAATGAGAGTAAGATCAAGGAGGTTGTCAAGAAGCATTCCGAGTTCATTTCCTACCCAATCTACCTCCACGTCCTCAAAGAGACCGAGAAGGAGGTTGAGGATGACGAGGCTGAAGAGAAGGAGGAAGACGAGGACAAGAAGCCCAAGGTCGAGGAGGTTGATGATGAGGAAGAGGAGAAGAAAAAGAAGACGAAGAAGGTCAAGGAATCCAAGATTGAGGAGGAAGAGTTGAATAAGACTAAGCCAATCTGGACACGAAACCCTCAAGACATCTCCCAGGAAGAGTACGCATCATTCTACAAGTCTCTTTCCAACGACTGGGAAGACCACCTTGCCGTAAAGCACTTCTCGGTTGAGGGCCAGCTCGAATTCCGCGCTATCCTCTTCGTTCCCAAGCGAGCACCTTTCGACCTCTTCGAGACGAAGAAGACCAAGAACAACATTAAGCTCTACGTTCGCCGCGTCTTCATCACTGATGATGCCACCGACCTCATCCCAGAGTGGCTTAGCTTCGTCAAGGGTGTTGTCGACTCCGAGGATCTCCCTCTAAACCTTTCCCGTGAGACACTCCAGCAGAACAAGATCATGAAGGTGATCCGCAAGAACATAGTTAAGAAGACCCTTGAGTTGTTCAACGAAATCGCCGAAGACCGAGAGCAGTTTGACAAGTTCTACTCGGCCTTCAGCAAGAACATCAAGCTCGGAATTCACGAGGACTCTCAGAACCGCCAGGCTCTTGCTAAGCTCCTTCGCTTCAACTCTACTAAGTCTGGTGATGAGACTACTTCTCTCGCCGACTACGTTACACGCATGCCTGAACATCAGAAACAGATGTACTACATCACTGGCGAATCCCTCAAAGCCGTGCAGAAGTCCCCATTCCTTGATACGCTAAAGGATAAGGGTTTCGAAGTTTTATTCCTCGTTGATCCAATCGATGAGTATGCTATGACCCAGCTCAAGGAGTTTGACGGCAAGAAGCTTGTCGACATTACCAAGGACTTCGAGCTCGAGGAGAGCGAGGAGGAGAAGAAGCAGCGTGAGGCCGAGGAGAAGGATTTCGAGGGTCTCGCCAAGAGCTTGAAGAACGTCCTCGGTGACAAGGTCGAGAAGGTTGTTGTCAGCCATAAGCTTATCGGTTCGCCATGCGCTATCCGTACTGGCCAGTTTGGTTGGTCCGCCAACATGGAGCGTATCATGAAGGCCCAAGCCCTGCGTGATACCTCCATGAGCTCGTACATGTCATCGAAGAAAACGTTCGAGATTTCACCCAAGTCCCCGATTATCAAGGAGTTGAAGCGCAAGGTTGAGACTGATGGCGAGGAGGATCGTACTGTCAAGTCCATCACCCTGCTCCTCTTCGAGACATCACTCCTTGTGTCCGGCTTCACAATCGATGAGCCCGTCCAGTACGCCGAGCGCATCCACAAGCTCGTTTCCCTCGGCTTAAATGTTGACGAGGAAGTCGAGACTGTTGAGGAGGTTAAGGCTGAAGAGGCCGCACCTGCTGAAGCTAGTGGGGAGAGTGCCATGGAGGAGGTTGACTAAATGCATTAATTAGTACAAAAGTGGATTTGGCGCTGTGATTCCCTTAAACTCCCTATCTTCATGTGTCACGCCTTCATTTTCTCTCATACACATAACTTCTCTTCTCGGCGAACGGTAATCTGCGGTGGATGCTGGTGATTGCATCTTCGCATTAGACGTGAAGGCGTCATTTCTTTTTCATGTGGAGGTTGACGGAATGAATGAATGGGCCCCCGATATGTACTATGAGTTTGTGCAAACTTGGAAGAGGTTTCTCGTAGGTAGTTAACGGTGAATGACAAATAAACATTTCAATATATTGACCAAGTGAGACGTGATTCCAGTCCAGCTCATTTAATAAATATTACTTCAAGATTCATACAAACCGAAAAACCGAGGATGCAGGTCGCCTGACCATACTAAAAGTTCGACTAACGTGGCTTATAAGCGAGCTAGTAATATAATAAGCTAGTAACCTTAAAACTTACTAAAAATTTAAAAAAAAATCGCACTTTAATATCTTAATAACAACTAAATGATAATTAATGCAAATTTAATAGTGGCCTATTAATGTAATAACTAACTTATATAGGAAGTATTGGAAATCTTATATAAGTGGAAGTAGGTTAAATAGGAAAGTAGGGGCGGAATTGCCTTACTTTTTCTATTTAACCTACTTTTACTTATAT
>Ga0307515_10015192_pt1 | contig 14202 bp, 12 predicted proteins | sample 17_EM_MG_FD_194513 | JGI IMG/M metagenome (GOLD analysis project Ga0307515, IMG submission 194513) | Populus trichocarpa ectomycorrhiza microbial communities from riparian zone in the Pacific Northwest, United States - 17_EM | ecosystem: Host-associated > Plants > Roots > Unclassified | place...
GGTCGGCGCGATGTATCTGGTCTCGGGCATCTCGGGCTCCAAGGCTGCCGATATGGCCGCTGTGGCGCCGGTGCTGTTTCCGGAAATGAAGGCGCGGGGCGCCAAGCCGGGCGATCTCGTCGCCCTTCTCTCCGCGACCGGCGCCCAGACCGAAACTATCCCGCCGAGCCTGGTGCTGATCACGATCGGCTCGGTTACCGGCGTATCGATTGCGGCGCTGTTCACCGGCGGCCTGCTGCCGGGCGTGGTGCTGGCGATCACGCTGTCGGCGCTGGTGTGGTGGCGCTATCGCGACGAGGACCTGACCCACGTCACCAGAGCCAGCGGCGGCGAGATCCTGCGCACGTTCATGATCGCCCTGCCCGCCGTGGCGCTGCCGTTCGTGATCCGCTACGCCGTCGTCGAGGGCATCGCGACCGCCACCGAAGTGTCCACGATCGGCATCGTCTACGCCTTTATCGTCGGCTATTTGATTTACGGGCTTTTGATCTACCGCAATTTCAACTGGCGGCGGATCATGCCAATGCTGGTTGAGACGGCGTGCCTGTCGGGCGCGATCCTGCTGATCATCGGCTGCGCCACCGGCATGGCCTGGGGCCTGACCCAGTCCGGCTTCTCGCGGACGCTGGCATCGGCCATGACCGGCCTGCCCGGCGGTTCGGCGACCTTCATCGCGGTGTCGATCGTGGCGTTCACGATTCTCGGCAGCGTGCTCGAGGGCATTCCGGCGATCGTGCTGTTCGGGCCGCTGTTGTTTCCGATCGCGCGTGCCGTCGGGGTGCACGAGGTCCACTATGCGATGATCGTTATTCTGGCGATGGGTATCGGGCTATTCGCGCCGCCGTTCGGAGTGGGCTATTATGCCGCCTGCGCCATCGGACGGGTCGATCCTGCCGAGGGGATCGGGCCGATCTGGGGTTATCTGCTGGCGTTGATGGTCGGCCTTATTATCGTGGCGATCTTCCCGTGGATTTCGATCGGGTTCTTGTAAGTACAATTTTGAGAATGGGACAAAGCCGATGAGCGCAGCCCAACATCAACACCAAGATCAATACAGCGCCGGACTGGACAAGACGCCCGCGAATTACGTGGCGTTGACTCCGCTCAGCTTCCTCGCGCGAAGCGCCGCGGTTTATCCCGATGCGGTCTCGACGGTCTATGAAGACCGCGTCTTCACCTGGTCGCAGACCTATGAGCGCTGCCGGCGCTTTGCGTCATATCTCGCCGGCCGCGGCATCGGCCATGGCGATACCTTGGCGGCGATGCTGCCGAACATCCCGGCGATGAACGAACTGCATTTTGCGGTGCCGATGGCGGGCGCGGTCTTGAATGCGCTGAACATCCGGCTCGATGCGTCCTCGATCGCGTTCCAGCTCGATCATGGCGGTGCGAAGATCATCCTGGTCGATCCGGAATTTTCCGGCGTGATATCAGAAGCGCTGACGCTGATGAAAGGCCCAAAACCCTTTGTCATCGATGTCGACGATGCGGCCTTTGCCGGCGGCAAGCGGATCGGCGAACTCGAATATGAGGCGGCGGTCGCGCAGGGCGATGCCGGCTTCGTGGCGCGGCTGCCCGGCGACGAATGGGACGCGATCGCGCTGAGCTACACGTCGGGCACCACGGGTAACCCGAAGGGCGTCGTCACCCATCACCGCGGCGCCTATCTCAATGCCGTGAGCAATATCCTTGCCGGCAATCTCGGCCAGCATCCGGTCTATCTCTGGACGCTGCCGATGTTTCATTGCAACGGCTGGTGCTTTCCGTGGACGATGGCGGCCACCGCCGGCGTCAATGTCTGCCTGCGCAAGGTGGATCCGTCGAAGATCTTCGAACTGATCCCCAAACACGGCGTCACCCACATGTGTGGCGCGCCGATCGTCTACAACACGCTGATCAATGCGCCCGGCGCGCCCAAGGGTGCCAAGGCGCGTCCGGTGGTCGGACTGATTGCCGGTGCAGCGCCCCCCGTCGCGGTGCTCGAAGGCGCCGAAAGCATCGGCATCAAGCTGACGCATGTCTACGGCCTCACCGAAGTCTATGGCCCCGCTTCCGTCTGCGCCGAACAGCCGGGCTGGGATGCCCTGCCGGCCGATCAGCGCGCGCAATTGAAGCGCCGGCAGGGCGTGCCCTACCCGTTGCAGGAAGGCGTCACCGTGCTCGATCCCGAGACCATGCGCGAAGTGCCGCATGACGGCGAGACCATTGGCGAAGTGATGTTCCGCGGCAATATCGTGATGAAAGGCTATCTGAAGAACGAGAAGGCCACGCAGGAAGCCTTTGCCGGCGGTTGGTTTCATACCGGCGATCTCGGCGTGCTCGACGCGAGCGGCTACGTCATCATCAAGGATCGTTCCAAGGACATCATCATTTCCGGCGGCGAGAACATCTCCTCCGTCGAGGTCGAGGACATCCTCTACAAGCACCCCGCGGTGCTGTTCGCAGCCGTGGTGGCAAAGCCCGATTCAAAATGGGGCGAAGTGCCCTGCGCTTTCGTCGAACTGAAGGACGGCGCCAAGGCGACCGAGGCCGACATCATCACCTTCTGCCGCGGCCACATGTCCGGCTTCAAGACGCCAAAGTCCGTGGTGTTCGGCGTCATTCCAAAGACGTCGACGGGGAAAATTCAAAAATTCCTGCTGCGCAACCAGGTGGATTCGGCGAAGGCGATTACGGCCTAACCTCCCACCGCCGTCGTTGCGAGCCAACGGGTCGCGCGAATACGCGCCCGGTGACAGGCTCCGCGAAGCAATCCATCGCGCCGCTCGTGCAAGAGGAAGGATGGTTTGCTTCGTCGCTTTCGCTCCCGTGCGCTAGCGCTTCGCATTTGTCGCAGGCAATGACGACCTGGACGGGACCCGCTGCTCAGCTGTTCGGAATCCACCACCCGAATATCGAAACAATGCCGCATGCAAGCAGGCTGAATACCTCGCCGACGATCAGGAACCAATACCAGACCGGCGCGGTATCTCTATGAGCAACACCGTGCGACCAGACGACCAGCCAATCGGAGTTGACCCACTCGATTTTTCGCTCGGCGAGGCCGTTCCGCAGCAGGCGGAGGCAATCGAAGAACAAATAGATTGCGACGAGGCGAGCCACGATTTGGCACAGGAAAAACTGCATTCGAATATCCGTTGACCAAGTGCCCACATGATGACCGGCGCGCATCGCTCCTCAATCGGCGGAGCTGCGGCGGTCACGGCACTCACTTCCTGGTTTGAGTGTGGCCGGATCTGGTGTTGGTTCAATCGCAGTCGGGAAAAATAGGCGGTGAGCGCGCCGGGGACCCCAACGACCAGTCGCGCCTAGGCATTACTCTCATCACCGGCGCGTCGACCGGCATCGGCGCGATCCAGCACCGGATGCCGGCATTGGTCGTCAGGTGATGAAAGTGGATACTGATCTGCTCTACACCGGTTCATTCCTGACCGGCGGATAATACTGCGGCGCCTCGGCCCGCTCGTACATTCCGTAGTCGCGCATGACATCGAATATCCGGAAGTATTCGATGGTCGGATCGGCAAACAGAAGCGGGCCGAATTCGATGCCGGATTGGTGGTCCGGCAAATCGATCAAATGCGCGAAGTACCCGTCACGATAGACGCTCGCGAAAGCGTCATGCGGCCATTCGGTTTCTACGGCAAGCGTGGCGCTCTTCGATTCCGCGGCGAGGACGTAAATTGGTGGACGCCGTGCGGGATCGTTGTAGGGCGTGCGTCGCTCAGGCTGCCAGATCGGCTGTCCCGGCCTTGCTTCATGGATCACCTGGGCGACGCGGATGCGGTAGTCCGAAAACACCTTCTCGCGGCCGATTCCCTGGACCTGATGATGGAAGGCATGAGCCCGCCAGGCCGTTAGCGCGGCTTCGTCCTGCCATATCTGGTAGGACAGCAGCAGGTTCTCCCGAGTCAAACTCCTGAAACGATCGATGAAGAGGCAGCTACCCATGGCCTCAAGCTCGGGCTTCAACGAAGCCGCGAGATCGAGATATTGATCCCGGTGCCCGGGCTTTGTCTGAACTTCGAAGAACAGACCAATCATCGACGTACCTAGCTCTTCCCGCCCGCTGGCGCCGGCTCGACGAAGGTGACCGCAATTCCCTTCTTGATGCTCCGCCCGAGCAAACCGGCATCCCAATTTGTCAGTCGAACGCAACCGTGCGATTCAGACTTGCTGACACTGGAAGGATTGGCCGTGCCGTGGATGCCGTATCCTTCCGCTGACAGTCCAATCCAAAACGAACCGACGGGGTTATTGGGCCCGGGCTTGATCTCAAAGGCTTCCTTTGATTTCACACCCTTGAATTTGTAGTCAGGGTTATAGCGATAGTTCGGGTTGGCATCGACGGACACCACCTTGAGCGCACCGCTGGGGGTAGGTTTTTCCTTACTCCCGACAGTAGCTGGAAAGAACGCGACAAGCTCGCCGGATGCGGTAAAAGCCTTCACGGTCTGACGCGATTTGTCGACCTCGATGCGGTCGACTTTCAATTTGGCATCGTTCCCGAGCACGTTGACGACCAGTATGCTTTCGCCGGCCTGGTCGAATTTCTTCTTGGGGTTGAGAGCTTCCAGCAGCCCTTCGCTCATGTGAAATTTCTCGGCGAGGGCTTCGCGCGGGCTCGCGTAGCCGAGCGCTTTAAGGTCCTTCATGTCTTCCATCTTGGCGGGCAGCCGTTCCAGGAATGGTCCCTTGATGTCATCATTGGAAATCTTGTACTCGGTGACAACGGCGTCCGAGCTTGTCGCAGCCAGCGCCTTCCATACCTCCGGTGTAAGAGGTTGGCTCGGCTTCAAACCTTTCGCCTCGGTAAAGGCCTTCAGCGCCTTCTGCGCGTTTTCGCCGAGCTTGCCGTCGATTTCTCCGGGAGAAAATCGCGCCCGATCCAGCAGCACCTGAACCTTGATGACGAGCGCATCGACCTTCGTTGCCGCTGGAGGCTTTGCCGACTGATATTCCGCATTGTTGATCGCTGCGGCGTCCATTGCAGCCGCCGGCAATACCAGCCAGACCCACAATACCGGTGCGGCAAACAAGCGGCGGATCATCTTGGCTCTCCCGAATGGGAACATTGGTGATAAGCGGTTCGCGGCGCGCAAGTTCCCGATTGCGTTCGCCGGCCGCCGGTCGGCGCTCGATCGAGCAGGCTACCCCGTAAGATATACCGCATGCTAAGCACGGCGTACTTCGAAGTAGGTCTTGCCCCCACGAAGAAAGCCCGCTCCCTCATAGAAGCGCAGGGTGGACTCCTGCTTCGAGCCCGTCGCCAACAGGACCTTGTAGCAGTCGGCCTGCCAGGCATGATCGAGCGCATGAGCAAGAACCCGTCGGGCGAGCCCCAGCCGACGGTAGTCGGCGTGAGTGACTACGTTCTCAATCACCCCATATGATCGGCCGCCTCGAGACAGGTTAGGCACGATCGCAAGCGTGCACGACGATACTAGCCGTTCCGCGGCTTGCGCCACGATCACGGTCATGAATCCGGATGTAAGCAGTGTCGACCAGACGCGCTCCGCAGCAGCTGTCTCCAGCTGAGGATCGTGTGGATGAAGGTGCCGGTAAAGGTTCAGCACCTCGGGCAGATCGCGTTCTGCCGCGGAGCGGACAATGGCTTCGGTCATGCACGAATACCTGGGCTCATGGCTTGCGCGCGCCGAGCCCCCGCCAATTGCCTCACCCTACCCTCTCCAGCGTCAACCGCATGCCGTCATACGCCGGGATCACACCGGCGGGCAGGCTCTGGCGCAGCACCTCGTAGTCGAGGTCGGAGTGCATGTTGGTAATGACCGCGCGCTTCGGCTTGAAGCGCTCGATCCACGATAGCGCGTCGCCCACGCTGAAATGGCTGGGATGCCCGGCATAGCGCAGGCCGTCGACGATCCAGAGCTCGAGGTTTTCCAGCGCCGACCAACTTGCCGGCGGGATGTCGTGGAGGTCCGGCGTGTACGCGGCATCGCCGATACGGTAGCCGAGCGCGGGGATGTTGCCGTGATGAACCAGGAAGGCCGACAGGGTCACCGGCCCGCCCTTCCCCTCGATGGTGCGGCTTTCGCCGGCTTCGATCAAGTGCCGGTCGAGGATCGGCGGATAGTCGCTGCCCTCCGGCGAGATGAAGCAATAGGAGAACCGCGCCATCATATCTTTGGCGGTCGACTGGTTGAAATAGACGGGAATGCGGCGGCGTTGGTGCATCACCACTGAACGAAGATCGTCAATCCCATGGGTCTGGTCGGCATGCTCATGGGTCAGGAACACTGCGTCGATGTGGTCGACATTGGCATCGATCAGCTGCTCGCGCAGATCCGGCGAAGTATCGATCACGATCCGTGTCGTGCCCTGCTCCGAGACGCGCTCGGCGAGCAGCGAGCAGCGGCGGCGGCGGTTTTTCGGATTGTTCGGATCGCAGGCGCCCCAGCCGAGTGCGGGACGCGGCACGCCGGCGGAAGAACCACAGCCGAGGATTGTCAGGGTTAGCGTCATGCCGCCGCCTTCGGCGCAGGCACCTTGGAAAACAGCCGGAAGAAGTTATCTGTTGTCTGCCGCGAAATCTCCTCCAGCGAAACTCCGCGCGTTTCCGCCAGCACTTTGGCCACTTCGACCACGTAAGATGGCTCGTTGCGCTTGCCGCGGAATTTGCCGGGGGCGAGATACGGCGCATCGGTTTCGACCATGATGCGGTCGGCCGGCAGTTCGGCGGCGAGTTCGCGTAAAGCGCTCGACTTCTTGAACGTAAGGATGCCCGTGAACGAGATCGACAACCCGAGCTCGATCGCTTTCATCGCCAGCTCGCGCCCGCCGGTGTAGCAATGCAGCACCGCGCGGAATGGTCCCTTGGCCATTTCATCTTCGAGGATGCGAGCGCAGCCTTCATCGGCGTCGCGGGTATGAATGACCAGCGGCAGGCCGGTTAAGCGCGCCGCGGCGATGTGGGCGCGAAAGCCGCGCTCCTGCGCCTCCGGCGAGCCGTCGTCGTAGAAATTATCCAGCCCGGCTTCGCCGAGCGCCACGACCTTCGGATGCCTGGTCAGTTCGATCAGTTCATCCGCAACAATGCCATCTTCCTCATCGGCGTGATGCGGATGGGTGCCGACCGAGCAATAGACGTTCGGAAACCGCTCGGCGATTTGCAGCAGCCCGGAAAGCCGCCTCACCCGGGTCGAGATCGTGACGATGCGGCCGACGCCTGCTGTCTCAGCGCGCGCGACGAGGCCATCGAGGTCCTCGGCGAAATCGGGAAAGTCGAGATGGCAATGGCTGTCGACGAGCATGGCGTTCGAACCGATCAATCCACTTTTGGTTCGACGTAGCGCGGAAACACCCCGACCGGTGCCGGCAAGGCCGTGCCCGCGGCGATGCGCGTGGCGCTGCCAAGAGCCGCGAAGTTGCGGGCGTCCGCGGGGATACCGAGGCTGTCGAGCAACTTGGCAGAAGCCTGCGGCATCACCGGCTGAGCCAGGATCGCGATCTGCCGCACCACTTCCGCAGTCACATACAGCACCGTCTTCTGCCGCGCCGGATCGGTCTTGGCCAAGGCCCACGGCGCCTCGCCCGCGAAGTAGCGGTTGGCTTCCGCCACCACGGCCCACACCGCGTTGAGCCATTGATGGATCTGCTGCGTCGCCATCGCTGATCGTGACGCTTCGAGCATGGCATCGGCCATCGCCAGGATCGCCTTGTCGTTGTCGGTGAATTCGCCGGGCTCCGGCAGGATGCCGCCGAGTTGCTTTGCGATCATCGACAATGAGCGCTGCGCCAGATTGCCGAGGTCGTTGGCGAGATCGGCATTGATACGCGCGACGATGGCTTCATGGTTGTAGTTGCCGTCCTGTCCGAACGGTACCTCGCGCAGGAAGAAATAGCGCATCTGGTCGACGCCATACTGATCGGCCAGATTGAAGGGATCGACGACATTGCCGACCGACTTCGACATCTTCTCGCCCCTGTTGAACAGGAAGCCATGAGCATAGACCCGCTTCTGCACGGGAATACCCGCCGACATCAGGAATGCCGGCCAGTACACCGCGTGGAAGCGGATGATGTCCTTGCCGATGATGTGCACGTCAGCCGGCCAGTAGCGCCAATTGGCGTCGCTCTCGTCGGGAAAGCCGACGCCGGTGATGTAGTTGGTCAGCGCATCGACCCAGACATACATCACGTGCTCGGGATCATTAGGCACCTTGATGCCCCAGTCGAACGTGGTGCGCGAGATCGACAGATCCCTCAGGCCGCTTTTGACGAAGCTGATGACCTCGTTGCGCCGTGAATCCGGCCCGATGAAGTCAGGCTGGCTTTCATAGAGCTTGAGCAGCCGGTCCTGATAGGCCGACAGCTTGAAGAAGTAGCTCTTCTCCTCGACCCATTCGACCGGCGAGCCCTGCGGACCGCGGCGCACATTGTCCTCGCCGACGACGGTTTCGTCTTCGGCGTAATAGGCTTCGTCGCGTACCGAATACCAGCCGGAATAGGTGTCGATGTAGATGTCGCCGTTCTGCTGCATCCGGTTCCAGACCACCTGGACCGAACGATGATGCTCGGGCTCCGTGGTGCGGATGAAGCGGTCGAACGAAACGTCCAGCCGCTCATCCATCGCCCGGAATCGGCCGGCATTGCGGTCGGCGAGCTCGGCAACGCCGAGGCCTTCGCTCTCCGCGGTCTGGACCATCTTCAGTCCGTGCTCGTCGGTCCCGGTGAGGAAGAACACATCCTTGCCATCGAGCCGCTGGAAGCGCGCCAGCGCATCGGTCGCGATCGCCTCATAGGCGTGGCCGATATGCGGGATGCCGTTGGGATAGGCGATCGCGGTCGTGATGAAATAGGTGTTGCGCTCTGCAGCGGCGATCGGCGCTGCCACGGCTTGCGCCTTTGCGCGCGGCGGCGCGGCTGATTTCTTTTTTTCGGCTGTCGAGGTCTTGTCGACAGCCGCCGGCGTTTTGGGAGCTGCGACCGCTTTTTTCGCTACCGCTTTTTTCGCAGGTTTTTTCGATGGTGATTTGGAAGATTTCCTGGCGGCCTTCTTGGCAGCCGACTTCTTTACGGCTTTCTTGGCCGGCTTCTTTGCGCTTTTCTTCGTGCTTTTCTTGACAGCCTTCTTCGGTGCCTTCCTGGCCTTCTTCGCGGCGCGTTTCTTCGGCGCGGCCTTTTTGGTGGCGCGCGCGGATGAAGACTTGCCGGCTTTCTTCGCCTTCTTCTTTTTGGAGGTCTTCTTAGCCTTCGCCACCACGAATTTCCTTTGAACGTTCAAATCAGATTGTCAGGATTGATACAGGCGGAGCGTTACCGCGTGGCTTCCGCGAGCATCCCGAATACCGAGAAAACCAGCGGTTTTCGTTCCAGATTGTAAGATTCCGTATCGCGCGCGGCGCGGATGATCTTTTCCCATACCTCCGCCAGCCGTGCAAGGCGCGGCAGGTTGGCATTGGCATCGCCTGCGCGCAGCTTTTCGCCGATCCAGCGATCGATGCCATCGACGAAGGCGGCCAGCGCCACGCGGTCGCTGCCGCCCAGGGCATCGCCGAGTGCGTGCAATTCGCGCGGATCGACATGCGGCAGGGTCGCCAGCAGCGCCGCGGTTTTTTGCTGCAGTTTCAGCGCATCGCCACCGAGCAACGTGACCGCTCGGGCAACACTTCCCTCCGCCGCATCGGCGGCTTCCATCAGCGCCGGATCATCTTCGTTCATATTCGCGGCAAGCGCCGCGGCGCGGATCACGTCATGGGTCGCCAGCGGTCGCAACGGCAGCTTACGGCAACGCGACAGGATGGTCGGCAGCGCCCGCGCCGGCGAATGACTGACCAGCAGAAACAGGGATCGTTGCGGTGGCTCTTCGAGAATCTTGAGGAGCGCATTGGCCGCGTTTGGATTGAGCTCGTCAACGGTATCGACGATGCAGACCCGCCAGCCATCCACCGCCGCGGTCGAACCGAAAAACGAGATCGTCTCACGCGTCTCGTCGACGGTAATGACGGTGCGCATCACGCCGCGGTCGTTGAGGCTACGCTCCAGCACCAACAGGCCGCCATGGGCTCCATTGCTGACCTGCCGCGCAACGTGATCGGAAGGATCGACCGCCAGTGTCTCCGCGCGTTGCACCGAGGGCGCCAGCGGATTGGGATGTGTCAGCACGAACCGCGCCATGCGATAGGCCAGCGTCGCCTTGCCGATGCCCTGCGCGCCGCCGATCAGCCAGGCATGCGGAATGCGCCCGCTGCGGTAGGCGTTCAGCAGCGCCGTCTCCGCCTCGCGATGCCCGAACAGCTCGAGCGTTTCGCGGGGATGCCGGACGGCGGTCTCCTGCTCGACCTTGCGCGCGCTCATGCGGTGCTCGCCGTGGCTGGAATGGCAAACAGATGGTCGCGCAAGGCCTTCCAGACGCGGGCGGCAACGGTGTCCGCATCCGCATTGGCGTCGATCAGTTCACAGCGCTTGGGATCTTCGGCCGCGATCTGCTTGTAGGCGTCGCGCAGATCTTGATGGAATTTGATGTCTTCTCCCTCAAAACGATCAGGGACGCCGCTGCCGCGGCGGGCGGCCGCGCGCTTAAGGCCGACTTCGACGGGAATATCGAGAATGATGGTCAGGTCCGGCTTGAGGTCGCCGATCGTGACCCGCTGCATCGCGTTGAGCACGCCGGGCGCGACCTGCCCCAGCCGGCCCTGATAGGCCCGCGTCGAATCCGAAAACCGGTCGCACAGCACCCAGATCCCCTGACTGAGCGCGGGTTGAATGACAGTGCGCACATGGTCGTCGCGGGCGGCGGCAAACAACAACGTCTCCGCCTCAGGCCCCAGCAGCTTGCCCATGCCCGATAGCACGAGGTGGCGGATGATCTCGGCACCCGGCGATCCGCCGGGCTCGCGGGTGACGATGGCACGCAGCTTCGCCGCATCGAGCCGCTCGGCAAGCCGTTTGATCTGCGTCGACTTGCCGGAGCCCTCGCCGCCTTCGAACGAAATGAACTTCCCGCGTCCCGAAGGCCGGCTAACCGTTGCTTCGGCCATGATCAGAGCTTCTCTGCGCTCGCGCGGAACATACCGATGACGAGCTCGCTGGCGCCGTCAATCGCGCGGCGCATGGTCGAGCCGGTCGCGATCGCCTCCGCGGCATAGACCGGTGCTTCCATGGCGACATTGGCGCCGCGCCAGACCCGGACCACACCGACCGGCTGGCCTTCGGCGACCGGCGCCCGCACCGGTCCGTTATAGACGACGCGCGCGATCAGCTTCTCGCTGCCGTTCTTCGGCACCATCACCTTGATCGGCTCGCGGCTGGCGAGCTTGACCGACCGGCTTTCACCGCCGAACACCTTGGCGTAACCGACCTGCTGATTGGCGGCGAACAGCGTGCGCGCCTCGAAATTGCGGAACCCCCATTCCAGCATCTTCTTGGCTTCCGAAGCTCGATCGTCGGGATCGTCGAGCCCGTTGATAACGACGATCAGCCGCGTGTCGTTCTGCACCGCAGAGCCGACCATGCCGTAGCCGCCCTCCTTGGTGTAACCGGTCTTCAAGCCATCGGCGCCGGTGAGCGAATTCAACAATGGATTGCGGTTCTGCTGCCGGATCTTATTCCAGGTGAATTCCCGCTCCGCGAACAGCTTGTACATGTCGGGATAGGTGCGGATGATATGGCGCGCGAGGTTGCCCAGTTCCCGCACCGTCATCTTGTTGGCGGGATCGGGCAGCCCGTTGGAATTGCCGAAGGTCGACTTGGTCATGCCGAGCTCGCGTGCCCGCTTGGTCATGAATTCGGCGGCAAAGATCCGCTCGTTGCCGGCCATGCCCTCGGCAAGCGCGATGCAGGAATCGTTGCCGCTCTGGATGATCGCGCCCTTCAGGAGATCGTCGACCGAAACCTTGCTGTTGAGAATGGCGAACATGGTCGAGCCGCCGGCGGGCGCGCCGCCCTTGCGCCAGGCGTTCTCGCTGACGCGGTACTCATCGGTGAGTTTGACGTTGCCGTTCTTGATGGCGTTGAACACCACCTCGGCCGTCATCAGCTTCATCATGCTGGACGGCGCCCGCAATTCGTCGGCGTTCTTCTCGAACAACACGCTGCCGCTGTTGCCCTCAATCAGGATCGCGGTCGGCGCATCGCCGTCAAAGCCGCCCTCCACTTCCTTCTTGGCGCCCTGCACGCTGTTGTTGGCGGCATAGACGATGCCGCCCCAACCAACGGCGAGCGCCAGCGCGGCCGCTATCAGGCCCCGCCACGGGAGTGCGGCCGCGGCGTCGGATTGGCGGGAAACGGGTCTCTCGGCTGCCATCGGCGATGTCCTGAATTCCGGCCTTCTAACAGTTGGAAGTATCGCAAACAACACAGGTTTTCGGCCTTGTGGACGAACCGATGCGATTGCGGCGCCGATGGAACGACCGTATCGTGCGAACGCTGCAACTTTCCGACAAGATACGAAAAACAGGGCGGAAACGCGATGCCATCTTCACGCACCATTTCCGCCAACGGCATCGAGCTGTTCGTGCTTGAACAGGGCCAGGGTCCGCTGGTGCTGCTCTGTCACGGCTGGCCGGAGTTGTCCTATTCCTGGCGACACCAGATCCCGGCGATTGCGGCTGCCGGTTTCCACGTCGTGGCGCCCGACATGCGCGGGTTCGGCCGCAGCAGCGCGCCTGCGGATGTCTCGGCCTACAGCATCTTCGACACTGTCGGCGACATGGTCGCTTTGGTGGCGGCGCTTGGCGAAAAGCAGGCCGTCATTGTCGGTCATGACTGGGGCGCGCCGGTCGCCTGGCACGCGGCGATGTTCCGCCCGGACATGTTCACCAAGGTCGCGGGCCTCAGCGTACCGCCGCCGTTCCGTGGCCGCGGCCGGCCACTCGAGAGCCTGCGCGAGGGTGGAATCACCGATTTCTACTGGCAGTACTTTCAGACCCCTGGCATTGCCGAGGCCGAGTTCGAGCGGGACGTTGCCTCGACGATGCGCCTGGTCCTCGGGCGTGGCGTGTCCGATCCCGCCGCGCTCCACATTGCCGAGGGCAAGGGCTTTCTCGGCAATATCAGCCCCGTCGTGAAGCTGCCGGATTGGCTCAGCGAGGCCGACATCGCCACTTTCGCCGAGGCCTACCGGAAATCCGGCTTCCGCGGCGGGCTGAACTGGTACCGCAATATCGACCGCAACTGGGACCTGACCGCCCCATGGCAGGGTGCGCAGATCCATCAACCGTCATTGTTCGTCGCGGGATCGAGGGATTCCGTCGTCACCGGATTGATCGGCGCCAAACGCGTCACGGAACTGGAGCGGGTGCTGCCCAACCTGCGGCAGAAGCTGATCATCGACGGCGCTGGCCATTGGGTGCAGCAGGAACGCCCGGACGAAGTCAACGCGGCGCTGATCGCTTTCCTGAAGAATCAGTAGAGCCCGCGCCCGCTGAGCACTTCACTCGGTCCGCGCGGATTAACCGGCAGATAGGCCGATCGCAGCGTCGGGGCATAGGCCGCCTCGTTCTCGTAGGACACCGCGCGCGGATTTTCCAAAGGCCGCCCGCGAGAACGGCTGGAGGCCGACATTTCCGAGGTCGCGTTGATCGAGGCGTAGTCAGCGGACGTGTTGCCGAGGCTATAGGGCCGCCCCTCCGGCATCGGAACCTCGCCCCGGATCCGGCCCGCGGAGGACGGCAATTCGGGCACGAACGGCCGGGCCGAAGAAGCCACCCGGACCGTGGACGGTGACGGCGCGGGAACACCGGTTCGCAAGGTCGCCATCAATTGGCGATCGTCGGAGCCTTCCAGCGGCGCCCGTCCGACATATTCGACGCGGACCTTGGCGACGCCATTTCCTTTGAAATCAAGCAGTTCAGCCGCCTTGTTCGAGACGTCTATGAGGCGGTTGCCGTGATAGGGGCCCCGGTCATTGACGCGGACGATCAGGGATTTGCCGTTCCGCAAATTGGTAACACGCGCGTAGCTCGGGATCGGCAGCGTCGGATGGGCCGCGGTGAGCGAGAGCATGTCGAATACTTCGCCGTTGGCGGTCAGCCGGCCGTGGAAGTCATCGCCATACCAGGAGGCCATGCCCTCCGCGCGATAATCAGGATCTTCCTCGGGGACGTAGACCCGCCCCGCAACGGTGTAAGGCTTGCCGATACGATAGGTGCCGCCGCCCTTCGGCACGGGCTCGCCCATGGCCACCACCCGGGGGCTCGAGGACACGCCGTATTTGGGATCGACGCTGCTGGCGAATTTGCC
>Ga0307515_10015193_pt1 | contig 14202 bp, 4 predicted proteins | sample 17_EM_MG_FD_194513 | JGI IMG/M metagenome (GOLD analysis project Ga0307515, IMG submission 194513) | Populus trichocarpa ectomycorrhiza microbial communities from riparian zone in the Pacific Northwest, United States - 17_EM | ecosystem: Host-associated > Plants > Roots > Unclassified | place...
GTTATATTATAGGACTTTATTATTAAGTTGCTAAAGTTAAAAGATCCTATTACCGGACAAGATTATAACGCGATTTTAGTAATAGTAGACAAGCTTATAAAGTAGGGATACTTTATAGCATGTATAGAAGAAATATTAGTAGAAGATGTCGCTAGAATCTATATTAAGGAAGTATTTATAAGATATAGAGCACTAAGCAAGATTATATCGGATAGAGATTTAAGATTTATAGCAGTATTTTAGAAGGTATTCTTAGCGGAATAAGGAGTTAGAGCAGTAACTTCTACTATATATTATCTATAGACAGACGGTTAAATAGAAAGATTAAATTAGACGCTAGAATAGTATCTAAGGCATTATATTAATTACGCATAGAATAATTAGGTATCGCTATTACTAGTTATACAGTTTGCATATAATGTAACACCTTAAGAAGGAATAAGCATATTACCATTTAAGGCAAATTACGGATATAAGCTAAGAACATTATTGTTACTACGGTAAGTAAAGAAAATAAGTAGTATAGCTAAAGAGAGAATAAAGACGTTAATAAATCTTTATATAGACCTTATAGAATTAGTAAAGAAAGTATAAAAGAGAATAAAAAGGTACTATAACGCTAAGAGATCTAAGGGACTAGATCTTAAGGAGGGAAATAAAGTATGGCTACTATATAAAAATTTTAAGAGTTAATAACTAAGCAAGAAGTTAAACTATATTAGACTAGGACCTTTTGAAATTACGTAAAAGATTTTACTAGTCATATTTAACTTAAACCTACTAGCTAAGATAAAGATCTACCCTATATAGTATATCGCAATGCTAGAGCCAGCATATAGGAATGTTAAGCTACTAGTTTACGAAGCAGACACGTATAAAGGACAGAAAGAAGACAAATAGTAAGTTTTAAAGATCGTTAGTTATAAGGACGTTAACGATAAAATATAGTACGAGGTTAAGTAGATAGGCTATACTAAGACTACCTAGGAGCTACTAGAGAATTTAAAGAACGCTATAGAAAAGGTATAGGAGTATTAGAAGAGATTAGGTTAGGTAGTATTAATAAAAAAGGATTATAAAAAAACGAGCCACCTAAGGGGGACCTAAGAAGAGCAGTTGCCAAACTATTTAAATCTATTTCCTTCTCGGCAAGAAGAGAGTCTATTCTCTTATTACTAAGTTCCTATAGACCCTATTTTATAAGTTTTTACTCCTTAGAATAAACCTTCTTACGTACCTTCTTAAGACAAATTAACCGAGCGGACGCCGTAAGACGAGACTTAAGGGCCCGTTGTTAAGCATTGACAGCCTCTTATTTAGTATTATAAAAACGGCGTAACTCCGCCAAAGTAACGGACAGTTTATTATCTAGCCGTATAGCAGCAAATTAAACATAAGACCCTAAGACAAATTAATTAGGGAACTAGATAACTATTAAGAGTAATAGGTTATATATATTTAGTATTAGAAATAGAGCGAACGTTATAGGACAAACAAATATTTACTTTAGTGCACTTTAAGCAAGAGGACGGTTATCGCAAAGATGGACTTACTAACGCAATATAAACTAATCCCTCTTTTAAGCAACAAAAATATAGAGACGGTATAATCTTACCAAGAGACAATATCGCAGCAATAGTGCGAGCATGACGAGCAGTTGAAGAAGGAGAAATTGCTTTAGGTATAATAAGCAATAATGTTAACTAAATTAATTAGACGGATATTATACCTCTAGTAAACAACTTAGAGATATTTTAAATCTTTAAGAATGAAGATAAAGAGAAGGGAGATAGTGTTACGGACGCTTTAAGTATAATGTTATAACTACTTATAGAAAAGTTGGAAGAAGCTAGTTAGTTAATTTAGGCACGGTTCAGGATAGAGCCAATAAAGCTATATAACGAGGAATAGTAACTAAGGTTATATGACGTGATCTATATAATCTATATAATCTATATAATCCGTAACAGAGTAGATAGAGCACACGTATATTACGTATAAAAAGGATTTTATAGGAGTACGGTTGTGTATTTAAAGGACCTCAGTCCCTACCTAGATAGTTCCTTCCTTGTAGTAATTCTCAGAATATAATTAGAGTTAATCTATTGGGCAGCCACTCCACTAGTTATTATTACTTTATTAACTTTAACTTACATCACCTACACACCTAGCCTATTAATGAGCCCATTGTAGTTTTTGCTATAAGGTTCCGTTATATAATAGATATAATAATTAGAGCGCAGATGCGGACCTAAATATTATATTTATATGGCAGAGTGGCCATTAACTACTTTAACGTAGGTTGACATATGGGCTAGATAGGGCTTTCCTATTACAGATATAACCGGCGTTGCTTAACCTTTATAAGTAGGCCTTAGTGGAGTGGTATTAGTACCTAGGCCACTAAAGCCGGAGTAGCAGTTTTTAATAAGAGCATATTAACTATTCTCTACGCAAACCGGAGAGGATTTCGCGGTAGTAACTAATGCAGGACAATCTAAGTTGAAGGAAAATATAAATCTAGTTAGCTATAACAGGCGGCAGTCTTTAAGTAGGCGATTAAAGCTAGCTAAGCCTAGACAAGCTGTCGACTACAGATTCCTTCCCCTAGTTACTTAAAAGAATTTCGCTATTTTAGTAGTAAACCTAAAACCTAGCTTGCAAGCTTAACCGTTAAGCTTAATCTCTACAAACTACGGTTATCACCCCAAATCTAATTCGGTATTGGGCTAGAAAAGGAAATATAAAATAATATTACTTAATTAGAATGGGGATAATTATACTATAAGAATTATAATGGCAAGAAAGAAGCAATTAGGCTTAGGTATATTAGATAACTTAAGATCTTTAAGCCGGCGCGCACCTAAACCTTCGGTATTTAAAGCAGAAAAGGCTCTAAAGATATCACAAAAAGGTAAAGAGAAAAGAGGTGCTCTTATATCAAACCGCGTTAATAAGCTGGCTAAGATACTAAGGCTACCTAGAGATGCGACAACTAGGGGGAGAGTTATAAAAGAGATAGCTATCTAGGTAGATAAAGACAATTTATAGAGCCCTACCAAGCTTAGAAAGCAAGAATACTACTTAGTACTCTTTGTTTAGGAGGGAGACAATAACAATAATAAAACCGCATCTCGTTACGCGGCAAAAAGGTTTAATATAAAAAGTGGAACGCGATTAAAAACCAAAAAGGGTAGGTTTTCCTATACTAGGATTTAGGGTTAGTTAACTAATATTAGAACTAGAGCAGTAGGTATAAACTTAAAGTTAGTTAAAGCAGCAAATTAAACAGGAGTTGGCGACGAATTCTATTATAAACCCGACTACTAGGTGCTAATATGCAAAACCCATACAATAAAAGTAGTAGGGCTTAAGAAATACCTAAAGGATAAACATAGATTGCTAAAGAAGGAGCGTTAGCTAATTTTTAAACATTATACTAGACTGGCTATAGCAAAGCCATAAGATATTACACTCCCGCCAATAAATAGTCCACTATTTAATATATTAAGAGAACCAACTCCTAGGTTTTACTATATTGGCTATAATTATCTTTTAATAAACTAAAAGTCTATGCGAGGGCACTGCAATACTAAGCATAACTAGCATATAACTAAGTAAGATCCTATACATTGGACTAGGGTTATAGTACAGACATTCTTTAAAGGGTTATATCTTCGTTATTTTACTATCTAGATAGGATCTAGTACTTAGTTTTAAAGTGGGCAAGACGCAGTAGTATTATACCGACTTTTAAAGCTAAATTTAACGTTAAGAGAAGCTTTCCAATAAATAAAATAATTATAGTGTATATTCTATTACGAACCCGATTATAAAGTGCTTATATATAGGCGGCATTAATAAGCAATAAAGGGTCTAAAAAACATTTAGAGGATGCTTATGGCTTAAAAAAGAAAGAACGTTAACTATATCTTAAACATTATAGTGCACTCCAACTGGCTAAGCCAGAAGATATTACACGCCCCCTAGCGAATGGACCCCCATTTAAGGCGTTAGGAGAACCCATTTATAAATTCTAATACACCACTTATAGCTATATCTCTTCCAACTACAAGTCAATGCGTGGGCATTGCAATAAGGCGCATAAATAGAAATACAGCGAGGAATACCCAACTAATTGGCTAGAAGTGCGAGCCCAGACGTTCTTTTAAGGGTTTTATTAATAGTATTTTATAGTGCAAGTAAAGGACGGGGTCTTTAAGGCTATAAGAGTTTCTTAAGCCACTTAAATTAAGGAATGCGATAAGGACACTTAATAGATCTTATAGGAGATAGAGGAAGCGAGAGCTAGAGACGCGGAGAGGTTAAAGATTATAGACGAGAGCGTAGAGAAGAGCAATAATACTAGTTAGTAAAACCACACAAAGTGGCCAGAACATTTTCATAGCCGCAACTTCCAATATATCGCTTATGCTAGTAGGTTACCGGACCGAAGAGAGAAGGAGCTATTAGATGCCGTAAACATTATTAGCATAATAATCAAGAACACTATTAATGGACTTAGCACTCTATATAACGATATACCGTACTAGTTACGAACTACTAATTCCACAAATCGTGTTAAGAATTAACCTATAGTTTGTCTATAGAATATAGAGAGCTTAGATCGGTATATTGGTTATTAAAAGAGATTTATATATTACTACTTACGCGTCTATACAGCCTAGCGTCAGAGGGAGGAAAGATAAAAGAGACAGAGGTCTAAAGCACGTAAAGGAGGTAATAATAGAAATAATATAGACAATGTAAGTAACGGTAAAGCTAATAAAGGGAATAAAGATAGTAAGGACAACGGTAAAGAGATTAAAGATAATAAGGGAGAAGACGTATTTGCTAGAACTAATAAGGAAGAAAATATATTTATTAATATTAAAGTTAAAGAGGAAGAAGTCGAAGTTATAGGAGCCAATAAGGAAGATATTAAAGACAATGAAGAGAATAAAGAGATTTGGTGCATAAAGGACTGCTATAAGCTTGCTAACTTTAATATCAAGCAGAAGCGGCTATTATAAGAGATATAAGACTTACTAGAAGCTAAAGAAAGCGAAGAAACTTAGCTATAAAAGATAATGGCACTGTTAATATCATTTATTATACAGAGTCTTAAAGGCTTCGATAGATTCTACAGTCCTATAGTCCACTTTACAGCTATTATAGGAATTGATAAGGATGGTAATTAACTTTATTACGGAGACGAATACTCGTTTAAGTTAATAGGATTTATCTACTATATCTAGGTTTTATTTATTAAGTATACACTACCCGTAGAGAACTAGGCGGAGTAGAGGGAGTAAAAGATTAACCATTTTCTAGAGATATGTTAGAAGTTCTTAGTTATAGGCGGGTATAACCTAACGGGGGAACTAATTAAATGGATAGGCTACGGTAAGATAATAAGTATGCAAAAGACTAACTAACCTAGTATTACTTGGTTTTAATCTACCGAGAGTCGACCCGATAAGGACGTCTTATATTTTTATAGGAAGCCGCTCCCTATTAGCAATTTTAAAGGAGAGATCTATAACTTAATTCGCGACGCTAAGGATATACTATAGTAAGATTTAATATAGACGGAAAAGGCGAAGGACTGATTTATAATCAATCTATCTATTATTTAAGATAACTTATTATCCTAAGACCGGGGTAGCTTATAGGCCAGTAACCTAGCAAATGCTCTTAGCGGGAAGAACGTATAGATATTTAACCATATATATGCAGAAAAGAAAAGGAAGTAACTAAGAGATTAGGAGAGGAAGCTGTGGTTTATAAGTAAGGTCTGTGGGTATACCTAGCTAGAACAGCGGTTTAAGAAGCTTCTCTTAGCCGCAGTTTACATTACTACTAGGCAACCAGCTTGTAGAGAGGAGATCACCCCTATTTAATTCCGGAATGGCTGTCTTTAAGCACGCAATATCTATGTCGTCAATAGATAGGTTATCTTTATTACGCAGTACCATAAATCCTAGGCGCTCTTTGGCGAGCTTAAGGTCATCCCCGCTTCTTACCATGGCGGGTTAGTTAGCTTATAGCACTATATTAGGTCCACGTACAGCTATTTAAAAAGGACGTAGACCAACTTACTAATAGACTCCCCTATAGTGATTATCTCTAGTATAATAAGAACGGATCTTAGTCTACTAAGTATTTAACTAAGGTACTAACAAAAGAGATAGCAATCCGGATAGGCCACCGGCTAACGACTTTCGACTACTAATATATCTCTATTAATATGGGCCGGGAATATATTAGGGGAGAGTTTATAAGAGATCTGCCGTTATTAGATGGGATATAACCTAAGGACTTAGATATAGTAGAGGACCTAATAGCTTTGGCAGCCGCTTATAGGAAGGAGATTGCCGAGAGATATAGGGTTTAAGGAGATATTATCAAGAATCTAAACAATGATAGCATTAGGATATTTGGGTCAATTAGTTTTAAGTAGTATACTTTCTTAGGTCTCCATAGCCGTTAGTTACTTACCTATACTAAGCATTACTAAGGGCCATCTAATAGAGTAGTAGGGACTACGCCCTAAAAGAAACCGGCTGGATAGCTATAGCTAACATTCTAACTATATACGTCACCCGCAAGTTATATACTATTACTAATCTTATTACCTATAACCTAGGTGTCCCCGCTCGCAAGCAGGTCTATATTCTAGGGCATGCTAACACCCACTACAACTATTAGCTCACCATCGAATGGTAGCAGTAGAGTGCTACTACTAATAGCACCTACTGTCTATTCTGCTAAGGAGATTAAGAAGGTAATACAGAAGGCGCTAGATATAAAAGAGCCCGAATTTTAATTAGAAGAGTAGGTAAGGGGCATAGATACCGTACTAAGGCTTAATATACTACTAGTTCTTATGCTCCCCACAGGCGGTAGAAAGAGTCTTCTATTTATATTAGCTACAAGTTTAAAGGACCTAGGCGTTACTATACTAGTGGCACTATTTAATGCGCTTATAAAGGACTACGTCAAGAGGCTAAAACTCGCCGATATTAATTACGTTGTATAGGATTATAGCTAGACGCGCTAGGCTTCTATTGTCGTAGTTAGCGCTAATTATAGCGTCTCTACTAACTTTTTAACGTATGCTTCTATGCTACGGAAGCGGCTACGCAGAGTTATTATCAACGAGTGTTATCTTATATTTACTGCCAGCGACTATTGACGAAAGCTTAACTATCTGCACCATCTATGGGTGCTAGGAAGGCCGATGGTCTTACTAATAGCTATACTGCTACTAATATAAGTATACGAGCTAATAGAAGCCATAGACATCTAGAACCCTATTATCATCCACTATAGTATAGTGCGGCCCAACATCTAGTATATAGTGCAGCACTACTTAAATAAGGATTAACTATGGCTTGCGAAATAGTAAGGCTCTAATAGCTCGGTAAAGGGGAGCGAGGGATATTCTACTACTAGTCTAAAGGGTAGGCTAAAGAGCTGGCCAAGCAGATAGGGATTAGGTTTTATCACTCTGCGTTAAATAATAAAGAGGAGACAATCTTAGAGTAGATAGAGAAGGGGGGATTTACTATAGCTATAGCCGTATTAGGAACTGGTATCGATTTTCCCAGAATCATTTATATTATGTATATAGGCATACTATATAGTATAATCAATTTCGCGCAGGAAACGGGCCGTGGTAGATATAGTGGTAAGGCCATAGATTCCATCATTCTATTAATGGACTTGGAGGGTTAAAGGTTAAGGAGGAAAGAGCTAGCAGAGCTAAGTATTAACGAGCTAGCGATGCGGCGGTTTATTAAGACAAAAGAGTGTTAACGGCTCGCAATAAGCGGATATCTAGACGAAGAGGGCAAGATATATGCTAAGGTTAAGGGACGGCCGTGCGATCGCTATAGAGAAGGGGTTATAGACTAGACGGTAAGTCAGGTAAGGGCTGCAGAGGCTGTTTAGAGATTTAAGAGGGGGATAAATAAGGCGTAACGACATTATAGGTTCTACTGGGTTATATATAGGATATTATTAGCAGAGTATACCCCACTAGAGTGCCGGAGGACAGCTAGGTTAAATATAGAGATAAGTAAGAGGTTAAGAGACAGCATTTCTATAAATTAGAGGTGTAAGGTATACTAAAAGTGTGATATTTCTTAGTAGATCTATAAAGGGGTAGAGAAGGAGTAGGCTTACTAGTAGACAGAAGTTATAGCAGCGCTATAGCTAAGCTGGTTTCGACTTAAAAGTTATTAGAATATTCTAAAGGGTAGTAGTTTTATAGGCGATAATTTAGAGGAATTTGGATATTAGCTTAGACTAAGAGCGTAGGTAAAGGTTTAAGGGGATATAATAAGTAATAGGTAGTGGTTAATCTGGACGATGCTAGTCTATAGGAGGGAGGATATAGGTAAGAGTACCGCTAACGTTATAAAGGGCATTAATGATGTTATAAGCATAGCTAGGACAAGTAGCCTAATTGCAACACGGGAATAGGAAAGATTTACGAGCACTATAGCGAGGCTAGCAAATACTAGGGGGGTAAGTACGAGTCCAGAAGGCGATATAGATATACTTACTACCGCTACGGATAAGGCGGAAGTCAATAAGGTAGAGTACCGGGGGATAGTAATAGAGGCTAAAAATATTATTACCCGACGGTAACGATTAATCTAGTAGCTTAGCGAACGTTATATCTACTACAAATTGACAAATACGCCGCGCAGTTCAAAACGGCACTAGTATAATAATTGTTGTCAATTATAGTTAGTCCTAAATAAGCGTAGTTATAAAGAAGCACTAGAGTTTTAGAATTAGATGGAAACTTTTTACTATAAAAAGTGTTATAGGTGCTAGACCGACGTTAAGGATAAGTGTGGGGGGCGCGAGATATAGAAGGTAACGTGTAAATATACTAATATCATGCTTTATACAATGTTTTTCTTGTATAAAAGTAGGTGGCTAAAGGACTAAATACAAAAGGAGAGTTACCATATTGTATTTGGGTACGCTTAATTACAAAAGTGGCTTAATAAGATAAGTAATAAAGGGGGATTTAACCGCAACAGGGTTATAGAGGCGTTTAAGGTATATACTTTGGAATTTAATAGATAGGATAAGTAGCAATACTATACTATAATTCTATCTTAGGGGGAGCTCTCCGTCTAAGTTCCTCGAACCCTAATTTGTGGGTCCGGTCTCTAAGGTAGGTCTACTTATTTCGCCTACTAAGATCTTAGAGTTAGGGTCGGGTCCACCTAATTAGTATAGGGATTTGCGTTACCGTCCCCTTAGATTCTTAGGAGGCGCGTCAAACGTATAAAATTAAGTTATAGGAGTTGTGCTACGGTATAGATTTCTATTTCGTTTTATTCTTCTCTCTTTTTCGGTACTTACTCTTGCTCTTCTATATTATTACACTAATAGATTTCTTATACTTTAATCCTAAGTTTAGAGTTCTAATCTGTACCCTAGTATACTTAGTAGTAAGGCCGTTAGCGTCACCACTACGGTAATACTACACTATACCTTTTAATATAATACTATAACCTGTAAAAGTATAATATATTACTGTGCATACTATTTAAGTAAATACTACAGTACTAAAAGTGTCACTATTGTACTACATATGGTGGGGTAAATTAAGGTTTTAGCCGCATCGCTTATACTTTTTATATTAAGTTATAAAGCTTTAACAATATAGTTTAAGGTAATTTTCTAAGAATAGTGATTAAATTACAATATATTAACTAAATAATACCAAAATAGCAATTAAAGAAAGCCCTAGTTGCCCTCTCTCTAAATCTATAACCCTTCTATTCACTTGCTCGCAGAGATAGAGATATATTCTGAATAATGTATTGATTGGGGGTGTAGGCCCGAGGAGAGGGTAATCATCTCAGCCTGCTGTATTGCATAGTAGGTTCCCTACTGTCTTAAGCAGTGGTAGATGATTACACACTTATTGCCCCCCTCGGGCCTACCGCAAGCCTAAGAGGCTGCAAAATCTATCTATAGGGTGGAGGGTGGGAAAGTGAAAAGCCGAAAGGCTGATTGTGATAGATATTGATGTTGCTGTTCGGAGGGAAGGCGTGACTTCGCTTTAAATAGACATTTTTATCTATTCACTTGCTCGCAGAGATAGAGATATATTCTAAATAATGTATTAATTAAGGGTGTAGGCCCGAGGAGAGGGTAATTATCTTAGCCTGCTATATTGCATAGTAGGTTCCCTACTGTCTTAAGTAGTAGTAGATAATTACATACTTATTACCCCCCTCAGGCTTACCGCAAGCCTAAGAGGCTGCAAAATCTATCTATAGGGTGGAGGGTGGGAAAGCGAAAAGCCGAAAGGCTAATTATAATAGATATTAATATTGCTGTTCGGAGGGAAGGCGTGACTTCGCTTTAAATAGACATTTTTATCTATTTACTTGCTTGTAGAGATAGAGATATATTCTAAATAATGTATTAATTAGGGGTATAGGCCTAAGGAGAGGGTAATTATCTTAGCCTGCTATATTGCATAGTAGGTTCCCTACTATCTTAAGCAGTGGTAGATAATTATACACTCATTACCCTAAATAACGCGTGCTATTAGAAGCTAGCGGTATAAGGCCTGCCCTACAACTAATATAGAAGTAGGAATATATCTTGTCTTTTTTTACGCCTATAGGGTATCGTTAAAAGACTATTTAGGTAACCTAGAACATAGGTAATATTAAAGGCTATTAATAACAAACCTAGTAGTATAAGGCCTACGCCCAATAACTAATATAGGAAGGAGAAAGGGAGAAAGCTAGAAAGCGTCAATTCAAAACCTGTTGAAAAACCCTATGGGAAAAATTGTCAGGAAAGACTACTTATCAACAGCTACTGTGGAAAGACGCGATGCGAAACTTCGCGATCCTCTAAGGGTAAGACGTTTTATCGCGACGACAACACAACGCCGTACGGCATAGTATTATTAAGGCTATAAGACGAATGAACAACAAAATCTCTATTAAATAAGCCTTATTTTAAAGCGAAAAGCCAAAAGGCTGATTATGATAGATATTGATATTGCTGTTCGGAGGGAAGGCGTGACTTCGCTTTAAATAGACATTTTTATATATACTATATAGGGTAAATCTTTATTTTTTTTAGTAAGTATAATTTTTTACCTAGTTATTAACTCTTAAAATTTTTATATACTAGCTATACTTTATCCCCCTCCATTAAATCTAGTCCCTTAGATCTCTTAGTATTATAGTACTTTTTTATCATTTTTATACTATATTTGCTAAAAGCTTAAAAGTTAATAACTAAGTAAAAAATGAAACTATATTAGACTAGGACTATTTAAGATTATATAAAAATTAGGCTTACTAAAGAAAATAAAGATTTACTCTATATAGTATATTACAATATTAGAACCAATATATAGTAATATAAAACTACTAGTTTATAAGGTAAATATATATAGAAGATGAGGAGAAGATAAATAGGAAGTTTAGAAAGTTATAAATTATAAGAGAATTAATAACTAACTATAGTATAAAGTAAGGCAGGTAGGTTATAATAAGACTACTTAAAAACCTAAGGAAAACTTAAAAAACGCTATAAAAAAGGGTAAGGAGTATTACTAGAAATTAAGTTAGGGTGTATTAAGAATAAATGTTATAGTGCTATAATGAAGTAGACTGAATAACTACGTTATAGTATAAAGAGGGGAAGAAGGTGGAAAGGGGGTATTGTATACAAATAGTAGGGCCGGCCGCTAAGTCGCTAGTAGTAGGCTAGCTAACAGTAGGGAATAGTACAAGATAGTATAAAACAGTATACGTCAGGTTAGTGCCGTAACAGTACTCCTCTCCCCTAGATGGTTTAGTTCCTAAACTAAATAGATAACTTAAAAATAGGTAGTGTATAGGGTTGCCTATTTTCTACCGTAAAGATATTAGTTCCGCTTACCGCCCTTAACTAAGCTAATGGCGATTTTCTATGCCGGGCATAAAAAATCCTAATTAGTTAGTTTAGTGAGTAAGGTTGGTAGAACTCTATACCGCCACCTAAATTAGTCCGTATAGCGTTTCTTGGCAAGAATTTAGCCAATTAAACAACTTTAACCGCTGGTTAAAGTTCTATAATATCTTAACCACCATAAATTTTAATATGGTAGTCGGCCGCGACCTTAGTGTAACTTTTCCTTATCTTATGCCTAGTCTAGGGGTCCTAGCTTCTTAGGGTGTTATTTATAAAAGCGCTATATAGCTTATTTGTAACCCTTTAGGTTTTCCTCTAGCTGCTAGGTTATATCCTTATAATATTTCCATTTAATCTTATAAGTTAGGCCCTAGGGGTCTTTATTATATACATTAAGGATTTTCTTAAACTCCTATTTATCTTCTATATTGCCGTTATTATCTCTTTTTATTACTTATCCTTGTATATTACGGCGCTCTATAGTATTAATATTTGCTTAGCTAGGGATCTCTTTAGCAGCTTAGAGGCGGACCTTAGATATATAAAAGGATTTGTTTACTTAGATATAGTTTAAAAAATCTACTATAACTACCCCTTAGTATACTGCGAGTATAGGGTATAGGCCGTTCTATTTATCGTCCCATTTCTTCTTAGGTTTATTTATCTTTATATTTTCTAAGCTAACTATAACTATATTACCTTCGTAGAATAATATACTCTTATCCCTACGGGTATTAGTATTATCTTTATAGCGTTGCTATAAAATCTAAGCTAGGGCCTTAAGCTATATTAATATCCGCTTAAAGCGGTTGGCTATAAAGTTTGCGCGAAAGAACTCCTTCTTTGCTTATACTAATAGTGTTAATAGGTAGGGGCCAGCAGGCTTAATTCTAAGGCGAGGGTTAAAGCTATAGTTTATAAAAAATGGGGAGATGCCTATACTCTTATTAACTTGGTTATTTATAGTAAACTTAGTAAGCGGTAGGTAGTTAACCTAGTTATCCTATATAAAGCTAATAAAAGTATAAAGGTATTTATTTATAGCGGCGTTAATAATTTCGGTTTAGCTATCCGTTTTTAGGTACTAGGCTAAGCTTAGTTATAAGGTTATCTTAAGGCGTTTACTTAGTTGTCGCTAAAAGTCGCTAATAAATTATGTGCCGTAATTAGAGATAATTATGCTTAGTGCACTATAGAGCTTATATACGTTATTAATAAAGCTATTAACTAACTCCTTTATTAAGAGTCCTGTTACTAAAATAAGGTATCGCATTTTAATTAGGCGGTCTATAATAATAAGGATATATTTATATGCCTTACTATAGCATTGGTATACTAGCAGCGTTATAATATAGTTAATTAAGATATTAGTCTACGGGCAAGTAGGTAATTTTAGTAGCTTTAGGAAACCAGGCGGGGCAAAATAAGGGGTCTTAGTGCGAAAGTATAGGGCATAGTCTTTAACAAAGGTAGCCATAAACTAGGAGATTCCTAGCCACTAGTATATTTAGTTTAAAAAGTTAAGAGTCTTAACCCAGCTAGGGTAACTAGTGGGGCCGCTACTATAAGAGTGATAGGTAACTTCTAGGTAGAGGTCTAGGGCGTTAGGGATAAAAAGATATTAGTGGAAGTAGATCTATTTGTTAATAATACTATATTCTAACTTATTATAACGGAGTAATTTCCTAATCTTCTTTAGCTAATGGCGAGCTTTCCAATTATATAGGGCTACTACTATATCTCTTACGAGTTCGTTCTCCTGGTATCCCAGCTAGATTAACTTATTTAGTAACTTTTCAGCTATTTTAGGGTCTAGAGCGGCTATAAACTCTACGTCATTAGAGTTACAGAACTTATATAGTAATTCTTCTAAGATTATAGGGTTAACTTTCTAAGGCGGTATAATAACTTAGGCTTAGTAGCGGAGGCGTTTATTATTAGCGTCCTTAGGCCTTATTCCTAGTAGCTAGCTTAGGGCGTTAGGGAGCATAGCTTTGCTACTAGGTCTATATATAATTATAAAGTTAAACTATAAAAGAAACTCTACCTACTAAACTTAGTACTAGTTTAGCTACTTAGTAGTTATAAACGTCTGTAGGTTTTTATAGTCGGTAATAATTTTAAACGGCTCCTTAGTCCCTTATAGCTTAGGACGCCATTCCTCTAAAGCCTTAATAATAGCTAGGAGTTCTTTATTATAGATCTTATAGTTATATTTTGGCGTAGAGTGCTTTATAGAGAAGA
>Ga0307515_10015194_pt1 | contig 14200 bp, 12 predicted proteins | sample 17_EM_MG_FD_194513 | JGI IMG/M metagenome (GOLD analysis project Ga0307515, IMG submission 194513) | Populus trichocarpa ectomycorrhiza microbial communities from riparian zone in the Pacific Northwest, United States - 17_EM | ecosystem: Host-associated > Plants > Roots > Unclassified | place...
GAAAGAGAAAATCTATTCGGCATGAGTGAGTGCGGGTATGATCGAGTCGAAGTCGGGATCTTGCAACCAAGGAAGAATCGAGGCAAGAGAAGACACCGTCGGGACCGCTGTATGGTGTCCCCGACCAGAGTAACGACCATCACCTCCTTCCGACAAGAGGTATGGGTCAATCAGATCGCCCTCTGACAAGAGCGCTGGGTCAATTAGATCGCCCTCGGAGCCCTCCGCTGTGGGCCGTCCAAGGCTCACACCAGACTCTGCCCTGGAGGGGATCGCACTGGTACTCCGTGCACTATGACTCAAGGTGTACATGGTGGCGGCGGCTCGGGGTCGTGATGGGGGCGCGGTGGACGGGTACCCAGGGTTGCTGGAGCTCTGGAGGAAGAGCTCAGGTAATCGCTCGGGAGGGGTCAGTCGTAATATTGGTCGGGCATTGGGCCGGGCCTTGGACGCAGCAACGGCCGCCGCCTGTAGGAGACCAAAAGAATCGTCGATGGGAGTGGATGGGCTGTAGTGGTCGGTAGGGATAGGCTTTTGCATAGGCATAGGCAGTGTGGCAGGGCCAGGGAGTCGAGGAATGAAATGGACATGAGGAATCGGGGGGATTGGTCGTTCAGGAGGTGGTAATGGATTTGACAAGTGTCTAGCGCGTGCCAGGGATCGGTCAGTTGCCGGGGCGCGGTGACCTGAAGCAGTCCAACGTCTTTTTGATGAAGGCGGTGGAGGCGCAGGCCCAGGGGAAGTCGGCGATAAATTAGGGGTTGACGGTGAAGCGTGATTGGAGAGCCCAGAGAGGGACGCTCGATCGGAAGACGGGAGGCTGTGGCCAGACTCGGAGCTACATAGGGCGAGCTCGGAAGTGTTGCGAGCACCCTGCGACGATCGAAAAGTATTACGAAGGGGCGCGAGAAACGTGTTTGCGAGTGATTTGCGACGCTCAAGTGGTCGGGCGGGTTCAACTTCAGAATTCGACCCCCACGATTTCCGCGAAGTTGCTCTCGCGAGAGATCGTGCTAGAGAGACGTGGGGGGTGAGAATCACTCGAGTCGCTGGTAAAGAATAAAGGGATAAGGGCGACCTACAGTCAGAAGAACTCGATTTCGCATCCGATTGGCTACGAGCACGGCCGACTGCCGCGCCGCTCTTGCGCCGCTCTGCTTTCTCATGGGCACGTTCTTCTTTGAGTACTCGAGCGCGGCTAATCTCATAGGTGAGCACCCGGTCAAAGACGCCTTCCTCTATCACATGAGTCCACACATTCCCGGAGCCCCCTCGACCGCCGTGTGCAGCCTGGGGAGAGCAAGAGCGACGTTGGGCGTTAGAGGTGTGGTCCAGAATCAGGGTCAAATGTACACGCACGCGATTGCGAGGAGGCTCGAGCTCTAGCAGCCTGGGAGAGGCCAAGGGACGAGAAATGATCTCCTTGGTGGATTTGACGCGTCGAATGTTGCCCGATCCCCCACGGCCAGTTGAAAGCTCAGGGAAAAGCTCAGCGCCTGCTGCGGGCTTCGTGGGAGCTGAGCTGGGGTGACATACCACGATTTTCTTTTCTTTTTCCTGAGGCTTCTTGTCAGCAGACGGCTTGACTGACATTACTGCCGTGTTGCCGTATTACCGTGAGAGGGCGAGGCTCTGAGGGAGGGGTGTGTGGGGTGTGTGTTGGAGAGTACTGAGGCCGAGGTGCGCAGAAGGAGCGAACGGGTTCCTTATGTATGTGCGTACGTATCCCTACATTGAATAGATGCCATGTGCACACGAGCGATAAGCAAAGCCCGGTATCAGACAAAGCAAGTTTGCCGTACTTCAAAATATGTTAGTCGTTCCCGGCTCCGTCCAATCCTATTCTCCTTTCTTTCACCAGAAGCTCACATCACCGCACCACCGAGGACGCAGCTTTCTCTATAGACGTGCGTGCGGTCAGAAGCGACGTACCGTCAACGCTTGTCGCGCGACTGTCCGACTGAGAAACGAAGCGAGTACTATCTCGGAAAAAAACCTGGTGACTATCTTTGCAAAAGCAGCACAATACCCCCTATCTGCTGTGCTCATCCCTGTATTGTATACGTGCCTAATCCCTTGGAAAATAAGGTCAGACCGTGTCAGTGGTGCCTGGTGATTAGTACAATTTCTTAAACTCCTTGATCATTTTCTGCCAAGGTACGACAGATATCTTAATAGGAGATGTCTTCCATTTAGAGTTTGGTAGTTGCGGCCTTATCGCAGCGAAATCATCAAGGTCCTCTTATTATCTCAGGCATGGAGGAAACCGGCTAGGTGAGGGCTATCATGCGCAAAGTGTATTTCTTCGGAATATGCCGCTTAGCGCTTGCCAACCGCGAGACGCGCCAGGTCTGAGGGGTACCCATTCGGAGGTCATTTGGGTACATACGTCGTGGTATTAAACATCCAAAAAGCTTACGAGCTTATCGTGCCCCAATGTAATGCTAATCGGAGCCAGAATGCAATCAAGTCCCGTCTCCCGGTGTTTCTAAGGGACGGGGTTGAAGCAAGTGTAATTCTACCTGCAGGCGAGACACGGGCTCGCTTACCTGAATCGAAGTCGAATAATTTCACTCCGTTTTCCTCCGTTTAACCTCCGTCTATTCACCGGAGAAAGCGAATAAATATATTGAGTAAGTTTGACATTAGGCATGACGCAAGAGTCTGTTGTGTTTATCGAATGCAGGAGCGTGGCTGGTGGGATCTCCGCTCACCCAGGAGTTCGTTGAACCATACAATTTCATTGTACATTGTACATTGTACATAAAACAAGCGGAGGTATGTGAGAACCCTAAGAGATGGAGGACCAACGAAGCAGGGGCAAGGAAAAGGAATTGACCCATAAACGCCAAAAGAACCAGATATAATATAAATGTCATAGAGGCACAGGCACGAGGAGCTGTACGGGGAAAGGTAGACGTCGCCTGTAATGGGCTGTGGAGTTCGCTTTCATTTACTTGAAAGTGGATATTGAAGACCCGGTGAGGATATATCCAAATCCAGTAAAGCGTCTTTGTGTAAAGCGACGGACACTGGTGAAGCCGGTCCGTCGATCGGAGTGACAGGCGGAAAATGGAGGTCGGCAGAGGTCGCGGCGGTGGAAAGTGAGAGAGCACTATTATCTGAGCAACTGGAAGACGATCGGTGTCGCCATCGTTTGGTGGGAGACCAAAGAACACGCTTGAGTGGTTCTCTGAGAGAAAGCTTGCTTAACCTCCCACTAGGCATAGACGCATCCTCACTGGGAATTTCTGTATGACACAGAAAGGGTTCATCGCTCACTGGAGCTAACGTTGAGCGAGTCATTAGCTCGAAGGCGCTATCTGCCAGCATTACGTAAAACGTACTTGTTGGGGAGTCCATGCGATCACCTTCGTCAACGTCAAGAGGACTGTCCGTAGTGCTCTTCGGACTACCATCCTCTCGGACGCGATTGAGCAGGACCATTCTCTGCTCGTATTCGATAACTGTTTTAAATTTGCCCTCTTCAAGGACATGCCAGTACCAGTTGCCTTCACCTCCCCGACCATGAGTAGTGAGCTACACAAATACAAGGAGTCAGTCCCCTCAGTCTCAGTAAGCCAGCATTGGTGGGGGGAAGGGGGAAACCACCCACCCGGTCTCGTGCAGTTTCCACTTCGAGGCTGGGTTCCATCGGTGCAGGCGGTGGAGCAACCCGGTCCTTTCTAACGATATTTCCACTACCCCCTCGCCCACCAGCGACCTGTCGTCGGAAACCATGATCAATCGTCAGCCACCCAATGGTCAATCAAACTGTCAATTTTGAGCCTCATGGAATACAACCAGCTTACCATGGCACCCTTTTCCATAGCGATGATTATCCCTCGCATATTTGCTGACGATACTGGAGAATGATTGCAGTGGGAAGTAGCAGAACGGGTGGGGGGGTTGAGGCGGAAAGTAGAGCTGACCTTTGATATAACATATCCTTATTTTGAAGAGCCAGGCGCTAGTGTCAGCGGATCAAAGTCGTGCGTGCTCCCCACGCTCTGGCTCCCTGGCCATCAAAGCTCAGAAGGACGTCCGTCACAAAAGTCATTGACGCGGAACCGGCGCAGAGCAAGAAACTCAGTTGGCGAGACGTGATTTGTTCCGCATCATTTGCTCTTGTACCTTTGCGTTTGTCCAAAAATTAACCCTTGACATATGGCTTATCTCTACTATTCAATTGCCTTATCAGGCATGCTGAGGTCCGTGTCAATCTTTTGTGCGTGTGCAATACAGACGGAGATTGGCGTCCTCGAGGCGCCAGATTCCACACAGAGTCGGGACCGAGAAGCCGCAGCCAAGACATTTCCGGACTCAACAGTCACAGGCCGTGCAAGAAATAGATTAGTTGGATTCTGGTGGTGAGCTAGATCCCACCATAGAATACAAACTCGCACAACGATGAGGTCGGTCAATACAACATGATCAGGTGGATAGGTCCGCAGCAGTGGTGGATGCATCGGGCGTCGTAGGATCAGTACCACCAAGAGGGTCATCGCCACCAATGGGTGGCACGATGTAGGCGCTAAAGAAGAGGACCTTGAAACATATTGCGACAGTAACGTGGAGAATGAATATGATGATCGCAAGAAGACGTGTGGCTTTGGCTTCCGCCTATTAGTCGCGTTGTTCAAAGAATAGTTGTCAGTCCAGGCGCTGGAGGAGAAAACGGAACACCAAAGGCCGTGGGTTGACATCCGTTGCTTGAATCGGTACTTACCGCAGCCAGGACAGGGTACACATTCGCATATAAGAAATGCCCGGACAGGCCAAAGGCTATCCCTACACAAACCCAGCGTACAATGGGCACTGGAATGATGCAAAGAAGCTGTGTTGGACGACCGCAGACGTTAGACATCGCATGATTTTCAACACACAGAAGCACCTACAGACACGGGGATCCACACAAATTGACTGTATCCAAAGATCGCTACTGCCTCTGCTACGCTCCACTCGGACACGCCGAGGTATTTTAAAGCCAGCCAGAGGAGAGTAGGCAAGCCAATTCCATAGGCATAGACGAGTGAAACTGCGATGGAAAGCTGTTGAAAATCGTAGGCAAAGGGTTTGCCAGATAGGTAGGATGTAACGGATTCCGCTAACGACGAGAAGACGAAGAGGGAGAAAATGACAGTTGTCAATGTCCAGAAAGGGCCGTAGAGATCGACTGGATTGAGGTGTGTGGTGAGGTAGTCAGTCGACGTGGGCAACAGGGTAGAGCAGCATCTCTTCAAGACCTGGTACCTGGCTTTCAGTCGGTATAATCGGCGTACACTGGGCGGGCGTACGGTTTGTGTGTCAATGTCAAAGTAGTGTTGATAGTATTCTATTTTCCAGAACGAACTTGGTGGCTGGTCCCGTACATATCCCGGACATACAGATTCCGTCAACGTCTCGGAGGTGGTAATGGATTTGACAAGTGTCTAGCGCGTGCCAGGGATCGGTCAGTTGCTGGGCGCGGTGACCTGAAGCAGTCCAACGTCTTTTTGATGAAGGCGGTGCAAGCGCAGGCCCAGGGGAAGTCGGCGATAAATTAGGGGTTGACGGTGAAGCGTGATTGGAGAGCCCAGAGAGGGACGCTCGATCGGAAGACGGGAGGCTGTGGCCAGACTCGGAGCTACATAGGGCCAGCTCGGAAGTGGGGCGGGCACCCTGCGATGATCGAAAAGTATTACGAAGGGGCGCGAGAAACGAGGTTGCGAGTGATTTGCGACGCTCAAGTGGTCGGGCGGGTTCAACTTCAGAATTCGACCCCCACGATTTCCGCGATGTTGCTCTCGCGAGAGATCGTGCTAGAGAGACGTGGGGGGTGAGAATCACTCGAATCGCTGGTAAAGAATAAAGAGATAAGGGCGACCTACAGTCAAAAGAACTCGATTTCGCATCCGATTGTCTGGCTACGAGCGCGGCCGACTGCCGCGCCGCTCTTGCGTCGCTCTGCTTTACGTTCTTCTTTGAGTACTCGAGCGCGGCTAATCTCATAGGTGAGCACCCGGTCAAAGACACCTTCCTCTATCACAGAGTCCACACATTCCCAGAGCCCCCTCGACCGCCGTGTGCAGCCTGGGGAGCAAGAGCGACGTTGGGCGTTAGAGGTGTGGTCCAGAATCAGGGTCAAATGTACACGCACGCGATTGCGAGGAGGCTCGAGCTCTAGCAGCCTGGGAGAGGCCAAGGGACGAGAAATGATCTCCTTGGTGGATTTGACGCGTCGAATGTTGCCCGATCCCCCACGGCCAGTTGAAAGCTCAGGGAAAAGCTCAGTGGGCTTCGTGGGAGCTGAGCTGGGGGTGACATACCACGATTTTCTTTTCTTTTTCCTGAGGCTTCTTGTCAGCAGACGGCTTGACTGACATTACTGCCGTGTTAGCGTGTTGCCGTATTGCCGTGAGAGGGCGAGGCTCTGAAGGAGGGTGTGTGGGGTGTGTGTTGGAGAGTACTGAGGCCGAGGTGCGTAGAAGGAGCGAACGGGTTCCTTATGTATGTGCGTACGTATCCCTACATTGAACGGATGCCATGTGCACACGAGCGATAAGCGAAGCCTGGTCTCAGACAAAGCAAGTTTTGCCGTACTTCAAAATATGTTAGTCGTCCCCGGCTCCGTCCGTCCAATCCTATTCTCCTTTCTTTCACCAGAAGCTCACATCACCGCACCACCGAGGACGCAGCTTTCTCTATAGACGTGCGGTCAGAAGCGACGTACCGTCAACGCTTGTCGCGCGACTGTCCGACTGAGAAACGAAGCGAGTACTATCTCGGAAAAAAACCTGGTGACTATCTTTGCAAAAGCGGCACAATACCCCCTATCTACTGTGCTCATCCTTGTATTGTATACGTGCCTAATCCCTTGGAAAATAAGGTCAGACCGTGTCAGTGGTGCCTGGTGATTAGTACAATTTCTCAAACTCCTTGATCATTTTCTGCCAAGGTACGACAGATATCTTAATAGGAGATGTCTTCCATTTAGAGTTTGGTAGTTGCGGCCTTATCGCAGCGAAATCATCAAGGTCCTCTTATTATCTCAGGCATGGAGGAAACCGGCTAGGTGAGGGCTATCATGCGCAAAGTGTATTTCTTCGGAATATGCCGCTTAGCGCTTGCCAACCGAGAGTCGCGGCAGGTCTGAGGGGTACCCATTCGGAGGTCATTTGGGTACATACGTCGTGGTATTAAACATCCAAAAAGCTTACGAGCTTATCGTGCCCCAATGTAATGCCAATCGGAGCCAGAATGCAATCAAGTCCCGTCTCCCGGTGTTTCTAAGGGACGGGGTTAATTGAAGCAAGTGTAATTCTACCCGCAGGCGAGACACGGGCTCGCTTACCTGATTCGAAGTCAAATAATTTTCACTCCGTTTTCCTCCGTTTTCCTCCGTTTATTCACCGGAAAGCGAATGAATATATTGGGTAGGTTTGACGCATGACGCAAGAGTCTGTTGTGTTTGTAGGACGCGGGAGCGTGACTGGTGGGATCTCCGTGCACCCAGGTGTTTGTTGAACCATACAATTTCATTGTACATTGGGCATACAACAAGTGGAGGCATGTGAGAACCCTAAGAAATGGAAGACCAACGAAGCAGGGGCAAGGAAAAGAAACCGACCCATAAACACCAAAAGAACCAGGTGTAATATAAATGTCATAGAGGCACAGGCACGAGGAGCTGTACGGGGAAAGGTAGATGTCGCCTGTAACGGGCCGTGGAGTTTCGCTTTCATTTACTTGAAAGTGGATATTGAAGACCCGGTGAGGATATATCCAGACCCGGTAAATCGTCTCGGTGTAAAGCGACGGACACTGGTGAAGCAGGTCCGTCGATCGGAGTGACAGGCGTAAAATGGAGGTCGGCAGAGGTCGCGGCGGTGGAAAGTGAGAGAGCACTATTATCTGAGCAACTGGAAGACAATCGGTGTTGCCATCGTTTGGTGGGAGACCAAAGGACACGTTTGAGTGGTTCTCTGAGAGAAAGCTTGCTTAACCTCCCACTAGGCATAGACGCATCCTCACTGGCACCTTTTGTATGACACAGAAAGGGTTCATCGCTCACTTGAGCTAATGTTGAGCGAGTCATTAGCTCGAAGGCGCTATCTGCCAGCATTACGTAAAACGTACTTGTTGGGGAGTCCATACGATCACCTTCGTCAAGAGGACTGTCCGTGGTGCTCTTCGGATTACCATCCTCTCGGGCGCGATTGAGCAGGACCATTCTCTGCTCGTGCTCGATAATTGCTTTAAATCTGCCCTCTTCAAGGACATGCCAGTACAAGTTGCCTTCACCTCCCCGACCATGAGCAGTGAGCTACACAAATACAAGGAGTCAGTCCCCTTAGTCTCAGTAAGCCAGCATGGGGGGAGGGGGAAACCACATTCGGGAAACTACCTACCCGGTCTCGTGCAGTTTCCACTTCGAGGCTGGGCTCCATCGGTGCAGGCGAGGGAGCAACCTGGTCCTTTTTAACGATATTTCCACAACCCCCTCGCCCACCAGCGACCTGTCGTCGGAAACCATAATCAATCGTCAGCCATCCAATGGGCAATCAAACTGTCAATTTTGAGCCTCGTGGAATACAACAAGCTTACCATGGCACCCTTTTCCTTAGCGATGATTGTCCCTAGCATATTTGCTGACGACACAAGAGAATGATTGCAGTGGGAAGTAGTAGAACGGGTGGGGGGTGTTGAGGCGGAAAGTAGAGCTGACCTTTGATATAACATATCCTTACGTTGAGGAGTCAGGCGCTAGCGTAAAGTCAGGCCTGCTCGACACACTCTGGTTCTCTGGCTATCAAAGTTCAGAAGGACTTCCGTCACAAAAGCCATTGACGCGGAACAGGCGCAGACCAAGAAACTCAGTTGGCGAGACGTGATTTGTTCCACGTCATTTGCTCTTGTACGTTTGCGTCTGTTCAAAATTAAGCCTTGACATCTGTTGGCTTATCTCTACTATTCAATGCCTTATCAGGCATGCTGTGGTCCGTGTCAATCTTTGGTGAGTGTGTAATACAGACGGAGATTGGTGTCCTCTAGGCGCCAGATTCCACACAGAGTTGGGAGACGCCGCAGCCAAGACATTTCCGGACTCAACAGTCACGGGCCGTGCAAGAAATAGATTAGTTAGATTCTAGTGGTGAGCTAGATCCCACCGTAGAATACAAACTCGCACAATGGTGATGTCGGTCAATACAACATGATCAGGTGGATAGGTCCGCAGCAGTGGTGGATGCATCGGGCGTCGTAGGATCAGTACCACCAAGAGGGTCATCGCCACCAATGGGTGGCACGATGTAGGCGCTAAAGAAGAGGACCTTGAAACATATTGCGACAGTAACGTGGAGAATGAATATGATGATCGCAAGAAGACGTGTGGCTTTGGCTTCCGCCTATTAGTCGCGTTGTTCAAAGAATAGTTGTCAGTCCAGGCGCTGGAGGAGAAAACGGAACACCAAAGGCCGTGGGTTGACATCCGTTGCTTGAATCGGTACTTACCGCAGCCAGGACAGGGTACACATTCGCATATAAGAAATGCCCGGACAGGCCAAAGGCTATCCCTACACAAACCCAGCGTACAATGGGCACTGGAATGATGCAAAGAAGCTGTGTTGGACGACCGCAGACGTTAGACATCGCATGATTTTCAACACACAGAAGCACCTACAGACACGGGGATCCACACAAATTGACTGTATCCAAAGATCGCTACTGCCTCTGCTACGCTCCACTCGGACACGCCGAGGTATTTTAAAGCCAGCCAGAGGAGAGTAGGCAAGCCAATTCCATAGGCATAGACGAGTGAAACTGCGATGGAAAGCTGTTGAAAATCGTAGGCAAAGGGTTTGCCAGATAGGTAGGATGTAACGGATTCCGCTAACGACGAGAAGACGAAGAGGGAGAAAATGACAGTTGTCAATGTCCAGAAAGGGCCGTAGAGATCGACTGGATTGAGGTGTGTGGTGAGGTAGTCAGTCGACGTGGGCAACAGGGTAGAGCAGCATCTCTTCAAGACCTGGTACCTGGCTTTTCAGTCGGTATGATCGGCGTACACTGGGCGGGCGTACGGTTTGTGTGTCAATGTCAAAGTAGTGTTGATAGTATTCTAGGTTCCAGAACGAACTTGATGGCTGGTCCCGTACATATCCTGGACATACAGATCCCGTCAACGTCTCGCCGCTGTCGACCGACATACGCACCATGGCCTGCTGCCTGGGTTCTGCTGTTCTGGGAGGCGCCCTCGTTTCCAAGAAATGCTGGTGGAGGTGTCACCGATATACCATCCATTCAAGCGTCAAGGTGCCTACATTTGAACTCAAGAGGGTCCTCGTTCTCTGCCCGCTATCGACACGTAGTCGCCATCGTTAACAGAGGTCCACACACCCAGAAGCGAGTGTACCTCATCAGACTCTATTGGCTTGTACTGGCTTGACATATTATAGCTATCTTCAGCCTCCACTGGACTCGCAGTTGACCTTTTGGGTAGGTAGAGTCCAAAGTTCGGTCGGTGTCAGCTCTGGAGCTGCCGGGTCAAGAACCCATTATAACTCAGTAGGCGGGCTAGAGCGACCATATTGCGGCCATTGTCTGGTTTTCCGGACAAGGTCTTCGGTCTTGGTCGAGTGCTGCACCTCCTTCGGACCCTCTGCGTTTCCTGGGCGTGGAGAATGACCAATGGGTCATTCTCCATATCTTTCGTGTTATCTGGGTTTATTTTATTTTATTTTATTTTGGTGTAGAATGGATGTGGTCGTTTTCTGGTCGGAGTTCAAAAACTGTTTGGAGCAGACCTCGCTGACAATGGCAACTGACGATGGCCCCATTGGACGATACGGAACGATCCACTACATGAAACGCTTAGAAGACGTTCCTCTCGTCTCGTATCCCGTCGACGACGATACAGTGACCTTTGGTCGCACCGACGATGTTGTTGCCTGTCAAATTCGGCTCTATGACCTGTGGGCGAGTGGAAGACACTGTCAAGTAGTGTTCAACGATGGAAAAGTATCGGTAATATTCATAACTTTCTGGAGTTTTGGCTCATCCATCCATCCAGGCCTTTCTCCGTATCTACGGACAAAACGGCGTCATCGTCGATGGCACCCACTATATGCCATCAAAGGACGAGCAATCACCAACCACAGTACCACTCACAAATGGCTCCGAGTTCCTCATTTACAAGCGCCGCTTCGTCTTCCAATATCCACCGAAAGAACAACGCGCGCAGCTTCTCGCAACACCACGTCCCAAGTCACGCAAGTCGCTTAGAATGTCCATGGTTAACTCTGCTCAAGTTTGGACGCCGAATCCACGCGCCAAACCCGAGGAAAACCTCGCGATGCTCCGCTCACCCGTGAAGGCACTCGAGGACCAACAGCCTATCACGATGCTCGAGGGTGAACCAGTATATATACAGGACGACGGGGAAGATTTGGTTGTAGTGGAAAAGGTTGACGCCTTGCCAGCACCTTCGTCGCCCAAGCCTTCGACAAGCCCACGAAAACCGCAGACTCCAAGTTTGCATCGTGCTGTTCTGCAGCGGAATGTTCAAAGGAGCATGCAAAAGTTGAACGCAGTGGAGGAGCGTGAGGTTGAGGAGTATATTGCCCCTCAAGCCTTAAATTTCAACAGCAGAATTGATGAGGATGACGAGGATGACAAAGAGGAAGTACCTCAGGAGGAAAAAGAGAAGGCCTCTCTTCCGGTTTGTATTTCGATTTTCATACCAACCCTCATTTGTTGACTAGCGCCTAGGCATCCCCATTCAGCGCTTCCGCCTTTCGAAAGAGCCTCGGTGTTCTTGGGAGTATTCTACCTTTTGGGTCTGGAAGCCCAGAAAGGAGTGCCGCACCTAGTACTGGGCCGGCTAATCCAGAGCAAGCCGACGGTCAGGACTCAGTAATGGTCTTCCTTTTTCTCCACAATCGTGTCTAACAGGGTATCACAGGACGAGGATTCCACCGAGGATGAGGTCTCCCAAGCACAAGCTTTGATCCACTCCGAGGAGGCGAGTGAAGAAGAAACTGAGGGTGAAGAGGATGAAGAGGATGAAGATGCGATTCCTCTGTCCCGTCCACACCAACTCGTACGTTCTCGGGAATCTTCTTTCATTCTCCTGCCAACCACCGACCTTCGCAGACTTCATTCTATACACCCCAGGTCTCGCGTACCTCAACATCCGCCTTTAAATCACAACTCAGGATGAGTGTAGGTGGTAACCTTACTGGAGGTGAAGATCTCTCAAACCTCGAGTCCGCTCGACGACATTTGGAGGCGATGCGTAAACTCCCCCGGCCAGTATTGATTCGTGTCCCAGGCGACGGAGACGAAGATGCTCTTACCACCCCCGCTGCACCTGTGCCCGTCACTCCTGGACGCGCCAAAACGAACCGACGTCTTTCTTCAATTCTCAAGCCCCTCCCAGAGCTAGGCTCATCAACGACCCGTCAAGCCACCTTCTTTAACGGGCTTACGGATGATGAGGACGACTGGGACCCTTCTACCCCGAGGGCAAAAGACATCGAAGCCTTCAGTACAGGCGCGCGGCTACAAGAGGTCATGCGCCAGGTACAGGACGCACGGCGTCGAGAGTCCATAAGGGAGGCAAGGAGGAGCTTTGCGCCTGGGGAGTTGTTTGGCATTGGTGCCGCGAGTGTTGTGAGTTGGGAGAAGAAGGATGACGAAATGCTCGGCGAAGATGAGACCAAGGATGTGCTCACTCCTAAAGCCATTCTCGCTGATGCAACTCACGCACCCGCAACGCCAAACTACGTAGGAGTTCCGGGTCTGTTCAAGAATCCGCCCCCACAACCTATGACGCCGTCATTCCAGGGCATCACCAAGCTCTTCTCTAATCCTACAATACCCGCTGCGACGCCGGCATATGAAGGTGTCAAGAGCATCTTTGCTAGCCCACCCCCGCCACCTCCGGCATTGGAACCGAAAAACGAGGCTGAAGATATCGAGATGGCAGACGTTCAAGAAGAGGAGAAGATTGAGGTTAATACCCCTGCTAACAAGGGTCGGACAATGAAGAAGTCCACGCCTGCCACTGTTCAGGCGCAGGAAGAAGAATGTGAAGAACCTCCAGTACCCAAATCGACTAGGCGAGGAAAAAAGGCGGCTGCTCCCGCGGTGGAACTGGAAGAGGTTCAGGAACCCACCCCGGCCGTGTCAAAGAGGAAAACGAGGTCACGATCGGTTGAAGCGACTGAAGAGCTCGCCGCTGTACCCGCATCAGCCACACGCTCAAGGAGGGGGCGTACTCCGGCAATTGAAGAGACGGAAGAGACCGAAATGGCCACGCCTGCTGTGAGCCGAACTTCGAAAAGAGGGAAGAAGGCCGCGATGATTGTGGAGGAACCGCCTTTGGAGATACTTGATGAGGACATCCAAGTGCGTTAACCCTAGGATACCGTGCATACGATGATTATATTCTGACTTAAATCCCTCAGATGGACGTTGAACCAGCAGGAAAGTCAGAAGCTGGTTCGTCAACCAAACGCACCCGGACCGCGAAGGGGACTGTTCTTGAAGAAGAAGAGACTCCAGCGCCTACATCCGTAAAACGGAAGACAAATGCTCGATCCGCAAGGGTCCCTGCAACTATCGAGGAGGATGCCGGATCTGATCACATACCCGAAGCCGAAGCCGCGATCACACCAGCTCCTCCTAAATCTCGAAGCCGTAAAGTGAAGGCCGCAGAAGGCTCTGTTGGCCCTGTGTCTCGCCTTCCGAGGGCTGCTCGAACGCCTCGCATTCCCCTCACGGAGAGCATAACTAAGGATGAGGAGCAGGAAGTTGAGATGGACTTAATTGCAAGCACGGATAAGAAGACCCCCGGTGCGCCTAGGGCGAAGGGCGTTCGTTCGACGACGGGAAGCTCTGGTGCAAGATCGAAGAACTCGTCTGGTGCCACTTCATCCTCTAGTGCACGTAAGGCGAAGGGGATCGATGAGAACACTGCACCTGCAGGCCTCGAACCCGCCGCGAGGGTCACCCGTACGAGAAGGAGAAAGTGATTGGGTCCCTTGATCACATGTAACTTGTTTGAGTATATCCCTGTGGAATGGGGAGTGTGTTCGTGTTCCTTACAGCAGCCTGATCATTTCGACCAACCGCTTCAGTAACCATAATAGGAATAATGGACTTTAATACAGTGTATAAACCTCCAAGGGGTGCCTCAGACGTTCTGCTGTCGACATCG
>Ga0307515_10015195_pt1 | contig 14200 bp, 16 predicted proteins | sample 17_EM_MG_FD_194513 | JGI IMG/M metagenome (GOLD analysis project Ga0307515, IMG submission 194513) | Populus trichocarpa ectomycorrhiza microbial communities from riparian zone in the Pacific Northwest, United States - 17_EM | ecosystem: Host-associated > Plants > Roots > Unclassified | place...
CGGCTCTGAAGCAGCCCCACCAGGTGTAATTGTGATGAGTGCAATGGCATCTGCAGTAATTCAATCTATCACCGTGGAAGGGCAAAATTTACCTCGATATTCATCTTGAGAAAATATAACTGTAACCTTCTTTCTAGTGGCATACTCAGACAGCGCACAATGAATAGCTGCGGCCACAAGCGCTAGTGTCTGCGGTGTTAGAGGTTGAAAGAATTGCAATGTGGTCGGTTGTCGCCCCAAGCTATTGGCAGTGAAGAAAACCTGATGATAGATTGAGTCAAGCACTTCCATCCATGTGAACCAGGCTTTCTTATCATCGATGACCTTCGAGAGATAAGCATCGTCAAACAGGAGCTCCTTAACCTCTATTCGAAGCTCAGTCTCTGATCCTAAATCCAACAGGTAACTTCGGACAATAGTTCGACGAGCTCCATCTGCCAAATGCTCTCGAATGGTGCTAATCTTTAGTTTTAACTATGAATATTTTTGGGGTTTAGCATCATCATAAGTCCAATTGAGGAGGAGAAAACAGAATTTACACTTACAGCTTCTCGGATTTGCGGGTTCATTTTAAGAAATGGACCACCGGGCAATTGACATACAGATGGAGTGCCTACAGGAGCACCGGCTAATGCCCGCTGACGATCCTGAGCTTCAATGGCTATTTGCCAAGCTTCGTCAACCATCGAGTACTTCTCATCGGAAATGATTGGCCAGGGAGTCTTTGTCAATACGATTGCCTCCATGAACCGTTTCGCTACCTCAAAAGTAGCCTTTTGGTGTTGGGGAACATTGTGATCACCGCCACCAGGCCTTTGATGAGGCATATTGTGATCTCCACCAGCCTTGGGAAGCGGGAGCGCCTGTACAATGTCAGACTCGCATGATATGTTGATGGTTGACTTTTGGCGTTTGAGCAATGGTGGTGCCATGGCCCCAGCTGGATGTCGCAGATTGGGATGCGAAGTGCGGGCAATGACAGTATCTGCACAGCTCCGTTTCTTTGGCAGTGGCACCCTTGTAGTTCATATTGTCTTATCACGGCGTGCCTGGTCTGGATGTAGGACCTCCTGCTGGTTGTCCAAATCGTCTTCTTCGATATCGGATGACAAGGTGGACTCTCCAAGGTCTTCACTTTCGTTCTCCCTGATCTCCCGATCAGTATCGTTATCATCCTGCTTCATCATAATTATAGCCCGCACATTAGCTATCTCCAACACTATACTCGAAGGTTGGGTGGGAAGTTCAAACATTTGATCGGCAATGAAGATTGGCTGTCTTCTGCAATGCATGTGCAAGTGCTCTCTCAAGGTGGGCTTCTTGATTCTTCTGTGAATAGTGATTCCTCACCTGGCTGGCCGTTGGTTCCATGTTGGATGAAGTGAAGTTGGGGAATGTAGACAGAAGTATATAAGGGTAAATATAGCATGAAGTTTAACAGAATAATGGGAGAATAGGGCAACAAAGTAACATGCGGTCGAGGAGGATGCAATTTGAGGCGTGCCCGGAAAAAGTAACGTTCGGCGAGGAGGATGCAATTTGAGGCGTGCCTGGAAAGAGCCCGGAAGACATGTTGGCGGTTCATATTTATATTCTTGATGCTCATTCATTGTTGTGATTTATGAAGAGGCAGGTGCACCAGATGAGAGGGATTCTTCTTGCCCCCAATTCCCGAATGTTAGCACTCGTATCCAAGTCCGCTATTGATGCAAGAATTGGAGGTTGGTTTAAGCCAACATTCCTGGAATTGAACCAGACGCACCTGAAGAACTCGAGACATTGACATGGTTGTATCACTAACTAACTCTCAGGGCCGGGCATATGGAATACTGAGAAATGGGTTGATCATGATCGCCCCTGCATATGACTCCGCCGAAGGTAGGTCTTTATGCCTCTAGTTTGAGCAACTGAGTGGTGACCGTGTGGCACAGAATTGTTGGTGTGTTGAAGAATCTTGCAGAATTTGGACGGAGGATAGTGTTGGGGCCATGGTGAGTGGCAACAGTTGAAGTTACATGGGTTCAAACTGAGTTTGTTGCTGATAGTGGATAAATATGAATCTCCGAATGCGGTATACCTGTCGGAAGGACACCCTATTTTCACAATACTTCTAATGACAAGGTGGACTCTCCAGCATCTGCACTGTCATCATCGCTGATCTCCTCCCGATCAGCATCGTCATCATCCTGCTTCATATCAATTATAGCGCAGACATTAGCTATCCCTAACACTATACACGAAGGTTGGAATTTCAAACATTTGATCGGCAATGCAAAGTGGCTGTCTCCTTGAATGCACATGCCAGTGCTCGCTCAAGGTGTGCTTTTTGATTCCTCTGTAAATAGTGATTCCTCACCTGGCTGGCCGTAGGTTCTATGTTGATGAAGTGAAGTTGCGCAATGTAGACAGAAGCATATAAGAGTAAATACAGTAGGAAGGTTAAGAAAGTAACGGGAAAATAGGGCAACAAAGTAGCAAGCGGTCGAGGAGGATGCAATTCGAGGCGTGCCTGGAAAGAGTCCATCAGTGTCTGCTGTTCTTATATATATTGTCGAAGCTAGTTCTGTGTTGTGATGTAGGAAGCGTCAGGTGCACCGGATTAGATGGATTCTTGATGCCCCCAATTCCCGAATGTTAGCATTCATATCCAAATACGCTATTGATTCAAGAATAGGAGGTTACATTAAGCTAAGATACTTAGAATTTGAACCAGATGCACCTGAAGAACTCGAGACATTGACATGGTTGTATCACTAACCAACTCTCAGGGCCAGACATAGGTGGAATACTGAGAAATGGGTTGATCATGATAGCCCCTGCATATAACTCTGCCGAAGGTAGGTCATTATGCCTCTGGTTCAAGTATATGAGAGGTGACCGCGTGGCACAGGATTCTCGGTGTGTTGAAGAATCGTGCAGGACTTGGATGTAGGATATAGTTGGGACCTTCGTGAGTGGCAACAGCTGAAGTTACATCGGTACAAACTGAGTGTGTTGCTGAGAGTGGACGAATACGAATCTCTGAATGCGGTATGCCAGTCGGATAGATACCCTACTTTGATGATTTTCTGTTGTTTTAGGATTCTGCAGCAATGTTAGCGGTCGACTAGGCAATGTTGTGTGCAGAACTTAACTTTCAGCGGTCCGAGTCAGCTGAATCACAATATGTATGGAGTCAGTATATGAGAAGAGGGAGAATTTGGGGTTAGAAAGGAGAGATTCAACATAGAGAAAGAACGGTAAAGGTACGTTGAAGGTTCAGGGGTAATCTACTCAATTCCAGTTCTCGTCAATGCCAAGATTGCTAGTGAATGGGTCATAAATAGTCACTCACATCAAGATGTTGCGCATACTATCTTGTAAACGCCACATCATTTAATCACAAACTCATTTTGAGTCTCAATGCTACAATGTTGACTTAACATAAATATTGGAGTTCAAACCACTGCATAAGAATGATATGAATGCGTCATGAGACTGCATCTGACAGCAGAAAGACGAATAACAGCATGCAGTTCCGGCCAATTGAGGTTCAGCGAGCATTAAGTTGGCATGCAGGATACAATCTAATGTAATGGCTGGGATTGCAGGCTCGCCTTACTTTGACAATTACTTGTACTCAGAAGCTGCCTTTTCTTAACTCGAGCTTTCATCATGATTTGTTCTTCATGCACTCCTGGGATTGGATGTTGGCGGAAATCAGATATCGACTCTTTATGATTTGTCACAAACTTCAGGCGTTTAAGATATGTGGTGGGTGGGAGCTTGCTGGTCACCGATTGAGCCACTGAGCAGAGACTGCCATTCAGTTTGTATCTCATCGAGCTCTCTTGATGCAAATCGGTTCACACAATCTATTTTAAGATACGGGTTTTTGGCGGCCCAAACATACAAGTTAGTCAAAATATAGTTAAGTCTGCATTAGAAACGCTGTGAATTTAAGCCTATTCGAGGAAGTATGGTATACAAGGGAGCGGGAGTTGCCGGTCATCTGCAGAATCGCTGAGCAGAAGCTGTCTTTTGAGGTTCACTCTCTCAAGCTGCAGCTCAATTATGGAGCCCAAACGACAGAAGCTATTTTAGGATCTGGGAAATGTATAGGTCCGAACATACTTCTTAGTCAAAATCCAGTTAAGGGTGGAAACTTATCGCCCAGGGCTGTGCATCTACGGTAAGCGTGTGGTGGACACCTTCCTCCAACGGATAGGTTGACATGGAGCATGACATTTATGGCATTTAAGCGGCGGCCATCACATACCGATCAAGCATAGATCCAGATATTAGCTTTGGCCAAGCGGGATGAGCTGCGCCTGCACCTAAAAGTATCGTGTCTGAAAGATGACTCTCGGTGTGTGCTGGCAGGCACAGATTAAAAGCATTCAGGAAGGAAGAAAATATGCTTCGAATGGAGCAAAATGAATCGTTCAGAGGCGCGCCTGGGAGTGGGAGCATATGATAATAATGAGTGGCGGCGTGTCAAGTTTGGCCATTGAATGCAATATGCGTGCAGTGTCAAATATGAGACCATCTAACTCGACAGCATAGTGTCTTTGAGGTGTGCCTGAACTTCATTCCTGAGCGAGGAAATGCTCGGCTGTATGCTTCGGGTAAGCCTGGAATACGCAAGCCGCGTCTCAGGATACGATACATCAATCCAATATCGCTTGGACAGTCTTTCCATCCCTGGATGATTAGATATTCCGAGCTGGATCTGTCTCAGGAGGGTCGGGAAGTTTACAGTGATTCTCTTGTGCAATGGACTGAAAATCAGTCAATATGGTTGATTCATTGAATATCCCGAATTCTTTTGTGAATGTAGTATCCGGTGCGCCTCAAATAGACACGCCTCAAATAATTTGAATCAAACTTGGAGGTTCAGGCGCACCTGAAAACACGGATCTCATTCGCAGGGATCGCTATCACAATTTCACACGGACAATAAATAATGAAAATGCCCAGCGTCGACAGATTCTGACAAGAGAATAAATGGCACCGCGGAATTTGACCTAGTCCACCATCGAATTGGCGCGCCTGCTTTTCATCACATATTGGTTCATCCAATTCAGGCTATGATTCAGTTTACCAGATGTCTGTTTTCCATTGACTTCATCTCATATTCATCACAATAATCATCTAACACGAAATGGAATCGAACTCTAACCAATACTCCTGGACTTCTCAATTGTGCCATATTCTCCGTTCCATTTGCCTATGTTGCATCAGTTGGTGAGATTGTGTTTGTTGAATGTTTAAAGAGGCGTACCTTGATTTCACTGCCCTGATCATGATCGTTCATCCTCACTGTCTGACGGCACGAAGTCTCCTTGCTCCGTAAGCCACCTTGTATGGTCCTGAGTAGTGTTAGCAACGGGTCCGGGTAACCCACCAGCGGTCCGGGTTTGGACCGGAAAAACGGTTCGGTTCGGTTCCAGACCCGTCCAGAAACCCGACCCGGAAAATCTTGGCGGGCCAAACCCGTACCCGTACCCGTCAACCCGCGGGTTTTGCCGGGTTTAGCTAGACCCGTCGGTTCCAGTCTCCGGTTCTCCTTTGCAGGTTTTTGTATTTATGGTCGCAGTCATATACGTTACTGTTATGTGCAAAATATTAACTTTGGTACATCATTCTCTTTATTGGTTTCATTGGCAGCCTTTATACTCGAAACAAGGAGAGACATGCTCCCTGCTACATCCTGAAGTTGACTGTGATCAAGTGTTCATCTTGCATCATTTGTAAGATTTGAGGTCCAGAATAGCCATATTGATTGCTAAGGCAGTCATTCAGCCGGAATGTGATCAGTTTGCACATGCGACTGCGCTGACAACATTTGGAGAGCTGTTGGAGATACATGATAGTGTCAGCGGAATATCGCAATGCTGCAAGGAACCTCCCGGGATAGAGTAGCCATATGTAAATAGCATGCCGTAAATGACCGTCCCATATATGCATATCAGCTCGCAGAACTGACGCAATACCCAATTCATCACAGATTAACAAATCGAAGCCTGTTAAGCCCGTAAGCGTTTACCCCTGCATATGTCCTCCATACCTACGTACTATACAGGAAATGGATTCAGGTGAACATATTGTATTGGCTCGTAGGTCATGTGTACACAACCTGCACAATATGTGATTATTGACGACATAGCTCTGCAAAAAGTAGTTGGCGTATCTATTTCAATACGTCAATAAATGTTTTGATTTCACTGACTATATTGTAAGAAATGATAATTCGTCTGTGCATGTGCAAGGGTCATACGGGCCATGTAAACAGTCCAAACTCCAAACCAAGTTGATTGAGAACTGAGCAACACAATGTGTCCCTGCCTTTTACGGATAAGTGAGAATGCGCAATCTAAACTAAAGATGAAATTTACTAACAAAGTTTCACTTAGTGATGACATACGAGTAATAGAAGGAGCAGTCATAGCGTGACGCAAATCTGGATGAATGACCACCATCATGTTCCATTCATTCATACAACCAACTACATTACTCCGTGTTTAGACCGGGCGCAAATAGTGAGCATTGTGAACATTGGGTATGGTACGTCATGGAAATTGACCAGATCGAACTGGATATGGCAAACTGAGTATGTTGGGCTATATTAATGGAAAATTGGGGTATGGCTCTAGATGCAGTGAATTGCCAACTGAAAGCGCCGAAATGTCACAGCGCTAAGTTATCCATCGCTCAGAGAACTTCTGTATCAGTTGATCAGACATTGATACACCATAAAGCTTTTGCATGCAACTGAGTATTGGTACAAATTATTCATTGCCTGTCAATAATGACGATATGATAATTAAAGCGACAAGGGAACAGCCCCATTGTTAGAATGAGCGTCGACGGAGCGTCAATGAATTTTGGATATGTAAGCAACTTAATAGGAAGGTGATTTGCTCGCTGCTATTCATAATCAACAGACTGGCAGCCTTTGTAGGCCAAAGAGACCGCGGCGCGGTAACAGCCACATTCTGATACTGAGCGACAACGGAGCGTCAACGATGATTGCTGTGGTAAGTAAGTTAATTGACAACCGATTTGCTCGCTGTTATCCATTAACAATGTATGGGCAGCCTTTCCAGGCAAAAGAGAAATCGACACGGTAACAGGCACATTCGGAAAGTGAGCGTCAACGTAGTGTGAACGGTTTTTGGTCTTGTAAGTAAGTCCATTGGGATGACATTTGCTTGCTAGTATCTATAATCAACATATTGGCAGCCTTGATGGGCAAAAGAGAAAGCGACATGGTCCCATCCCCAGTCTGAAAATCAGCGTCAACAGAGCGTCAACAATTTTCGGTGTTGCATCTAGTATAATCCAAGGGCTGTGATACGGCATTTATCCATAATCAAAGTATTGGCAGCGTTTATAGGTGATATCGTGTGTGTCGATAATGCTACACCCCAAACTGAGCGTCAACAGAGCGTCAACAGATTGTCAACAGAGTATCAACACAGCGTCAACGGATTGTCAACAGAGTGTCAACCATTTTGGGTGTTGGATCATGTAAAATCCAAGTGCTCTGCTATGGCATGTACCCATAATCAACGTATTGGCATCCATTCTGGGCAAAAGTGATCACGAAATGGTCACTGCCCCAGTCTGAAAATTGAGCGTCCACAGAGCGTCAACGATTTTATGGGTTGCGTCTTGTGTAATCCAAATGCTGTGCTACGGCATTTATCCATAATCGAAGTTTTGGCAGCCTTTACAGGCAATATCATGTTAGTCAATACTGTTACACCACCAAATGAGCGTCAACGTAGCATCAACAGAGTGTCAATACAGCGTCAACATCGCGTCAACAGAGTGTCAACCAAGTGTCAACGATTTTGGGTATTGCATCTTGTATAATCCAAAGGCTCTGCGATGGCAGATATCCATAATCATCGTATTGGCAGCTGTTCTGAACAACTGTGATCGCGACATGGTCACAGCCACACTCTGGAAATGAGCGTCAACAGAGCGTCAACGATTTTGAGTGTTGCACCTTGTATAATCCAAGGGCTGTGCTATGACATTTATGAATAATCGAAGTATTGGCAGCCTTTATAGGCAATATTGTGTGTGTCGATACCGTTACACCTCAAAGTGAGCGTCATCCGAGCGTCAACACCGCGTCAACAAAGCATCAACAGAGCGTCAGCAGAGCATCAACACAGTGTCAACTGAGTGTCAACAGAGTGTCAATGCTTTTGGGTGTTGCATTATGTATATTCCAAGGGCTCTGCTACGGAATATGTCTATAATAAACGTATTGGCAGCCGTTCTGTGCAAATGCGATCATGACATGGTCACAGCCCCTGTCTGAAAATGAGCGTCAACAGAGCGTCAACGATTTTGTGTGTTGCATCTTGTATAATCCTAGGGCTGTGCTACGGCATTTACCCATAATCGAAGTATTGGCTGCCTTTATAGGCAATATGGTTTGTGTCAATGCCACTACACCTCAGGCATCAATGAAGCCTCCACAATGTTTGGTCTTGTAAATAAGGTAATTGGTAAGTGATTTGCTCGCTGCTATCCATAACCAATGTATTGCCATCCACTATGTGCAAAAGAGCAAGTGACACGGTCACGGCGCCATTCAGAGAATATCTGTCGACTCAGCATCATCCGAGGGTCATCAGTTGCTGGTGATGCAGATCGGGTAATGAAGTCATCGAATGGATATTCGAGCTTATAATTGACCTATTGACCTCCTCGCTGGTCAAAAATACATAACATTGAAAGAAAAACATGAATAAAAATATTGTCGATCTCGCAATATGCAAAACATGCAAAATGTGATTACTGGATGTCAAATGATCGATTTTGATTGAGTACTATAATCGAATAGCAAAAGCAAGCATGTTATATGAATTTACAGATGGACCCGCTTTACAACCCACTGGGAACCCTCCCAATTCAGACGGGTAGGGAGATGTCGATGGAACCGTACCCGAATCGACAGTTCGGGTTTATTGACAACCCGGAGCGCCAATCGGGCTCGGGTTCGGTTCCGACCCGTACCCGGCCCCAAAGTGAGGGTCCAGACCAGTTGCTAACACTAAGATAGACAGACGGCTGAGGCTAAGAAGTCAAGGCCAATTGATCCCGCCATCACCGCCGGTGCGAAAGTATTTTTAGATAAACAGGATTTGCCAATCACATACGCCAATGTCAACCCCACGGGACGCAAACTAGTACACCGCTATATTGGCCCATACGAGATCCTATGAATACACGGAAACACCGTCGAACAAGATCTCCCAAACGACATGACGATCCACGACAAAGTTAACCTCAGCAGGCTCCAATTTGACCGCACGGATGATTCTAGGGTTGCCTGGCGGCCGCCACCTCCGCCGGTACGGACCAGCCGCGCAGGCACAAGTCCTGTCTTCGAATCAATCGCAAGACACCGGCCAAGCTCTGACGGAACTAGTTTGGAACACGAAGTGAAATGGGAAGGTTGGGATGAGAAAGATAATACCTGGGAGCCAGAGGAGAATATGGCAAAAGCAAAAGAAATGGTGAAGGAGTATTGGAAGTAAATGGGTGGGCGGCCAAAGGCGAAGAGGAAAACGATACGAATGAAGGCGTGAGGAGGACACATTGTTTCTGTGTGGATGATTGAGAGACATCGCAGAGGCACGTTTTTGTATAGATCAGGGTGTTTTGTTTCTTCAAGAGGTTTCTCGAAGATGATTGGAGAAGGTGGTGATGTAGGTGGACGACTCTGGTCATGTTAAGGTGCGGCTCTGTCAGATTAGGTGCAGATCTGTGGCATTAGTGCGGCTCTGTGGGAGACTTGCGTATTAGTTAGTTCTAGCGAGATGTCAGCTCGATCATCAATCACATTCACTTCAATACGTACGGAGAGGCTATTTGCCCACAATAACTCTCAAAAAAGACACCTCTGTTTGATCGAAATGACACTGGTTGATCTCGACACACATCATTGTCTAACAATGAGTCGAATACCTTGCGGACTTGTTTTCTTTGTTTTTCGATACCTCCTTTTGTTGCAATAAGAATATCTTCGATATAAGCGACTACCACTAATACTCCATCCTCATCAATGCGAATCTTTTCGTTGAAGACTAACTCATTTCCTGAAAGAGGTCTAAGGATCCCATTAATTTCTGGATGAAAAGTTGCGACAGCATTGGTTGATCCGAAAGGCATAACCATATCCCATATTATCCGAACTTCGTCCTAAACGCGGTATATTTTTAATGTCCTAAGGCCATCCTCACCAATAGAATCCAGGTTTTAGATCCATTTGAGTAATAAAATCTGCTCCGAATATTCCTCTCTGTAGTTCGGACATTATTGGCAATGGTGCTTTATCCTTAACCGTATACCGATTTAAAAGTCGGGAATGAACGCATAATCTTAATCCTTTTCTGATTGGTTTGGGTACGAATATGATTGGACTTTCGACTGAGCTCGAGGATGGTCTGATCTTCGCTTCTTTCTAATTTTTTCCAAATATTCAACTAAAAGCTTTTCTTCTTGTAGCGATAATTGATAACTAGGGCCCATTCTAAGTTCATCTTCTGAGGATATTAATTCCTTGCGATGGTCTGATTCTTTATGCTTTGGTAACTTTTCCGCTTCCTTTGGATTGAATATCAACAACCAATTGTGGTAGAGTTTAGGTAACTTCTCGATCAAAGTAGGAGAATTGCACACAATGTCTCCTATATTGATAGCATCAGGCCTTAATGCTACTCTTCTATCATAGGTTATTTCATGATCAGGTCCAATATGATTATGACCGAAACACTCCGATCCATAATGAGGAAAGTGTAAATGACCACTAGTGATGCCTTCGGCCTTATGCCGATTCAAATTCCAAACAGGTATTTAGGCGTCGTAGTCCTCAGATGTTTTCATGACATTGAACGCATGGTCTATAACCTCAAGAGTTCTATGATTGCTGAAAGCTAAAGCTAAAGGAATTGTGAATATTCCTTCATTTTTAATCTTTCGACCTACGACGTCCGAAGCACTAGTTGGGAACTTTCTTTTTACCACTGGTACTCGGAAAGCTTTTGCTGCTTCTGGTGATATTAAGAAACACGTACTGCCCACATCTAGCATGCATCCTAAAGGACAATATTGTCCTTCTACTTCAAAAAAGAACTTATATATAGGTCTCTTTCCAACTTTGGTTGGAGATACTATTTTCAGTTTTTTCTTAAACTCTGAAGTATAAAAAACATAATCGGTAGATGTATTGTGCTGTTTGGTCATCCGTGATGATAAATCTGTGTTTGCTTTGCGTTTCGACATCACTATCCTTTCGACAATACCGTGGCCACAACGGGTCAATAATATGAAGTAGTAGGTATAAAGTTCGGTGATATTGGAAATTGTTGTTTGTGTGTGGTATCGCATTTCCTTACTGACCAGCAGTTTCGGCCTTCCAGCCATCCTCAGAGGAAAAAATCATAATGAAACTGCTGATCATTATTCCCTAGCTTCCTAACCTGATTCCCACCAATTTTCTGCTATCTCTGAGCTTCCTTCTGAACTTGTTCCCTCCGAACTTGTTCCTTCCTCGGAACAGGTTTCTATAGCGGAATCACTGAGCTCCTCGCTACTAGATTCTTCCGTATGGAGATCCTCCTGATCTGATTCAAACTGATATGCTCCAATTTTTAACTGCTAGTATTGCTCAGCTTTAGGAAAAGACACTATTCCTGAGTCGGTTATTATCGCCTGTTAACAGTTTATAGTTTTGTGTTGTCCTTTCCTATCCGCTGGCCGGGCACATCTCATACACTCTCTCTGTATATGACTTCTATTGAGCTCATCCTGAGAAATTCCCTCGGTCTGAGAAGCAAACATTTTAACTTCTGAGTTATCATTCCGATTGACGAACTTTCTGTCTTTATTCATTTGGAATTTATCTTTGGGTTTCTCCCATTCGCGTTGCTTCCTTTCCGGCTTTGCCGTGGTATACTGCTTTCAATCATCCTGTGTTCCTGATGTCGTGACCGACAAATTTTTCTTTGCCTCTTCCCATTTTTCTGCTGTTCTTCCGGGGTTGGAAAGTATCTCGATCATCGCTTGATCTGATTTTTCGGTCATGTCGACAGTATGCATCTGTTCAAGAACTTTTAACGGAAGTCTATCCAGAATGAACTTTTACAAGGCCACTCCTGACAGCTGAGACATATCATTATCAGTTTGTATCTCGGTGAACATATGCCTAATGTGACCTTTATACAACACTTTTCACATCTTTGCATATGCTTCGTCTCTGGCTTCCTTATCCTCAAATCATAACTGAATATAATTCTGGTATGTCGTCCTGGATCGAGGGAACTTTCATGCTAAAGCTAGCTTTTCCCACTGGATATGCCAGGACTGAGCATAATGCGTAAGTAATCCTCCTATTCAGTTGATCGTCCTACTAGTTTCATCGAATTTTTCTGGTTGATCATGGATGTCGGTCTGTACTATAACCCCACAAGCCTCAAAATCATCACCTGGTTTTCCTTCGAAACTCTTGGGATCTTCTAGTTTAATAGGGGTTACTGCAGGCTTTCTTCGCCTTCTCCTGCGTTCTGGATGAGTAGGTCCTGGTGGAGCTGGTGGTGGTGCAGATGTCCCTGGTGGTGGAACAGTTGGTCCTGGCGGTGGTGCATCCTCGGGTACCTCATCTAACTGCCCGTTGTCACCATAATCATCGCTGTTGCCTCCTCTCGAAAATAAATATCGATATTCAGCATCTTCTTGTGTATCTTGAATGGAAGAATCAGAGATAGAGAACCTCGGAACTCTTTGTCTTCGACTTGGATGTATGTTGCTTGGCCCTCCTGCACCGTATCCACTCGCAGCATACCCAGATGGTAACCCTATCGAGCTCAGTATATGTGGTGTACTTTCAGAAACTATATAGGTATCCATATGAGTGGTCAACCCGGTGGAAACTTCTTGGATTTTTAGTAGCGTATCGTCCATTGTCTTGAAATGTTGCTGGATATCATTCTTTGTAGGTAGCGTCTTCATATACCTATCCATGGTTTCGACCTTATCTTTTATCGATTGTTGAACTTTCGCCAAGCTTTTGACATCGTCCTGAATTTCAACAATCACTTCATTATGATGTATTAACATTGAACCATTGTTCGTCAGTTTTTTTAACCATGTCGACTATTTGAGCATGGATTCCCTGGAAGATTTCCCCGGCTTACGAAACGAGAATATTGTCTTGTCTTTGTAAGACATTCATTCCCTTTCAGACTCCATCGACGATTGCTTGCTGAATCATCATCTGGCCTTCAACTCCTGAGAGTTATCCTTTGAGTTTCACTTTCTCTGTACGGATTCGCCCTTCGAGGATTTCTAGGTAAGACCTGACAGGTACGAACTCGTCCTCGATTATTCCCCTATTGTCGTTGGAGGTTTGCACTACGTGCATCATTTGTTGAGTTAACTATTCTAGGTGACTCTGCACCTGATGGGACTCTCCCATGATCACTTCCCCTATTCATAACTCGGCTCGCTCGGGTACTCTGGCCTGCTTGATTTGCCTGATTTTTCGAGCTGCCTGTTCTAACCTCTTCTGGAAGGCTCGACACCATGCTGAACTTCTTTCCAGGTTGGTGACTTGTCGGAGCTCCACTTGTCTACCCTCGATTACTTCTGGAGAGCTGTCGTGCCCAAATATGTAAGCCTGCGCATCGGGGTGGCTGTAAGGACGCATACGCCAGCGTCCGGCTGCATATGGATATGGTTGCAAACGTGGACTCGAGTGACTATATATGTAGACGTGTAGATGTTAAGGTAAGATTATCGCTAGAGATCTAAGGCTCGTGGCGAGCCGACGATATGGAATGGGGGTTACCCGGCCCTGGACACGTCACGTGCGACCGTGCCGTTACATTATCCCTCTCTTTAGGCGCAGACCTCCTGGGCTGCCAAAGCCAGTATAAGAGACAAGAAGGAAAGGGAAACAAGAATGAAACAATCATCCTATGTACGCAATCGTACGAACTCATAAGTCCCACAACCGATCGGTACAGCTCAACGGCGACCTTTCGGCGGATCCGGCGCACGGGGAAAATCCACCTCCACTTGATTGACTCCGAAGGTGGTAAAATCCCGTGCCGACGCCATTTGTACTGGGCCGAGATCCAAAGAAGAGAAGAAGAGAAGAGAGAAACAAGAAAACATCCAAAAGTGATCCCGTCCT
>Ga0307515_10015196_pt1 | contig 14200 bp, 1 predicted proteins | sample 17_EM_MG_FD_194513 | JGI IMG/M metagenome (GOLD analysis project Ga0307515, IMG submission 194513) | Populus trichocarpa ectomycorrhiza microbial communities from riparian zone in the Pacific Northwest, United States - 17_EM | ecosystem: Host-associated > Plants > Roots > Unclassified | place...
AAAATTGTATTAAATTTAAAAAAAAAAGTATGTAAAAGGTAATAAAAATTAAAATAGGAACTTAGAATATAAAAATAATAAAGAAAGTAATAATAAAATAGTAGAAAAAGTAGTAAATATAATAATATGTAAGTAAAATAGTAGAAGTAGAAGTAATAGTAAAAGTAAAATAAAAAATAGTATTAAAAGTAAAGGTAATAAAAAAAGAATAAATAGAGAGGTAGCTAAATATAAAGTAACATTTTATATATTAAACTATACTTTAGTTTAATAAGGTAAGCTATGGAATTACAAGATTATATAAAGAAGATTAATTTATAACTGTATAGCAGTCTTTATAGTAGTCTTTATAATAAGCTCCTTAGTATATTTATAAATAATCTTCTATATAGGGTAGTAAGGGAATAATAGTAGTAATAAGGTAGTAATAGGGTAGTACTTAGTTTTAAAAGGATAAAAGCCCGCCGCAGGCGCGAGAAATACGCTAAATTTTCCAAGGAACTGTAAATTGCGGGCTGTAAGTCCGCAATTTCGGAAATTTTGGCCTATTTCTCGTTAAAAATTAAAAACGGGAATACTATACCTCTAATAGACCACTTAGAGATATAGGATATCTTTAAGGATAACGATAAAAAGGAGGAGGAGAGTATTACGGACCTTATATTAATAGTAGTACAATTAATAAAAAGAGATATAAATAGGCTAGTTAGAATAATATAATAATAATTTATTGCTTAACGTCCGATTCGGATCCCTATTGGGCCCACGCGGACTACTCCTTATGTACATATAGGGAGAAAACTCTATTTGAGAAAACCCCGTAATCCATCTCCCCGCCTTTTGGGACTCGCCTATAAGGCGCCTGCGAGTCACCTATAGTGCTCCTACTACCTTACTTTTTAACCTCCTTAGGAACCACTGCTGCCGTAACAAGCTTACGGACACGCTAGTATTGCAAACTTTACTCTACTACTATAGAGTTAGAATAATATAGAAGGCGCCGAAACCAATTAAGCTATAAAATAAGAGGTAGCTAAGTTACGTAGCTAGTTATATTATAAGTTTAGAATATAAAAATAAAGGAATATAGAAATATAGAGACGTACTAACGTACTAATATACCTAGTATATTTCTTAGGCATGGTATTAAATACTTAAAGGACTATAGTCCCTACCTAGATAGCTCCCTTTTTTATAGTAAATCTTAAAATATAATTAGAGTTAATCTATTAGGCAATTTACTTTATTAGTTATATTTACGTTATTAACTTCTTATTTACCTATATACCTAGCCCATTAATAAGTCTATTATAGTATTTTCTATAAGGCTTTATATATAGAGGACGGCTAGATTAACTAGCTTATATTTACTAAGCTTACTATAAATAACTCCGTTATAAAAACTATAAAGGTCTCCCTATTCCTAGCTAACTACGACTAGTATCTATAGATAGAATTTAAACCTTTTAGTAATGTTCCTCGCCCCGCTTATTACGTCTTATAAATTATAAAAGTAAATAAATTTATAAAGAAGATAGAGGAACTATAATAGTTCCTTACTAATAAGATAATATAGGCTTAATCTAATTATAAAGCCGCAGTAAATAAGAACCAAACCTTAGTACTAGCCTACTAGATTAGTAATTTTATCTAGCTAAATATAAAAAATATAAATATAAAACAATCTGTATAATTACAGCACATAGTATACTAAACGCGTAATTATACGTTTGGTCCACTAACTACTTATTTATAAAGTTCTAACTAATTAGGGGGGAGGCGCGTTAGTATATAGACTACGTAGTCTACCTTAATAGAATTGACAGTTACTACTATCTAAAAGAGTATACGATACTATACGAATTTCATACCCCTAGATATAACTCACTTATATTATTAAATTAATACAAACACTAATTAGTAAGCGCGCACAGATTAGCAATTACTTAATACCTATTACAGAACCCCACCGCAGGGGCCTCTATAGGAAAGCCCCATGCTCTCGCGTACACCTTACGTACAGCTTATATCAGCTACGCGTAGGTATATTACCCCCTTACGCCCTTAACCCTTACAATCGATCGCATAACGTCTTGTAGACTTTTTGAATATATACGTCTTATAGCTATTGCCCACGTCCCATAACATTACGTTGCGCCTTTTTTTATTACCGACGCTTAGCCTACAACCAATTCTACGTCTCTACAATACTATAGGCGCTGCTAGAAGCAGCGTGTCTATAAATTACCTTACTTTAGACTTCTAAGGAACCTATAATAGTAAGACAATATTTCTTACTAGCCACTATATTAAACCTAAAGAACAATCTAATACCTATATTTAACCTACGCCGTTAATTAATCCCAGGAGAATTTGATTTATTAGCCCTAGCCTTAACCCTTAAGGGGAAGCCTAGTGGCCTAAAAGACTACAACAACCTTAACGAGGTAGATACTAATAATATCTCATCCTTTATTAACTATATAACTACAGATAAGTAAGCGGAAGGGTTACTACCTATTAAGATCAAAATATAAGACGCCGAGACGTTTATAAAAAGGGTAGTACGAGAACCTAATAAATACTACTGCCTTCTATAGAACTACTACCTAAAGCTTATATGGGCTAAGATGCGTGCTGCCTAAGATTATAATATCATCTAAGACCTACAAGCTTGTGAAGCGCTTGCTAATAACACGCGCTAAGAAACTAAAGACGACCTCCGCGTGTCTAAACGCGACGTCTAACAGTTAAAGAAGGCTAAGATCGCACTTATCGCTACGGTTACTAAAAAAGAGGGTATAATTAAATACCTATAATCTTAGCTTAATAAATACATTTGTAATAACGCTAGATACCCCTTTACTGCATATAACGCTACCTAAGTCTCCATGCCCCCGGCAACCTTATCAACTTAACGCTTAATAGAGGATTAGCGCTAAGCAGCCTTACCTAATAGGAACCCCTACTAGAGTAGTAATGATAAAAGCTATAATAATCGAACCTAAGCTACTACTGTAGGGTCTAATATACGTTACCCTGACCCCCTAGTCTTTTAGGGAGAAGCCCTCCGGGCCTACTAAACCTATATATACTAAGCCACTAACCCTTACTACCTTAAGTACTACAGGAGCTAATATTGACTTCTCTATACTAACCTTTCTGTAAAAACTCCTAGACGGAGAGTACGAACTACTTTAGAAACTAGGACGCTACTATAGATGCCATTAAGAAGGCTATTATTGTAATAACCTAAACTACCTAATAGCTAGGTTTAGTAGCTACTGTCTAATACCTAACCTAATACCCCGAATACTAAATATATTACTATACGCCACTACCGTATAAGATGAAGATATAGTAATAGCAGTAGAATCAGACACGGAAGCGGAAAACGCTAAGTCCCTGCCCTAAGTCGCGGGTTAGGATACCCTGACGATAAAGGGATCTATATATTAGCCTGCTTAATAAATAACTTAGTAAAAATAAACGGACGGAAATAGATAGTTTTACCTGTAATAGGAACTACTGCTAAAAAATAATATAAAAGCCGTTCTATAATTAACTGCGGAGCTACTAATAAATTTATAGATACCTAATTTGTGCGTACTTATAGCCTACTTACCTTACCCCTTACCAAAGCCCGCGCCCTATAACTCGCTAACAGTAATTCTACCGTATAGAAGATTACCTACGTAGTATAACTTTACCTAGATATAAACGGGCACCAGGAAGAGCTTTAGGCCTATATTACACCACTTACTAACTACCCTATTATCCTTAGAATAAGCTAGCTTAAATAATATAACCCCGCCATTAACTGGGAAAAGAGAGAAGCAACCTTTAACTTTAAATACTGTAGAAAGACTTGCCTAGGACACGGCCTAGCCGCCTTTATTTACTTACTAGGATATTAACCTAAAAAACCCCTTATTACCCTACCTACGACTAACTGCTACTACGTAAGTGCCGTGGCCTTCTACCGCATAGCACGTAGGAAAGGCTGGACCGTTGCTACAGCCTCCTAATTATAACTATATAAGCTTAATAAAGAATAAGACTACGTCCTCTATAGTAACAGAATAAATATAGTTAACCTTTTAGAAAACGACGCCCCTGCGGAACTCTACGGACTTTTACCTTTAGACTTTAAAAAGTTTATAAAGCTTAAAAAAGGACTTACTAATAAGGAACTCTATAAGCTCCTCCCTAAGAGGTACTATAACTTTATTAATATATGCTCATAAAAGAGTATAGATATACTCCCCCCATATCGACCCAATAACTATACTATTAATATTAAATAAGGAAAAATGCTACCTTATAAGAGACCCTACCTAATATCTAAAGACGAACTTCTAGTTATAAAAAAGTATATCGATAAACACCTTAATAAAGGATTTATCCGCCCTAGCATGTCCCTAGCAGCTGCCCCTATTATTTTTACTAAGAAGCTAAAAGGAGGTATCTGATTCTGCGTTAACTATAGAGGACTTAATGCTATTATGATTAAGAACTGATACCCTATACCGCTTATATATAAGACTCTTAAACGGCTTAGTTAAGCTAAAATCTATACTAAGCTCGATATTATCGCCGCCTTTAACTATCTCTAAATACGGGAAGGTGACGAATAGAAAACCGCATTCGTATTACACTTCGGCCAATTTAAATATACTATTATGCCCTTTAGCGTATATAACGGCCTAGGCACCTTCTAAAGCTATATTAATAACGCCTTATAGGACTACCTTAATGACTTCTACTCTGCGTACCTGGACGATATACTTATCTATAATAATAACCCTTTTAAGTATACCGAGCACGTTTAAAAAGTCCTAGAGCGCCTTAAGGACGTAGGACTTTATATTAATTTAAAAAAGTATAAATTCTTAGTTATAGAAGTAAAATACCTTAGACTAATTGTTACTATTAAGGGTGTTTATATAGACCTTAAGAAGGTACGCATAATTACCAAATAGTAAGCCCCTAACTGCATTAAGGACGTATAAGCCTTCCTTGGTTTTACTAACTTTTATTAAAAATTTATATATAACTTCTTAGGCGTAGTAGCATTATTTACAGTAATAATATAAACAAAGGGCCTTTCTGTAAAAGGAAGAAAAACGCACCTATGTTTTACCTAGATGCCTAAATACGAGAAGGCGTTCTAAGACCTTAAAAATGCTTTTACTAAAGCACCTATCTTAGCTTACTTTATACTAGGACGATAACTCTACCTTAAAACCGACTCCTTAGACCACGTTAACGCAGGCGTCCTCTCCTAGATAGGTAATAACGGCCTCCTCTACCTGGTCGTATTCTACTCGTCTAAGCTTACACTATAAGAGTATAACTACGAGATCTATAATAAGGAACTTCTCGCGATTATATAAGCGTTTAAGGAATTTTAACTAAAACTCTCCTTAGCAGAACCTAATTAGCCAACTAAAATCCTTACGGACTATCGCAACCTTAAATACTTTATAACTATAAAGTAGCTAAACTAACGCTAAGTATACTAGAACGAGTTCCTCTTTAGTTTTAACTTTAAAATTATATATAGACTAGGAGTATAAGATACTAAACCTAATAGCCTAATACGCCGCTCGCAAGACCTTCCTTAGTCTAAAGATAACCCCTATAATTAGTTCTAATAATAGACAATCCTAAAAGCACGAAATTTAGCCCTAGGCATACTACCTATAATAGAGCTAACTATACCTTAGCTTTATACCACAGAACTAAAGTTACCTCCCGAAATTAATAAGCTTATTACTATAGTATATAACACCTCTATTAACCTATTACTGTATTAACTTATTGCCGCAAAGACCGCTAAAGCCTATACGCTGCCTACTAACCTATAAAGCTTAGGCTAGATTAATATAGCAGCCTTAGAAATAAAAGAGAATAGGCTCTATTATAGAGGCCGCCTATTTATCCCTAACTTAGAAAATATATAACAGTAACTAATCTAAATAGCCTATAACCTCTAATTAAGCGGCCACCTAGGTAGAGGAGGAACCTATAAGCTTCTTAGCTAATACTACTTCTGGCTAAAAATAATAGACTTAGTTAAACGCTTTATAGGTGCCTACTACGGTTATAAGCGCGCTAAGGCCTTTAATATAAAGTACTAAGGACTACTGCACCCTCTACTAGTACTTATATAATAATGGGCAGATATCGCCATAGATTTCGTTATTAACCTACCACCCTATAAACGATATGGCTGTACCTATAAGAATATCCTTATAATAATATGCCGACTTATAAAAGAGCGCCACTACGTCCTAACCGAAGGCGTAGCTATTAGCGACGTTACTAACGCCTTTCTCCGCGAAGTTTACTAACTATATAGGTTACCTAACTCAATTACGTCCGACCGAGGTATATAATTTAACTTTAATGTATGAAGACGAATCTACTAACGCCTTAGCATCTCTGTTAAAATGTTTATATCCTTTTACTATAAAACTGCTGGGTAACCGGAAAACGCTAATGCTAGCATAAAGGCGTACCTATGATAGGTAGTTGCCTATAGTTAAGATAACTGGGTAGATTACCTCCTACTAGGTAAATTCGCAGTAAATAACTACGTCTTAACCACTATAGGACTTACCCCGTTCTTCGCGAACAAGGGTTATTACCCCTAATTTAGTATAGAGCTACCAGAACCTATTGATAAGAAACTACTATATAGAAAACGCCTTAAGATATTACTTGCCGACTAGTATATAGACCGTATAAAAAATCTACTCGACTACTATAAGGGAGAAATGGCCTAGGCTTAAGCAAAGTAGGCCTACTTCGCCGACTATTATAGAACGCCACCACCGGAGATGCGTGTTGGTGACTAGGTATAGCTAGATGTACGTAATATCTCTACGTAGAGGCCTATAAAGTCACTCGATTATAAGAACCTCGGCCCCTATTTAATTAAACGAGTTATTAATAAGGGAGCCGTATATAAGCTAGAACTCCTACTTACCCTAGCTACCCGCGGGATATAGCCTGTATTTTACCCATAGCTACTATACCTCTATTAGCCTAACCCCCTACTAGGGCAGATATAGCCTAAACCCCTACTAGTACTAATCTGAGATAAGAACGAAGATAAGAACTATAAGGAATGGACTATTAAACGAATTATCGACTCTAAATACTTTGGTAAAGGTAGAGGACAACGGCTCTACTATAGAGCTATATATACAGGATTTAATATAGATTAGCCAGAATAGTAACTATAGAAAGACTTTAAAAATATAAAGGATCTAATTAGCGACTTTTACTATACGAACCTATAGAAACCGGGCCTAAGCAGAGATTTTATACCTAATCCTCTATAGGAGCCCTTATAGAGTTAAACCGTTATATATTGCTACGTAAGGGCAAATTGCCGTTAGATTACTGTTAGATTGCGGCGAAGTGCAATTACGTGACCGGAAAATCGTTGAGATGTCTAGGAACTTTAACCGCCGGTTAAAGTTGTCTAATTAGTTGGATTCTTAGATGCCAAGCCCTATTACATAACGTTATTTTAAGCCTTTAGCGATACCCCCCTTTCTTCTTTTCTATACCTTAAGTGTCCCTTCTATATATATATAGTAACCACAGCGTCGCCAGAGCTCCGCCTTTATAGGAGGGGGGGTAATATTACGGAACCCTACCGCAGGGGCCTCTATAGGAAAGCCCTGTGCTCTTGCGTACACCTCGCGTATAGCTTATGTCAGCTACGCGTAGGTATATCACCCCCTTACGCCCTTAACCCTTACAATTAATCGCGCAACGTCTTATAAACTCCTCAAATACATACGTCTTATGGCCATTACCCACGTCCCGTGATATACCTCCCCCTAAGCGATATATAATAGCGACCACCCGTTTATATCCTAGTACGACCTACTAAAAGGTTAGAAGTTAGGGATTATAGACTATATTACCATCTCTATATACTTATTTAAGTCTTAGTATAGTTTATTAAAAGTTTATAAATATAAATATAGACCTTTATAGAACCCCCTACCTTCCTATAAACCATTATAGACTTATTAATCGCCCTTACAGACTATTATAAGACCTCTTAAACTATTACGGACCTGTTAATTAATTTCACAGACCGTTATAAGACCTCCTCCACCTATTATAAGCCACTACTACCTGCTACAAGCTCCTTTTGACCCGTTATAGCTTATATAGATATACTACGCTATATAATATAGCAGATATAAGCAAGCAAATTAATAAAGGTTAAAAGAAGTAAAGTTAGGGAGTTAACCTTACGTCTATAAACGGCGTTAATAACTATATTAATTTTAAAATCCTTAAATATAGATATTTTAAGCTCCTAAATAACTATCTATAGAAGTAATATAAGGAAGACTTTGCGGGCTTTATAGAAGCTATTTTTAAGGCTTATAACCTTATAACTACTCGTAACCTATAAACCCTCTTATATAACTAAGGTGTATAAGTTAAAAAGGATAAGCAAGTTACTATTTCACGGTCTCTATACAACACCCTATATAAGAAGGACTAAATAAAATAGACTAAAGAGCAGATTTTAGATTATATTAAAACTAGCGGACTCTTTACCTTATTTAAACTTAATAGGATCTCTAGTCTTATAAACAACCTATTTAACTAAATTCGCCCTATAGACTAAAGTAATTTTAAGATTAATTTTACGGACTAAAGTATACCTAACCCTTAAGTTATAAACCGTAATACCACTATAAACCAAAATACGGACTAAAACCCTTCTGTTACTTAAGTTATAAATCCGCAAACTACTTAAGTAAAGACCTATAGTAAGGAGCTAGCTAACCTAGCTAAGCTTTATACTAACGAATCTAAGTATAGCGGTAAAAATAATAACTTTAACTTTAAACTAACCATCTTTATAGACCTCTATTAGAAGGCTAATATTCCTAAATAGGAGTTTAGCTAAGCCTACTCTACTATACTGCGCGGCCTAGCCCTTAACCACTATTACACTAACCTTAAGAGTAACCCCCTTAGTATTCCCTTTAATAAGCTATATAAAGCTATATATAACTACTTTAAAGGGCTAGAATATAAGCGTAATATCCTTATATAATAGAATGCGATTAATTTATAGACCGTAATTAATAAGAACACTAAAAAATTAACTATAGAGTGCCTGTAAATTCTTATTAAAGACCTTTAGCGCCTATAGCACGGCCTTAATACTAAGCTTTAAATAAACGACTTCCTGTATAATAAACTTATTACAGCCTACTAAAAAGTAAAACCCTATAAATACGCCTAATATAAGCCTACAGACACCTTAACTAGCCTTATTAACGATTTACGGTCCTCTATTATAATATATAAAGTTTTAAACCCGCTAGGTAATACTTAAGTCTTTATTATAGACCTATAAAACCTATAAACTAACTTAGATGCCTACTTTATAGACCACCGCTACCGCTAGCAGTACCTATACTAACTAAGTCTTACCTATAACCCCTATAATAACTCCTATATAAAAGTATACCCCTATAAACGAACTAGTTAGAAGTGCTTTATATATAGTAAGGAAGGATATTAGTCTATAAGGTATACCTAGAAAGAACGTAATAAGTTTAAGAAGAGATTTAATAATTGGATTAACTAGTTTATCTTAAACTATAAAGGAGAGAAAGTAGAGGAGTCTCTTAATAAGTTAATAAAAGCCCTTATAATTAACTTTAACTTAAATACTTAGGAACAGGAGACCTTAGAGATATTTTTAACTACTTTTAAACTTTTACGGACGGCTAAGCCTTTAATATTATAACCATATTAGCTAACCGCTCCTTTATACACTTAATTATACCCAAAAACTAACCTATAAGTATACTTATTAAACCTATTATAAACATTACGGACTATAAATAGGACCTATTTACATATATTACTATAAAACACTATACCCCTAAAGAATTTTATAGCGTTATAATCGATATAGGTGCCTTTAAGAAGTCTACTATAGGTTATAGATAATACCTTATATATTACGGACGCTTTAAGTACAATATTACGACTATTTAGAGAAGAGTTAAAAGAAGCTAGTTAGTTAATATAAGCACAGTCTAGGATAGAGCTAATAGAGCTATAAGACGAGGAATGGTAACTAAGGTCACGTAATGTAATCTATATAATCTATAGAATCTGTATAATCTATAATAGAGTAGATAGAGTATATGTATATTACGTATAAGAAGGATTTTATAGGAGTACGGTTGTGTATTTAAGGACCCTTAGTCCTTACCTAGATAGTTCCTTCCTTTATAGTAATTCTTAGAATATAATTAGAGTTAATCTATTAGGTAACCACTCCACTAGTTATTATTACGTTATTAACTTTAATTTATATTACCTATACACCTAGCCTAATAACAAGCCTATTATAGTACCTACTATAAAGTTCCGTTATAGAATTACTACCTAGTTACAGTATTAAATATAGAAAGTTAAATAATATATTACTAAAAGCAGCCACCATAACGCTATTAACGGCGGCAACTACTTTAAGGTTAGGTAACGCTAGCATAGTAAATACTAACTTATAGCAACCTGTAACGGTCGGATAATTATAAGAGATAGTTAACTAATTAATAATAAATAATGCAGTGTTAGAAGAAAGGATTAATGGGGTTAGTATAGTAAGGATTAAGTTACTATTGATTAAGAGATTCTTAGGGGAGAGATTAAAGCTTAAAGGATTCCTTACGTAAATACACTTTAAAGTTATATAAGAAGGGGTAAAGCTACTAATATTAATGGATTGAATAGCATATGCGGGACTATTCCTATTAGGAAGAGTACTTAAGTAGTTTAAGCCTTACCTTACGGAAATATAGGTAAACGGAATAACGACCACTAATTAGGAGGTATAATTTATATTCTTAAGTTAGGAAGGGTCTATAGAGTAACTTATATAAATATTTAGAGACCTAGAGGTAGTAACCACAGTAGAAAAAAAACTCTAAGATATTATATAATAAACCTTAGTAATTAAGTATATAATGCAGTTTTAGACGCTAGCTATATAAGTTAAGTGGAATAATAAGGCGCTTATGGTATAGTATAAATAAGGACTTAAGGCTAAAGTCTAGGATATAATTATCCTAATAGAAGATACGGACACCCTATAGGATTTAATAGATTAAGTAATTAAGATTAATAATTGGATCTACTAAAGGGAATAGGCTAAAAAAGGTTAGAATAGAGTTCTATAGTTATATAAGGCGTAAAGTACGTAATAACTAAAGCTAAATTAAAAACTATAGTATAGCGCAGAGCTAATAGACCTAAGTAGTACTAAAGAAGCCTATAAGAGATGGAGTAAGAAACTATAAAAACCTAAAAGTTAAGGATTTAGTAATTATAGGACTAAGGAGTAAAGGCTAAACCAGGGATCTTAGTAGCAGAAGATGTTTAGGCGGACTCTATAGTAAAGTTAGTAGTTTAAAGATAGAGCTTATATAAATTACGGGAAATAAGGTCACTTTATAAGGGATTATAAAGATAGTTAGAGTTACTATATAATAAAGGGAACTAGACTAGCGGTAGAAGATACATACGTATAGAGGGATAATAGTGTACTACAAGAAACAAAAGAGTGTTTAATTAAAAGTTTCGCGTTTTATTACAACAATATATACTAAATTTATAAAGACGTAAAGTATAGCGTAAGCTATTAGCTATAGGAACTAAAATTCTTAGAATATAGGGGAACTAATAAACTATTACGTAGATCGGATATTAAAGACAATAAGTTTAATATAGGCGAAATATTTACAGATAATAAAGTAATAAAGGCAGCTTACTAGGAGCGTATAAACCTTAAAGAAGTTATATTAGAAGTAGAGACTAAGACCGCTATAGAGCAAGGTTTAGTAACGGGTATTATAATACCGTTAGATACGATATCTATCGCTTTATAAGATAAAAGGAAGAGTATTCTATAGGGATTAAGCAAGCAGACGACTATTAGTGCTAATTTATTACTTAATAAAGGTAAAAAGCTAAAGGCTTAAGATTCTTAAGACGAGATAAGGTATACTTAAGGACCTATAATAGATAGAAACCAATAGAGCAGAGTAATGGCTTAGTTTAAAGATATATAAATAAGCTCGGGACAGAGTTTCCTATAGGTATAAGATTTTTAAGACGAGATAAGTAAGATTTAAGACTCTTAAGATAAAATAAGAATACCTAAGCCTAGTAGGACTAAGGTAGAAGTAAAGCTTAAGACAAAAGCAAGCTTAGGATTAAGAATCCTATAAAACCGAGACTTTAAGATATAAATAAGGACTATTAATAAAATTAAGAAGCAAGAAGACTTTAAGAATCTACTTATAAGACGTAAAAGGAAAGAAACTATAGAAGAATTTAGAGTAAGAATTACCTTATAGCAGGAACGGAAACTAGATAAGAGATCTAGTACGCCAGGCCGTATAAGGGACAGAGCACCTATATAAAAAATCACTAATAGGCCTAGAGTAGGCACACTAAGAGCTAAGTAGCTTACTAAACTAGAATAAGAAAAGGATCTAGGGATTTTAACTAGATTCAAAAAATAATATATAAGGGCTGTTATAATATAATAATAAAAAGATACTTCCTTATAGATAAGCCGTATATACTTAAAGGGTTATACTAAAAGTGGTATAAACAACGACATAATAATAAGTAGGAAGATTTCTATATATAGCTGGATAAGAAAGTTATCTAAGACTACCTAATTATAAAAAAGGCTGTAAGTTACATTAAAGGAGCCTTAATTATAACATTAAAGGATCTAGAGAAGTAATTAGAGGACTAAAGAAGCGAGAGGCAAATCTTAGTACCTATAAACAAAGTTATAATACTTAGATTAATACGAGATAGGTTTAAACTTAAGGATAAAAATAAGCTAAGAGTTAACCTAAAACACTAAGTATATTATATATTAGCGTGGATTATATATATAGATAATGCGTATAATATATATAGAGCACCTAAAGATAAGAACCAGAAGTACCTAGTAAGGATATATTAGGCACTAGATAAGACAAAATATAGAAACGTTAAGTATATATATAGTTAGCACCTAATAGAAGTATAAAGCTAAGGGGACTTAATACTTTAGCCTGGAAGATTCCTTATAAAAGAATACCTAGATAAATAATAGCGGTAGGAATACCTAAAGAATACGTATCTATAGTATATTAAAGACAAAAAGCAAACTAAGTATTAGCTAAGAGTGGACTAAGTATAAACAGGATTAAGTAGCTAATAATTAGGAAAAGTAGAGGCCTATAGGACTAGAGGGAATTAGTAATAGAGCCTTAAACCCTTAAAGGAATTTAAGGATAATACTTAAACCTATAAATTAAGTAGTAAGATTAGCAGTTTAAAGCACTAATAGATAGTAGAGTAATAAGGAACTATATTTTACTAGCAGTAGTTAAAAGAATAGGGTTACCATAAAGGAAGAAGGAGCATCCTTACCTATTAGTAATAATTTTAGGAGATCTAATAGCCTATAGAGGAGGCATTATTAACCTTAAAATAGAACCTATTTAGTTAACTATTAAAGGAAGATAAATTAAGATGTCTTTTAATATATTACTATTAGGGAATAATAAGGCAGTACTAGGAATGCCTTAGTTATAGGAATATAATCTAAAAATTAATTAAATTATAGGTCAGGTTAATATTAGGGATACTTAATAACGTAAGATATAATAATAAGCTAAATTAGTATAGTACTAAATAGGAGTAACCTATAAAGAAATAGAAAAAGGATTAAGTTACGTACTAAAAAGATATTATAAGTATAGTAAGAAACTATAGTTACTAAAGAGTAAGAAGCTATTAGAGTATATAGTATAGAACTATAAGATAGAATTAGAACTAGAAATAAGTCTAAGGTTTTTTCCAATCTATAAGCTTACTAAAGAAGAAGGTAGAGTACTAAAAGAGTTTATCTAGGAAACCCTATAAAAGGGATATATTAAACTATCGCAGTCATTAGCGGGTTATCTAGTACTATTTATACTAAAGAAAAATAGTAAACTAAGGCTATGTATTAACTATAGATAGTTAAATAGCATTACTAGGAAGGATAGGTATCCTTTACCCTTAATTAGCGAAATTTAAGATAGGATAGGTAACGCGTAAATTTTTACGAAGATAGATCTAA
>Ga0307515_10015197_pt1 | contig 14200 bp, 4 predicted proteins | sample 17_EM_MG_FD_194513 | JGI IMG/M metagenome (GOLD analysis project Ga0307515, IMG submission 194513) | Populus trichocarpa ectomycorrhiza microbial communities from riparian zone in the Pacific Northwest, United States - 17_EM | ecosystem: Host-associated > Plants > Roots > Unclassified | place...
GGTTCTGGGGTCGGGGCGGGGGGGCCCCGGGGGGGTCGCGGGGGGGGTTTACTAGGCCCTATAGGGTATTTATAAAAGTTTTGCTGGCCCTATAGGGCAATTATAGAAGTAGTTGTATAATAAAATAATATACCTTATTACGAAAGTAAGATTTCTAGATAGATACTATAGCGGGCTTTTAGCTTTCTAAACTTAGTCTGCCCTACTACTACCCTACTACTACCCTGCTGCTGCCCTACTACTACCCTACTATTGCTACCGCTGCTATACTATCCCCCCGCGTCTTAGCCTGTAACGGGTAGTAATACCTCTGGATATATAATATTAGTAGTAATAGCGGTAGCGGTATTGCCTCCCTACGGCAGTAACAGCGAAAGCCCGCGTATATCTATTACTCTTAATAGCGTAATATATAACTGCCCATACGTAAAGACTAATATACGTAAATTAACACTAATAAAGTTAAAAGACTGCCCCTGTGACTTGTTTACTATTATAGTAAAGTATAGCCGGATTGGAAACTGCCTTCTACTAACAATAAACGGCAGTTTTCCGTCCGTAGAGGTAAGCTTAATGCGAGGGATTAGCCGTAGCTGCCTATAAAAGCTGCCGCTAAGTATCTAAGTTTCAATATAGCGGCGGCCTAGGCGTGTAATAACTATACGGGTGCCGTTATAGAGCCCTTTTTTAGGGTAGAGGTTCCGTAAAAGGATTACGGGCGCGCCTACCTTTAGGGAAAGCTTTGACGGAGGTAGGCTACTAGGGTTAAATGTCTATAGGAGCTCTACTGGCGGCAGTTCTATATAATTTTCTTCTCTATTTTACTCTACAGAGTTTATAAAATAAAAGGTGCTTAGGGAGCCGTAGAGCCGCGTAAGGATAGCCTCGTTAATCTTAGCCATAGTATTATTATAAATGGTTAGGATAGCGTAATCGCGGAAGGTATTAAGAGTAGTATATACCTAAGTAAGTAGTTATGGAGGGTATATATAACTATAAAAGGGTTCCTAGGACTGGAACTGGGCTATACTAGGCGAGATAGTAATACTGCCGGCTAGGGCTATATTATAAGATAAGGCTTATACCCAAGCTGCAAACCGCTGATTTATCTCGCCCTAGTAAATACGTATATTTAACCGTAGGGATAGTATACGGAAGGTAGGCCAGAGGAATAACCGCTGTAGGCAGGCACCTATAATGGCTGCGCGGTTCCCTTATGGGATAATAGGCAGTATCTAAGCAAAGTCGCCGCCTAAGATAGTAGGGAGTCCGCTAAAGGTAGAGTTGTTAGAACGGACGTCCGTAAGTATATAGTGCACGGCTTTAAAGCAGTAGCGGTGCTGCATTGGCACCTTATCCTAGATAAGTAGAGAGGTACGGCGTAAAAGCTTAGTAAGATTTAACCTTTTAGAGACATTATAAGTAGACTCTTTATATAGATTAATAGGTATCTAAAAACGGGAGTAGGCAGTACGGCTGCTGGGTAGTAGGAGGGCCGTAATACTAGAAGAAGCTACGTAAAGAACGATTTTATTACGTAAGCGGTAGTAGTGGCAAAGGTAGCAATAGAGAAACGTTTTGCTAGTACTTATAGGGCCCTAGAGAAAGAAGCGGGCCGTTTACGGATCCGTATTTATAGCGGTAATAATAGTATTAAAGCAGGCTGCCTGATCCGTATTTAGCTGCTAGCGTAGCTTAGTAAACTGGCGTTCTTCCTCTATACGGTTATATTGCTATAGCTCCGCTATAAAAAGCGGGTTACTTCTCTCCGTAATAACCCCCTACTGGTACTAAAACTGGGGCAGGCTATAGTCTGTAAGTGTTTTTTACTAATCCGCAAGTATCTGATGGATAAGGTATAGGCCGTAATTAAGATAGGCGTTATTATCCTTGGCAACTATAGGAGGAGCATTAGGTTAGCGGGCTAGAAAGCGAGGTAGATTATTATAGATAGACTGTTTAAAGCGGTCCTATAAAGTAACTGGCTCTATAATAGGGCCGTAAAGTAAAGCGGTTATAAATAAGGAGCGTAGCTAGGCGCTAACGGTAAAAATGGCGGCCTCCGTTAAGTAATTAATTTACTTATAGTTATTCTCTAGTAGCCCTAGGGCTACGCAGGCGGCCTGGAAGGTTAGATAGACTATACTAGCAATAGTATAAAGGTTCTTAAAGGAGGTAGGGCTGGGAACGGACGTTAGTAGTAGCCGTAAGTAGAACCTCTTACCTGTAATAGGGCTGCAGTAATATATATAGCCTATTACGGTGCCTCGCTAGCGAGGACGCTACTCCCGCTACTTTGCATAAAAGACGTACCGCTTAGGGAAGTCTTAATATAGGTAGTTACGGCTACTATTATACTCCGCGTTATACTTAAAGAAGGCCGTTAAGGTAGAGTAGGAGAGCTTAAGGCGCTGCTAGATCTCCTCTATAGACTAGTCCGGCTAAAAGTATATAGGCTGCTTACCTGGAAGGTGCACCGCAAGCTAGATTATAGGAGGGAACTCCTTATAAACGGGAAACTTAAATAGCCGCTAGATAGCCTTAGAGGGGCCGATATAACGGCCCTGTAAATACTGGCTTACCTTATCGCTGTCCGTAAGCCGTAAAGTGGTACGGTCGCTCCCCTTGTATATATACTTGTGGATATACTTAACAGACCGTATAAAGGCGTAGACCTCAACATTTATATGCGCACGATACTTTGCGGTTAGATATAGGTAGTAGGGAATAATCTAGCGGTTGTTTATTTTAAATATACCCCCCCCTAGTAAGCGGATAGACTATGACCGTAAATTATTGCAACGGTGGTATTCTGGATAGCCGTCCTTATGTACGATAGTAGTAGGGTTAAAAGGCTTAGGGTACCGCTTTAAGTAGGTTAGCGGAAGGCCTGGCCCTAGCGCAACTATATAGGGAGCTTACGGATTCTAGAAGCCGCAAGGGCCGTGAACCATTATTAACTTTATAATCTTAGTAAGACGGCTAATAGGATTATCCTCTGGCTGCGGAAGCTCTGCGGATATAAAATAGTCGATAATAGCTAGGTCTAGCAGCCTATCGCGGTTATACGGATATAGGAAGAGCAGTAGGTGTAGATGGGGTAGACCCCGCTTTTAGTACTTAATAGTCTAAATAGAGCTGCGGTACCGGCCGAAGATCTGCTTCTGTTTTAGATTGTAAAAGAGGTAAATAAGTTTTATACGGAAGACGCGTATAACTAGATTGGGCCTATCTATAGCGGTCTGGCTAGGTAGTAGCTCGCGGGTAATCTTGTCCTACTTAGGGTTGGTAGTAAACGTAAGAAATATGCTTGGACGGCCGTATTTACGGACAATAGCTATTAAATCCTAATAGTACTGCCTAATAAAGCGATCTCCGCTAAGGAAACTGGATAGAAGGATTACGCGGCGGCCTAATAATATAGGGTCTAGATTATGGTGGGTAAGAGTATTTATAACGCCATTATACAGCTTCGCGCGGAGGGTTATTTAGTTAGAGTGGATTTAGGTAAGCTTATTCTAATTATATAGCGCCTATACATCTATAATATACTGCTAAAATAGCCGGTAGTAGGTAAAAGGGACTAACCTAGAGTTAATATAGACGTGTAGGTAGAACTAAAAGTATACCTACTGTGTTAAACGGTCTCGCTAGCGGGCTTAATTAGAGTTGCGTAGCTAGAGACCCTAGTGCTAGCCAGTATCACCGTAAGGGAAGAGTAGTATGTAGTAGAGCGGCATATATGCGGCATGCGTTGGGTTAATACGGCAGTACCGCGGCCGCTTATTAGGCGTATAACGCTCCGTAAGCACAATATCGCGGAAGCTGGCATTACTGTACTTGTTTAGTATAATAACGGCCACCTTATTACTTATTAGGAGGTTCTTATGGCGGCGATTGGCACTAGCCTCTAAGATAAGCCGCATTTGTGGGTTTAAGATAATCCGTAACGGGGCCGTTACGGGCTAAGCCTGAAGCCGTTCCTTTGCGGTTTAATAGAGGGCGATAAAAGGGTTCCGTTCCTTAGATAGTATAGCAGTAAGGCTTTATAGAATGGTTATATCTAGCTAGGTATTGGGACGGGCCTATAGCCGGATATCTATGGTATAACTAGGGTTGTAAAAGTATAGCTGGGTATACCGCGGAGTAGTATCTGCAGGAGGCTCTAGCGGGCCCTATAGATGGTAAAGCTTACTATATATCTGGAAGCAATTTGGGCCGCTATAGGCTACACTACGGTTAGTAATAGTATAGTTTACGGACGTAAAAGCTAATACTGTATTATATACGCGGAGCCGCTCCCTAAACTGCCTAGTAGAAGTACTACGGGACTCTAAAAGGTCGCGTAGATATTCTGGCGGAGGCTAGAATAGAGGGAGGTTTACGTCGCTATGCTTATAGCAAGCTTTAAAGCGTGGATTGCTAGGCTGTAATGTACTAACACGTTTATTAATCTAATGTAGGGCGGTGTAGAAGTTATAGGTAATGTTTATAGGACCAATATCTAGCTGCTCCGTAATATAGCGGACTGTAGTAATAGGACTACGATTTAGCTACTCCATAATAGGGCGGACTATATTAATAGGCCTAATATCTAACTGGCCCATAATAGGGCGGACGGTAGTAGGTTGCGGCTGGATCGATACGGGCGGTATAAAGGGAGAAGCGGCGGCGGAAGCAGTAGCGGTAGCAGTAGCGGTAGCGGCAGCGGCGGCGGCAGCGGTTTGGTTTATAGGCAGCGGAAGGTCCACTAAAGGTCGTTAGGACCGCCTATTTCTTTTCTCCTATATATAAAGTTAGAATAGTAGTAAGTTAAAAAAGAGGAAATAAAGAATTAACCCTATAAGAGTTACAGCTCTTATACGGAGCTTTACGACGGTTTATTAGAAAGTTAGCGGAAGGGCAATACTGCCTATAGACGGTGTAAAATATACAATCGGAAGGTATTTAGGTGGTAGGTAGGGAGTAGCAACTGGGGTAGAAGGTAGAGAGCAGTAAGGGGTAGGAAGAGGTCGTAAGGTTGCGAATTTGTAGAGCCTGTAGAGCTCTATGCACGGCCCCCTTATTTTATAGAGCTTTTATAAGCTCTATATCTACCTATCCATAAGATATTTAAATAAAAGAGGTACCATTTTAAAGCGCTTTTTAAGCTCTATAAATCTGTACAAATAGAAATTTTATTTAGGTAATATTAGGGGGTGCATCGCAGATGTAGAAGGGTTGGTCGTAAGGTCGCAATTTGATGGGGTAACACGTGAAAAACCAGGTAACTAGTACAAATTTTTAACCAATTAGAACCTTAGGTTTAACCCAAACTTAGTATATGTTAGATAATATAAAGATAATATTTTACTTTATAAGCAGATTTTTTTTCTAGCTTATGCGGAGCATTAGGGAGGTTTTATAATCTATAAAATAAATTATCCTTCTAATAACTATAGAAAATATAACTATTATCATTAACTTAGCCCCGGCTCCTCTTACTTCTATAATATAGCGAGGAGAACTAGATTAGCTATAGCAAGTAACTTCTAGCGCTTTAGCTCCTCGCAGCAGCCCTAGGGCTATTAGTATAAGAAAGATTTAACGTATTAGCTAGGGGCTGCCTAAATCGTAACCTTATATAGTTTTTCTATATATTCCGTGACGTAGTAGAAGTATTAAGTAGGCTACGTCCGGCGCGGCTGCTAGAACTAGCAGCGTTTAGCTAAATAGTTAGTACGACCCCAGGGAAGGCAGGAGGACTAGTTTTATAAAACTAAACTAGTAGGGGCGATGCTAGTGGCGTTAGCCAAGACACTTAAATAACTTAAAATTCTCTATTCGCGAAACCCCGCTTCGCCACGACATATTAGGACCTAGTAATTTCACTAATACCCATTTCTAAACGCCACCACGCATAATAGATATTAGGGCTAATGCTACTGTAAAGCAGGTATAGGATGCAGTTTAGTATAACCTAGAGCAGTAGCAGCGTTTTCTAGCAAGTATATAGGCCTAGGCTAAGGCGCCTTTTTTTAATAAGAATTAGTAGAAATTTACGAATAAGGAAGCTAGAAATATTATTAGCTTAGGGCGCGGCTAGAATAATATAAATTTACCTAAAAGGGAAGAAATTTTAGAACGCGTAAATAAAAAGCTAAGAGATAATTAGTTAAATAAAGTAAACTAAAAGGCTATAAGCTGGCGTATGCTAAAAGCTATTAGAAGTGCTACTAGTTAGTTTTAATATAAACATTATAACTAGTATATTTTCACTAAGTTATATTTTAGTTCTAGAGGATAAGGAATCCCAAGGGGAATTAACTAATAAACCTATTTAGAAGCTCCCGTAGGATCCTATATAAGATAATATATAAAAATAAGTAGCGGGTAGTGCGTGTAAGGGTGTGGCTATATAAATTATTAAAGATAGGCGCTTAAATTAAAGCCTTATAAGTAGTGCCTGTCTTACCTTATAAAATTAGCAGTATATTATACCCTAATTAACGCAGGTATACCTTGCGCAATTTTGTGCCCTATAATACTACTACCTATATAAGCAGTACCTAAAAATATAGGGCATTTATTCTTCTAGTCGCTAAATCTCTACTATAAAATTAAAAGTAGAATGTCCTATACAGGCCAACTGTTTTAGCGCAATTTTCTAAGCTCTAAGAACTATAGGAGCGGGCCTTACTATTTACTTCTATTTGGCCTTATTACATTTAAACGCTAAGCCGTTCCCTTAAGATATAATAAGGTATTTAGATATAAGTATAACTAGTAATAAATAGTGTATATAAACTTTTATAGTATTTCTAAGTTATTACTATGTTTAGATTTAGCTATAGGCGTGCACGCTACGCGCTTTAGCTTGCGGAGGATTTAGGCAGCCCTATATATAGGAAGTCGCTTAGTACTAGCAGCTCTGCCGTACTTTCCTTAAATAAATACTTACTTAGTATACTCCATTTCTATTTCCTATAAATACTTCCCTTCTATAACCGGTAATAAAAATCTATTAATAACTTCCTATAGCAACTCCGAGCTATTAGGCTGCTAGCTCTATAAGTAACTAAAGGCAAATTATACGCACTAGAGACTTATTATTAAATAAGGCTGATAAGAATACTATTAACTCTTATATTAATAATATAACGAGCAACACCTAGCCCTATCTTTATCCTCCCCCTATAGTAGATATTAATAAGGAACTTACCACTAACTCTAGTATTAATAATATAACGATAAGCATTTAGCCCTATCTTTCTTACCCTCTAGTAAATATTAACGAGAAACTAATACCTCCTAAGCTTAACTCTCCTAGTAGTATTAGAGCGACGGCAACTCTTTCTAGTATTAGCGCGCCAAGCTAACCCTTTCCCTTTTCTACGGATAATAATAAGGGCCCAACCTACCCTAATAGTATTAGTACCCTCTCTATATACTCTAGAGTGGAGGATAGGCTTACTTAAGGCTACTTTAATAGGGGACCAAGCGCATCCTTAACCCCTACACAATTATTACCTCTTAAATCCCTAACGGGTAAAGGTGGTAAGGTTAAGGTATTATCTTACCTCACTCTAGTGGCACCAGTCGGGGATTATATCCTTTAGTTAACCGTTTTCAGTTTAGCTATAGGAGCACTAGTTAGGGGTAATATTCTTTAGCTAGCTGCTTTTAGTTTAGCCAGAGCATTTAAGTATTTAAAAGTTTATATAAGTAACTAGTTTACGTTCTTATAGAAGAAAACTAATCGCTATAAGGATTTTGTTGACAAGTTTCTTACAACGGCAAAACTTTATCTTAATAATTATTAAATATTTGGGCTTGAAGCGGTATTGGGATATAGACGTCGCAGTATAAAGATCGTCCACTAGTTATTAGACGATCCTAAACTCCTAAAGTATATTAATATAATCTATAGCCCTACTAGCGAGTAGATACTAACGGGAATTTCTAAAGATAAAGATAGGCCGGTATTTATACTTAACGGAGTAGTAGATAGATCTTATAATAATTCTCTAAAGCGCTAGTATTATTTTATACTTATAGTGTAGACTAAAATTAATAAGGGTAAAGAGGAGATAAGGATAGTCCAGTATCTATCACCAAAGGTAGTTATTACGCGTGCGTTAGATAAGGCCAAAAGAAATAGGTAGTTACTAAGATGCAGTTTCGCGTTTATTAGTTATAAAAAGGATAGGCAGTATAAAGAAGTCTTTAAAGCTATTAAGAATTATATGCTAATAGATAGGATATATATACTAATCTAGCTATGCAATGCATATTCATTTCCCTATAGTGGACTTTCTTTAATAACTAGATGCTTGAATTTACAAAGCATACCTTAAGTAGCCCTAACAAAAATAATAACGTTTACGCTCCTAAAAACAGGCCTTAGTTAGTTAATGTTTTAGGCAATATCACGCCTCTGGCCTTAAACCACGGCTTCTTTAGTAGCAATTTTTAAATTCTAGTTACTGGCCTATTAGGTTATATAATAACTAAGTTTATTAATCCGGAAATTATAAAATACGCTATAAATAGAACTTAAGCTAGAAATAAAACTTTAGGCTAAAAAGAACAGTACTATTACCGCCGATTCTTCCGCCTAGTAGGCCGCCCCCGTTTCTTCTATATAATAGGCTAAGCCTTTAATTTTAAATAATAATGCCCCTATAGTAATCTAAGACTTCTTATTAAAAAGCTATCTTTAATTTAGTCCTATGGAAGATTTTATTTCTCTTTTAGGTTAGTAAACAGCGCGTCTTTCTCTTTAGTAAATTTTATTCTAAACTTTAGCCCTTAGGGCTTTAGCTCCTAGGGCTGCTTAACCAGGTTAAAAGGTAAAGGAAATTATTAAGGAAGGATATTTAGTATATATGACCCGTCTTTCTAGCGCCTAAAAGCTACTTAGATTAAAATTTCTTCTAAATTAGCATTTAAGGCGGCTCCCGGTATTGCTTTATTAAAGTTAGAGCTAAAGGTAGGGCTTAGTAGCGGTTTTTGGGTACGGAGGCGATTATATATCGGGGATATAACCCACTTATAATAATTGCTGGTAAGCGTAGTGCCTTAGTTAGACGCATACGTGGATAAAATTAAAAGGGGATAGTGAGACCGCTAGAGATAATGCTTTATAGTACGCTTTGTCTTTAATTAACTAATAATAGGGGTTGGAAATTCTTGTCGCCCTATATACCCACGGGCCTTGTTACCCTTATTACTATTGCTACTGTTACTGTCCCTAGAGTCGTTATCATCCGTATCGTCACTATTATCACTTCCGTCGCTATAGTTCTTAGCCTTACCTTTGTCCATAACGTTCTCGCCGTCCTTATTATTACTTTCTTCAGCTAAGCCGTTTACAAAATCATCCAGAATATAATTATAACTATTATTAGCCCTATTTTCTAGTGGTCTAGTATTACAAGGAGACGTATAGTGCCAGGGGGAGGGGCTAGTAGGCCGCGCAGCAGAGGCCGCTCGCTCCTTAATACCGTCACCGTTATTAAGGCCAAGGGTAGGAGAGCCGGAAGGCGTAGTCCTCTAAGAAGTAGGTGACCTTTATTACTTCCTAGGTTATATACTCTTACTACTCTTACTAATAGAAGTATCGGAGATATAATTAATACTATTTAGTTAATCAAGCTAATCGGACCTTTACTTCTTTAACTTCTCAGCTCCTAAAGACTTTTAACTGGCAGCTACTAATATTCTAAGCTCCTGCCTAAACTATAGAGCAGTTTTAATGCGACGCCCCTTAGCTAAATTATCCGTTTAATTACCGTCTAGCGTTAAGGGTGTAGTACGATTGTATATAGGTACGCGTACCTCCTCTTTTAGCGCTTCTAACAAAGGCAGCTCCTTATTATCTTTATTATCCTTATTACTACTATTATTTCCGTTATCTACTAATTATTAAACAAGGCTATTATAAATTAAAAGGGGAAGTATATACCTAATCTACGAGGTATTATTTAATTATTAGCTTTATTAGCTTTATTATTAACGTTACTAGCTTTATCGCCCTTAGCTTCTAAGTCTAGATCGGCTATATTATCTTTAATAACTATTAGATTTACTGCTAGTCGTTAAAATTATATATTTAAAACTGCTAGGGAAAGAGGGAGAGTAGTAGGGTAATTGTTAGGATAATTACCTTAACTACTTCCTCCAGCGACTTAACTGTTATTTCTATCCCTATAGAAATCTTCCTCGTTATCCTTGTAATCCTTATAATACTTATTATAAGCTTTTTTATAATTATATATAGGGTCTACAGGCGCTTTATTAGACGGAATCTCTAAACTAAGGCCCTAAGTAGAGTAATATGCCGTTTATTGCCCAAGCTTCTAATACTTCTTAACTTTTTAGGGGGAAAAGAGGTATTTTATACTTTGTCTAAGGTATATTGCTTACGCCTTTTTTAGAAGCTGTAATTTTAGAAGCTGTAATTATATAATACCGAGGCGAAGCTATTGATTTTCTAGGGGGACTAGTGTAGAAATTATTATTACTAAGTGAAATTTTAGGGGGGGTACGAAATAAAGATTAAGATAGTGCCAACGTTGGTGTTATTAGAGTTGCTATTACTTTATAGCTTTTAAAAGCTTTAAGGGGGAATTAAAGGTCTTTTTAAGTGCACGTCAGTCCTCCCTTCGCCGCTAGCTTTTGCCCCTTACCCTTTACCCCTTATCTATATTTCTTATTAAATAAAGCAATTAATATATGCGCCTCCGGTATAGACCGGGGTTAATTGCCGTTTATAGCGTATAAAGGTTTATAAGGGGTTAAATTCTAGCGCTTAATTAACACCCTTAGCAAATTGCGGTTAAACCGTATCCGCCCATCCAAGCTAGTATATTTAGTTCTAGTACAGCCGTCGCATCTAGCCCTTATTAGGAGGTTAATGGCGTAAATTCTCCACCCTTATTCCTTAGTGAAGGGTAGCGCTAACATATCTATTTACTTCCCGACAATGCTAATCCAGCTAATCTCCTGCGCCGCTTATATTAGTAAATAAAGCCCCGCTTATACATACGCGTTATAAGCTATCTATAACAGAAGGAGGTAGTGCTATTATTAGTAGTGGGCGGGGCTCTTTAATACTAACCGCCTAGTAACGGATACGCCTGCCGCTCGCACGGTAATTATATACTTATCTATAAATATACCAGGCAAAAGACTACATAGGGTACTATATAATGCTCGCCCTTCTAACATAGCTAGCTAGTGTTAAAGATTCCTTTATAGTTATACCGTTGTGCTACTAATTTATTATACGCCCAAAAGCTATAACATTCCAATTTTAATCCAGGTGGTTCCCATAATAGCCCTATAGCTTAAAAGCCTAGATTATTAATCCTTTACCGCTCTGCCGCTAAGCAGTTAGGCAGAGCTAATAGCCCCTTAGCCCTAAACTAGTAGATTAAACGGCGTCTCTAAAACATCCGTAGTAATGTAACTATACTACTAGGTAGGCATACATGGCCATCTAAGCGACGCTCCGTATAATATCCGTTTAAATAATACCTAACATAGCCTCGTATAGGGTGGTCGCTTAAATTAGCGACGTCCAGCTAATTTTCTACTGGGTAGCCTAGCAGGTATACTAGTCGCGATGTAGGTAGCTTTAGCTATTAGCAAACGCTAAAGCGGGCCGTCTAACCAATAGTATATCCTAGGAGAGAAAATAGTATATAGGTTAGCTAAAACGAGTGCGACGCAAGCTCGCTTAAGCCCTTAAGGGGGGTGATACGGCACGCCTGTCCCTCCTTACCCTAGAAGGAGATATACGGCAGAGTTTAAATAAGACAATAGTGCTGACGCGGCTAGTAACTGCGGAATTCCCCTAACCCCCTTCCTATAGGACGGTTGCGGACTAGCGTTATTTAGGAGGCCGAAGGAGGAAGAGCGTAAGAGAGAGAACAGGATTATAAGGGTATGTTCGTATTTAGCGGACAGAGGCAGCGCTGAGAGAGCTTAATAAAAATTAAAGCCATTGGCTCTAAAGGTGGGGAGAGGAGGCTAAGACCGCCTATACATTATTATGGAGGAGACTTACCCATCGGAAAGGCCACAGTTAACTATATTAATTATTAATCCGAGATATAGGGGAATAAAGGAATAAGCGGGCTGGACTTGCATACGTATAAGCGCTAAGGGGACGGCAGAAATGCCTTAATGCGACTGTGCCAGGGACTAGCAGCAAGAAGAGGAGGAGGCGCAGCGTTAGGAGAAAGAAAAGATGGAGGATAAGAGGAAAAGTAGCGAAAGAAATGGCCTTTTATGGTTAAGGTTAAGGGGCAGTCTTAGCTTAGCCGGGGTTAACAAGCGAGAGCGCCTTACCTATAAAGGAAGCCTCCATTTCCTAATATAGTTTCCCACACAACAAAATAACTAGTAAAATCCTTTATATAATTTTAAAAGGCCCTAGTCTAATATAGTTTAACTTCTTACTTAGTTATTAACTTTTAAAATTTTTATATAGTAGCTATGCTTTATCTCCCTCCTTAAAATCTAGTCCCTTAGATCTCTTAGCGTTATAGTACTTTTTTATCCTTTATTATACTACCTTTACTATTTCTATAAGGTTTACATAAAGATTTATTAATATCTTTATCCTTTCTTTAGCTATACTACTTATTTTCTTTACTTAACGTAGCAATAATAATAATTTTAGCTTATATCTATAATTCGCCTTAAATAGTAATATACCTATTCCTTCTTATAGTGTTATATTATATATAAACTATATAATTAGTAATAATAATACCTAATTATTTTATACGTAATTAATATAATATTTTAGATACTGCTCTAGTATCTAATTTAATCTTTTTTTTAACTATCTGTCTGCGGATAATATATAGTAGAAGTTACTACTTAAACTCCTTATTCCGCTAAGAATACCTCCTAAAATACTGCTATAAATTTTAATCTTATTTAGTACTCTATATCTTATAAATACTTCTTTAATATAAATTTTAGCAACATCTTCTACTAAAATTTCCTCTATATATGCTATAAAGTATCCCCACTTTATAAGCTTGTCTACTATTACTAAGATTATATTATAATCTTATCCGGTAATAGGATCTCTTAACTTTAGTAATTTAATAATAAAGTCCTATAATATAACCTCCTATAGTCTCTCTAGTATTTTAATAGGTTATAGCTCTCTATATAGCTTATACCTCATTAGTTTATTCCTTTAGTAATCTAAATACTTTCTAGTAACCTTTCTAGCGATCCCTTAGATTTTATTAATAATATATTCTTCCTAAAGTCTTAATACTAAGCCTATAGCTCCGTTATGTCCTTAAGTTATTCCCTTATAGAAATCTTCTATAAAATACTCTACTATGCCTTTTAAGATATATATAGCTTCTTAGTTCTTATATATATCCATCTATAAATCTTCTAGTTATACTTTTAGAATTCTTTATACCTAAAAGCTTTTTAGTATTTTATAGATTCTTTTTAACTTCTCTTCTTAAGTTACTATCATTTTTGGATAATTATACCTAATTAATCCGTCTATATCTTTTCATAGTAAAGCCCCTAATGGCTTTTTATTATTTTATAGTTTAGCCTTTCTGCTTAGAGTATCTGCTTATATATTCTCCACACCCTTAGTATACTAAATCTTAAAATAGTATTCTATAAGCATCTCTGCCTATTTAACTTATCTTTAGTTAAGTTTCTTTATTATTAGGAATCCTATTAAGTTCTTATAATCCGTCTTAACTATAAATAGTTTCTCTATACCTTATAAGAATACTTTTTATTCCTTAAGTGCTATAACTATACCTAATAACTCCTTATTATAGATGTTATAGTTTAACTCTAGTAGTATTATCTTCTAACTATAGTATGCCACTAAGTACCGTCTATCCTTATATTTCTATAGAAAGCACGCTCCTAATATAAAGTCTAATATATTTATTTCTACAACCGTTTCTAACTTTAGTTAGTAAATCTTAAGGATTAGTTCTTAGGTAAATAACTCCTTAAGTTCTATAAATAGTTTCTTTTACTTATTTCCCTATATCTATAGTTCCTCTTTCTTTATTAATCTCGTAAATAGCTTAATATTTACTAACCACTATATTATAAACCTTCTATAGTAATTACAAAACCCTAGGAACAATTTTAACTATATAACGTTCTCTAGTTCCTACTAATTCACTATAGTCTTAATTTTCTTTAG
>Ga0307515_10015198_pt1 | contig 14200 bp, 2 predicted proteins | sample 17_EM_MG_FD_194513 | JGI IMG/M metagenome (GOLD analysis project Ga0307515, IMG submission 194513) | Populus trichocarpa ectomycorrhiza microbial communities from riparian zone in the Pacific Northwest, United States - 17_EM | ecosystem: Host-associated > Plants > Roots > Unclassified | place...
AATACTATTTCAAGATTTAGTATACTAAAGGCACAAACAATATATAAGCAGACGCTTTAAGTTAAAAAGCTAAACTGTAAAATAATAAAAAGCCATTAGGGGCTTTATTGCGAAAAGACACAGATAGATTAATTAGGTACAATTATCCAAAAATTATAATAACTTAAAAAGACGAACTAGATAGAGTTTATAAGTTACTAAAAAGCTTTTAGGTATAAAGAATTCTAAAGGCATAGCTAGAAGATTTATAAACGGATATATACAAAAACTAAGAAGTAAAGTATATCCTAAGAAGTATAGCAGAACACTTTATAGAAGATTTCCGTAAGGGACTAACTTAAGGACACAACGGAGCTACGGGCTTAGTATTAAGACTCTAAGAGGAGTATATTATTAATGGAATCTAAAACCTAGCACAAAAGGTTATAAGAGAATATCTAAATTACTAAAGAAATAAACTAATAAGGCATAAGCTATATGGAGGGCTACAACCTATTAAAATACTAGAGAGACCATAGGAGGTTATATTATGGGACTTTATTATAAAGTTACTAAAATTAAAAAACCCTATTACCAAATAAGATTATAACGCGATCTTAGTAATAGTAGATAAGCTTATAAAGTAGGGATACTTTATAGCGTATATAGAAGAAATATTAGTAAAAGATATCGCTAAAATCTATATAAAAGAAGTATTTATAAAACATAGAGCATTAAGTAAGATTATATTAGATAGAGATCTAAGATTTATAGCAGCATTTTAGGAGGTATTCTTAGCGGAGTAAGGAGTTAGAGTAGCAACTTCTACTACATATTATCCGCAGATAGACAGTTAAATGGAAAGATTAAATTAGACACTAGAGCAGTATCTAAAACACTATATTAATTACGCATAGAATAATTAGGTATTACTATTACTAATTATACAGTTTATATATAATGCAACACCTTAAGAAGGAATGGGCACTTTACTATTTAAGGCGAATTACGGATATAAACTAAGAACATCATTATTACCATATTAAGCAAAAAAGACAAATAGCATAGCTAAGTAAAGGATAGAGATATTAATAAATCTTTATAAGAACCTCATAGAAACAGCTAAGGTAGTACAGCAGAGAATAAAAAAAATACTATAATGCTAAGAAATCTAAGGGACTAGATCTTAAGGAGGGAGATAAAGTATAGCTACTATACAAAAATTTTAAGAGTTAATAACCAAGCAAGAAGTTAGACTACGTTAGACTAGGACCTTTTAAAATTATATAAAGAATTTTACTAGTTATATTTAAGTTAAACCTACTAGCTAAGATAAAAATCTACCCTATACAGTATATTGCAATACTAAAGCCAGTATATAAGAATATTAAGCCACTAGTCTATAAGCAGACACGTATAGAGGATAAGAAGAAGATAAATAGCAAGTTTTAAAGATTATTAGTTATAAGGACATTAATAATAAAATATAGTATAAGGTTAAGTAGATAGGCTATAATAAGACTACCTAGAAACTACTAGAAAATTTAAAAAACGCTATAGAAAAGGTATAGGAGTATTAAAAGAGATTAGGTTAGGTAACATTAATAAAGAAAAATTGTTAAAAAACAAATCGCTTAAGGGGGACCCAAGAGGAACAACTACTAAGCTATTTAAAGTTGTTTCCTTCTTAGCTAAGGGAGAACCAGTCCTCTTATTACTAAGTTCCTATAGACCTTATTCTATAAGTTTTTACTCCTTAAAACAAACCTTCTTACAAACCCGTTTAAGACGTAAAAGATAAGCAGAGGCCAGAAGACGAGTTTTAAGAGCACGCTGTTAAGCAGCCGCAGCCTCTTATTCCGCCTCTTATAATTAACACAACTTATTAAAAGCACTTAAGAGCTTACTATTAAGCTTTACAGTAGTAGATTAAACACAAGACCCTATAACAAATTACTTAGGGAACTTATAAACTATTAAGAGTTATAAAACACGTATACTTAGCGTTAGAAATAAAGCGAACATTATAAAACAAATAAATGTTTACTTTAGTGCATTCTAAATAGAAAGAGGGTTATTAAAATAAAGGACTCGCCAGCGTAATATAGACTAACCCCTCTTTTGCACAATAAGAATACAGAGATAGTATTATTTTACCTAGCAATAGTACTACGGTGACAGTACGAGCGCGACGGGCTATAGAAGAAAGAGAAGTTACTTTAGGTATAATAAGTAATAATATTAACCAAATTAATTAAATGGATATTACACCTCTAGTAAATAACTTAGAGATATTAGGAATCTTTAAGAATAAAAATAAAAAGGAGGGAGATAGTATTACGGACGCTTTAAGTATAATATTATAACTACTTAAAGAAGAGTTAGAAGAAGCTAGTTAGTTAATATAGGTACAGTCTAGTATAGAGCCGGTAAAACTATATAATAAGGATTAGTAACTAAGTTATATAATATAATCTATATAATCTATATAATCTATATAATCTATAATAAAGCAAATAGAGTACACGTACCTTACGTATAAGGAAGGTTTCCTAAGAGTACGGTTATGTATTTAAAGGACCATAGTCCCTACTCTAGATAGTTCTTTCCTTATAGTAATTCTTAGAATATAATTAAAGTTAATCTATTAGGCAACCACTCCACTAGTTATTATTACGTTATTAACTTTAATTTGCATTACCTATATACCTAGCCTAATAATAAGCCTACCGTAGTACCTGCTATAAGGTTCTATTATACTTTATAAGCTTTATAAATCTATACTAATAGAAAAATTATTTATTTAATATTAGGGGGTGCATTATAAGTATAAGTATATTAGGGGTTTTTACTAAGACTATCCGGAGATTATTAGCTAATAGGTCTATTATCTAAGAGGCCTATTTAGCCTATCCTCCACAGGTTTAAATTACGTTAAAGAACCCTCCCTCCCCCCTCCTCCCCTTGCCCCCCTATAAGATACACTCTATTTCTCTATTACTCCTACCTATATACCCCCTTATATACCTATACGTATAGCCTAGTATATATATAGGCATAATATAGGCCTATTTAGCTATAAAATTAAATATTCTTAGTATATATATATATTTTTTTAATATTTAATATATTAAATATTAACACTTTTTATATTAATATTAAATATTAAATAATTAATATTTAATCTTTAATAACTCTAATTAATATTAAATATAGATTAAAGCACTAGTTTCGGGCCTAACTATAAGCTAGGTAGTTATACATCGGGTGGTTTTCATATCCTAGTTTCCCTTAATAGCCCCCCTAGATGGTGGGCGATGCTTTGTACGCGTTACAGGCTTAACACCACAGAACCATGGCGACAGCGCGCTACACGCGCTACAACGGCTCCCTACTATTGCCTCTGCACTTAGCTATTAAAAAAAACGATTTCCTAATAATGTTTCCACCCGCGGCAACATGGACGCGTATAGTAGGGCTTCACGGGTATAATTCTTAGTTAATAACTTACTACTCTAAAAATAGGTAAAGCTTATCTTCTGTTACTTAGGCGCCGTCTATCTTACCTTCTAGTCTTATATACTAGTTTTCCTACTCTTTCTGCTTCGCTTATATGCCTATATTATATTCTTTAAGCACTAGGCCTTATAAATATTATATTACCGCGCTATCTAGGCCTTAAATTCACTCTAGAGGCTATAAGAGGAGGCTAGGGGGGCTTCGTTCAACTATAAAGTGGACTATAGGGTAAAGAGATTCTTAAAAGACTCTATATCCGTAATATCTATAAGAGGTAAAAGGGAAACGCGTAAGCGTAGCGTAGGTAAATAAAGCTACCAAACGCGTAAATATTAAAGGAGAAGAAAAGGGCTCTATATTATATAATTAGAATTACGGTAGGCCTTTCTATATAAAATTAGAAGCCCTACGTAAGCCAGCGCGGGCACAAAAACGGGAGAGGGTTGGAAAATAGATTATTAAGGCGACGGTAAGGTTAAAGGCGCGCTAAGGCCCTCCACACTAACCCAGTACTAACCTAGGCCTTAAAAACGCGTCTAAAAAGTAGGGGCCACCCCCAAGGGGGGGGGGGATGATATTTGGACGATATATTTAGGGGGTTATACGTAACCTAAGGTTATACTAAGCCTAACCCGGACCTCCAATACCCATCTTGCTATAGAATAGGGACTAGATCTAATACTTCGGATAAACGGGATAGGTTATATCTCTAGCACTCCAAGTAAGCAATCCTATATTTAGTATCTTAAAAGCCTCCTCTAGAAACACACCATTAATAGTCGTTACTAATTCCACTATAGTAAAACTAACTCTCGCAACAATCTTGTTAAATTCTGTTTCACCCTACCTACTTTTAGGGCCAACAACACCTTTTACTTATCGCGCAGCTGCTACTCTTTATATTCTACAGGCACCGCTCAAAAATTAGCAATAATTGCTTTATCGGTTAAACAGTGCAGCGTACAATCTTACCTAAATTATACGCCAGCTCCAATGTCCGTTCTCTTGTGAGCAGGCAGTTTATACAGTTATTAGAGTCGGTTTACATCTGCGAATCGCAGCTTCTAGTGGGTAGAAGAGATATACCAACTGTGGATCATCAAGGCGTCTTTTAAGGATTGGAGGTTAAAGTCAGGCCAAGAGCAAGATCTCGTGCGAGATCAGATCAAACCCTCCCTGTAATTATTCCGATGGCCACTTTACCAGACCCTTAGGCGGAGCAGGCTAGTCGCGGGGCTTACATTATCTAAAGTATTCGCATGCGCACTCCTACGGTGGAGGGTAGCTATAAGATGTTAATATACTAATATACGAGTCCAGCCGATACAATTGCTGTACTTACTATATAGTATCATTAGTTATAATATAAGCCCACAATTTCTCCAGCACTCTCCCACTAACATTGTTAATCAGTATTATGTTAAGAATCCAGTCTCTTATCCTCTTATAATCCGCCTTTTTATGGCGCTAGATTGCATTTCTGGTTACTGCGAACTATGTGCAATATTGCGAAGCAATAGTCCAAGAAAGTTCCACCCCGGGAAACAATATATGCCACACTTTAGCAATCCCATTCTCTGTATCTTCCCTGTGAATACCTAGGCCCCATTATACCGCGTTATATATTATTGGTCGGATCTCAGCTAAACAGCTAGGATACTAGTTACATTATAATAGAATATAACCAGCCGCATTAAGTGCGGAAAGGCGAAGAGAATAGATTAACGGTACTATGTCACCTTCTTAGTGCCAGCTTGTTCGATAGCTATGGACAAAAATAGCCCGCGGAGGAAGACTGTCCCAGTGTATAATAATAAAAGTAAAATACACTATTACTTTATGGCCTTTATTTTAAGGAATTTAGAGTTCCGGAGGTGGGAATAAATTATTAACCGTATAGGGATATAACGTCTAGCTGGGATTCGGTTAGCTACAGGAATATAATAAGGGGGCGACATACTTTTCTGCTAGCTCATTCATCTAAGATACATCTGTTGTGTGTATAGCGGCAGCTATTAGCGCGCCTAGCGGTACTTTATATACTTTGGGTGATAGGGATATAGTTGCCGTGGTAGAGGCGTCTACAGCAGTTTGCATTAAGGTCGTGGAGGCGGTTCCCATATGCTTAGGGGTATTAACGGGAGTATATACCTCTCCAAACGGAAGAGTTTTATAATCAACATAATTGTAGATCTAAAAAACAAGAAATACGCTAACAGTGGCAATAAGTAAAACTCTTACCCTTGCACCTAATAAAGGACCTATGAAAAAGATTATAGATAGACTAGGGATATAAATAACCACGAAGACCCAAGAATGTTAAAAGGTGGAAGCTTTAGCGTAATATATAGATTAATAGTAAGGCAAAACAATGTCGGGAGAGAAGAAATATAAAGTTAACGGTCGCAATCGTCATAGGGGATATATTCTTTAAATAAAGCGCCTGGATTATAGATATACCGATGGAATAAAATCCGCTATCGTCCTGCGGTAAGCGTCGCACAAGGGGAGTGCCGAGGCTGCTCGGATGGCATTAGTGAGGTAATGGTTATGGCTTTTAGCTAAAACAAAAATCCAGGGGCCCTATAAAATTTAGCTCTAAGATAAAAGGCGAGCGCCTAATCAACCTAGCTTTATTAACCCAAGGTACAAGTAGTTAAATTTTGCCAAGCCAACTTCTAATTAGTTAGAAAATGTTGCGCGCGGTAAGTTATAGCAAAATCCACATAACAAACTTCAAAACACTAAAAGCTCTAAAAAGCTCTGCACCAAGCTCTACCAAGGCCCTACAAAAGCTCCGTACAAAGCTCCGTACAAAGCTCTACAAAAGCTCTACCAAAAGCTCTACCAAAAGCTCTACCAAAGGCTTTGCAACACCTCTACCAAAGGCTTTACAACACCTCTACCCACCTAGTGTACTAGCCACGCAGTAAAATAGAACACGAAGTGCGTAGGGGGGTCCAAGGGGTCTCCCCTTAAAGCTCTACTCGAAGCTCTGCTCAAAGCCCTATACAAAGCTCTAAAGCTCCACTAACACGCAGCACTAATATACTAGAAAGTCCTATAATCGTCTCCACAAACATCTTTACAAACACCTCTACGACGGCTCTACAATTACCCGTACAATTGTCCGTATAAACGGCTCTACAAACGGCTCTATAAACGTCTACACGATCGCCCGTACGAACGCCTATACAATCAATTAATTAAACGTCTATACAATCAATCGATCAAACGCCTATACAATTAATCAGACGCTTATATAAACGTCTTTACAAACATCTCTACAAACGTCTACAATCGCCCATATAATCGTCCGTACGAACGTCTATACGATTGTCTCTACAAACGTCTATACAAACGCCTACACGAACGCCTATACAAATCTCTGCTCGAAGCTCTACTCAAAGCTCTATTAAAGCTCTATAAAAGCTCTACATAAACCTCCGTACGAAGCTCTGCAAAAGCTCTACTAAAAGCTCTACTAAAGCCTCTACCAAAGCCTCTGTAAGAGCTCTGCCCACGCAGTAAATAGAGCACGTAGTGCGCAGGGGGGGTCCAAGGGGGTCTCCCCCTTGAGCTCAAAGTTCTACTCGGAGCTCTACTTAAAGCTTAATACGGAGCTCTAAAGCTCTGCTAACACGCAGTACTAATATACTAGGAAGGCTCTATAATCGTCTACACAAACGGCTCTATAAACGGCTCTACAAACGTCTACACAATCGCCCGTACGAACGCCCATACAATCAATGAATCAATTAAACACCCATATAATCGATCAACCAAACGCCCATACAATCGATCAATCAAACGTCCATGTAATTGCCTATACAATCGTCTCTACAAACGTCTCTGCAGTTAATCGCCCGTGCGAACGCCTGCATATAGCTCTGTACAAGGCTCTATACGAAGCTCTACCGAAGCTCTACTGAAGCTCTACCGAAGCTCTACCGAAGCTCTACCGAAGCTCTACCAAAGCTCTACACGAAGCTCTACTAAAGCTTTGCATAAAACTCTACCAAAGCTCTAGATAAGGCTCTACCAAAGCTCTACATAAAGCTCTACCAAAGTTTACCAAAGTTCTGCACGAAGCTCTACCGAAGCTCTGCACAAAGCTCCACTAAAGCTCTACACAAAGCTCTACCAAAGCTCTACACAGCTCTACAAAAGCTCTATAAAAGCTCTACAAAAGCTCTACAAAAGCTCTACACGAACCTCCATATAAAGCTCTGCAAAAGCTCTACCAAACGCTCTACCAAAGCCTCTGCAAGAGCTCTGTCCACGCGGTAAATAGAGCACGCAGTGCGCAGGGGGGTCCAAGGGGGTCTCCCCCTTGAGCTCAAAGCTCTACTCGAAATCCTACTTAAAGCTTAATACAGAGCTCTAAAGCTCTACTAACATACAGCACTAATATACCAGGAAGGCTCTATAATCGTCTATACAAACAGCTCTATAAATGGCTCTATAAACGTCTACACGATCGCCCGTACGAACGCCCATATAATTAGTCAATTAATCGATTAATTGGCTATATAAACGCCTATACGATTAATTAATTAATTAACTAAACGCCTGTACAAACGTCTCTACGAACGGTTCTACAAATGGCTCTATATACGGCTTTTACGCACAGCTCTACAAACATCCATACAATTAATTAATCAATTAATTGCCCATACAAACGCCCATACAAACAATCAATCAAACACCCATACAATTGCCTATACAATCGTCTCTACAAATGTCTTTACAATTAATCGCCAGAACAAACGGCTGCATGTCTGCATATCTGCCCTTCTAGTAATGCTGTTTAACTATTTATTATTAATATATAGCCTAAGTTTTCCGTCCTTTTTAGGTATAAATAATACTAGATAACCTACTAATAACTATAATAGTTTAATATATCCCTTTTATAGGTTTTCCTGGATAAACTCCTTAAGTGCTCTTAACTCTTCTTTAGTTAACTTATAGATTAGAAAGAACTTTAAACTTATTTCTAGTTCTAACTCTATTTTATAATCTTATACTATATACTTTAATAGCTTTTTACTTTCCGGGCTCTATAGTTTCTTACTATACTTATAGTATCTCTTTAGTATATAACTTAACCCTTTCTTAGTTTCCTTATAGGTTACTTTTACCTAGTACTATACTAATTTAGTAGCTATACGCTTTTTACGTTATTAAGTATTTTTACTATTACCCTAATCCAATTAATCCTTAGATTATATTTTTATAACTAAGGTATACCTAATACTGCCTTATCTCTTCCTAATAGTAGGATATTAAAAGATACTTTAATTTACCTTCCTTTAATGGTTATCTAAATAGGTCCTGTTTTAAGATTAATAATATCTCTTTTATAGGCTATTAGATCTCCTAAAATTATAACTAGTAGGTAAAAGCGCTCCTTTTATCTATAAGGTAGCCCTATCCTTTTTACTACTATTAGTAAAATATAGTTCCTTATTTACTTTACTATCTATTAATGCTTTAAACTGCTAATCTTACCAATTAATTTATAAATTTAGGTATTATCCTTAAATTCCTTTAAGGGTCTAAGGCTCTACTACTAGCTTCCTCTAGTTCCGTAGGCCTCTACTTTTCCTAACTATTAACTACTTAATCCTATTATATATAGCTTATTCTTTAGCTAATACTTAGTTCGTTTTTTATTCTTAATATACTATAGATACGTGTTTTTTAGGCATTCCTACTACTATTATCCGTCTAAGTATTCTTCTATAAGGAATCTTTTTAGTTAAAGTATTAAGTCTTCTAACTTTTAAACTTCTGTTAAATGCCAGCCGTATATATATTTAGTATTTCTATATTATTGCTTATCTAGTATCTAATATATCCTTATAGGGTACTTTCTATTCTTTTCTTTTAGGTTTTTATATATTATATATATATATATATAATCTATGCTAATATATAATATACTAGGTGCTTTAGGTTAACTCTTAGCTTATCTTTACTTATAAGTTTAAACCTATATCTAGTTAATCTAAATATTAGTTTCTTATTTACGGGTACTAAGACCTATTTTTTTAATCTTTAGTCCTCTAATCTCTCTTCTAGATCTTTAGATGTTATAATTAGTGCTCCTTTAATATAACTTATATATCTTTCCATAATTACTTAGTCTTAAATACCTCTTTAATTTAGCTATAGGTAAAAATCTTCCTAGTTATTATTATTTCGCTGCCTATGCTACTTTTAGTATAGCTTTATAAGCGTATACAATCTATTTATAAGGAAGTATCTTAATATTACTGCATTATAACAGCCTTTTATATATTATTCTTTAAATCTAGTTAAAACTCCTAGGTTCTCTTCTTATTCTAATTCTTTAAGTTATTTTACTCTTAGTATGCCTATTTTAGGCCTATTAGTAATTTCATATAAGAGTGCTTTATCTTTAGGTCTACCTAGCGTTTCTAGTCCTTAGTATCCGCTTTATTTTTATTAGGCTTTAATTTAGTTCTTAAATTCTTTCTAGTCTTCTCTTAGTTTACGTCTAGCTATTAGATCCTTTAGATCCTTAAACTTTATAAGTTCTTACTCTAGTTCTTTTCTAAGTTATACTTTAGCCTTAGTCTAACTAAGTTGTGCCATTATCCTTATCTCTTCTTAAGAATCTTATACCTTTAGGAATTGTTATTCCGTGCTTATTTATATATCTCTAAACTAAGCTACTGCTCTACTCTATCAATTTTTATTTATTATAGGTTCTTAAGCTTATCTTATCCCGTCTTAGAAGTCTTAAACGCCTTTTATCTCTTTTTAAGAATATTAAGCCTGTAGCCTTTTACCTTTATTAAGTGCTAAAGTAGCTTACTATCCTACTTCTCTTACGTCTTATAAAGCGATAGATATTATATTTAATAGAGTTTTAATCCCTATTATTAATCCAGTCTCTATAGTAGATTTAACCTCTACCTCTATTATTACGTTTTTAAGGTCTATATACTCCTTATAAGCTACCTTTATTACCTTTTTACTACTACTAATAGCCTAATTATCTTAATCCTAAGATTCTGCCGCTTAGTAGAACTAGTGCGTAAAAAACTTCTCCGCTAACTACTGGCTAGCTATACCATCTTAGTCCTAATCTAGTTTGTAGAGTTAATCTAGTTCTTTATCTAACTCCCTTATACCCTAAAGTCCCTTTAACTTAGGATCTTATAGATAATAGCTTGCGCTATACTTAGCGTCCTTATAAGCTTAGTATACGTTATTATAATAAAACGCAAAACTTCTAATTAAACATTCTTTTGTTCCTCGTAGTATACTATTACCCCTTTTATATATATATATTATCTACTAATCTAGTTCCCTTTACTATATAGTTATACTAACTACTTCTACAGTCTCTAGTAAAATAACCCTATTTTCTATAGTTTATATAAGTCCCTTCTTTATACTACTTTTTTTACTATAGAGTCCTCCTAAACATCTTCTACTACTAAGATCCCTAGTTTAGCCTCTACTCCTTAGATCTTTAATTACTTAATCCTTATCCTTTAGGTTTCTGTAGTTATCTATTTTTATATTTTTTAGTACTACTTAAGTCCATTAGCTCTACGCTATACTATAGTTTAAACACATATTAGTGTGTCTTTCTTATATACGCTAGTTCTTAATACGTCCTATACTCCTTATCGCTTTAGTATAGCCAGTTATTAATATTAATTACTTATTTAATTAGCTCTCTTATATCACTTAGGTCTTCTATAGTTATTATTATATTATAAACCTTAATTTTTGTCCTTATTAGTACTAAGCCATTAACGCCTTTTAATCCCACTTAGTCTAAGCTGCTAGCGTTTAGAACTATGTCGTATAGTTTATTGCTAACCCCTTTTATATAAGCTAGAAAGGCTTTCCTTTTACTATTACTATTAATTCTAGATCTCTATATATTTGTATAAGCCTACTAGTAACCCTATTTTAGCTTAAGAATATATACCGCGCTTTTAAATTAGTTATGGCTAACCTATTAGCTTTTATCTCCGTAAGATAGGGTTTAAACTATTCTAGTACTTAACCCGTTAAGAACAATCCTGCATACGCTACTTAATCACTTAGTATTACTAGCTTAGTTCCCTTATATAGCACCTTTATTTATATTTATATAAGGAATCCCTTTAACTTATATTTTTCTCCTATAAACCTTTTAATCTATAGCATTTTAATCTTTTCTCTCTTTATATCTAATATTTGTTAAAGTAGTGCCTAATTGTTAGCATTATTCTATTTAACAATACTTCTTAATTGGTTTATTGTGATAACCTATAAGTTGTTATTGTGTATACTAGTATTTCCCCTAAATCCTAAAGTAGTTGCTGCTGTTATTAACGTTGTTATTATTGCTTACTTAGGTAGTATATTATCTAATTTCCTTTTACTATAACCGTGGTAGTAAATATATAATAAAGCCTTATAGGAAATACTACGGTAGACTTATTAATAGGCTAGGTATATAGGTATAGATTAAGTCGATAAAGTAAATATAACTAGTAAAGTAGTTACTTAATAGATTAACTCTAATTATATTCTAAGATTTACTATAAAAAAGAGAACTATCTACGGTAGGGATTATAGTCCTTTAAATATATAATACTGCGCCTAAGAAATATACTAAGTACCTTAGTACCTTAGTACGTTGGTATATTACGTTCCTATATTTCTACGTTCTTACGTTCCAAACTTATAACGTAACTAGTTATATAACTTAGCTACCTTTTATTCTATAGCTTAATTAATTCTAGCGCCTCCTATACTATCTTAACTAACCCATGCATATCTCTCCTTAGTAGTGCTACTACTGCTAATATAAGGTCTGTAATATGCCTACACTTAGCTAACCTATCTCTTAAGGGTACGTAAGAAGGTGCGCTTAAAGGAGTTATAACTTACTAAGTAAGGTTTAGCGGAACTTAAGGCTAAGGAGGCTGAGAAATTTTTTAATTAAAAAGAGGCGGAAATAGCTTATACGCTAGTAATTGATCCCTTAGATAATCCGGCTCGTTTATTACCTTTAGCTAATCCTTTTATTTTTAGCTTCTTTTTAATATTACCTAACCCATTTTCTTTTAATACTTCTATACCCTTCTTATAGCTTTCTTTAGGTTTTATAGTGGCTTTTAGGTAGTCTTATTATAGCCTATCTATTTTACTTTATATTATATTTTATTATTAATATCTTTATAACCAATAATCTTTAAAACTTACTATTTATCTTCTTCTTATCCTTTATATATATCTACTTTATAAACTAGTAGCTCTGTATCTTTATATACTAGCTTTAATATCGCGATATACTATATAGGGTAAATTTTTACTTTTACTAGTAAGTTAAGTCTATATATAACTTCTAAAATCTTTTTTATAATTTTAAATGCTTTTAATCTAACGTAGTCTAACTTCTTACTTACTTATTAACTTATAAAATTTTTATATAATAGCTATACTTTATTCCCCCTCTTTAAATCTAGTCCCTTAGATTTCCTAATATTTTTTTATTTTTTTATTTTATTTTATACTAACTTTACTATAAAGTAGAGGTCTTTATAAAGATTTATTAGAGTCTTTATTCTTTACTTTACTCTACTATTTATTTTCTTTGCTTATTATAGTAATAATAACGTTCTAGGCTTATATCTATAATTTGCCTTAATAGTAATATCTCTGTCTTCTTATAGTGTAATATTATATATAAACTGCGTAACTAGTAATAATAATACCTAATTATTCCATATATAATTGATATAATACCTTAGATACTACTTTAGTATTTAGTTTAACATTTTTATCTACCTATTTATTTACGGATAATATATAGTAAAAGTTGCTACTCTAACTCCTTATTCTGCTAAGAATACTTACTAAAATACTGCTATAAATCTTAGATCTCTATCTAATATAATTTTACTTAATGCTTTATATCTTACAATACTTCTTTTATATAGATTCTAGCGATATCCTCTACTGAAGTTTCTTCTATGCATACTATAAAATAGCCCTATTTAGTGTATTTATTCACTATTATAAGGATTATATTATACTCCTATTTAGTAATAAGGTCCTTTAACTTTAGTAACTTAATAACAAAGTCTTATAATATAGTTTTCTATAGTTTCTCTAGGATTTTAATAGGCTATAGCTTTCTATATAGCTTATACCTTATTAGTTTATTCCTTTAGCAATCTAAATATTTCTTTATAACTTTTCTTACTAAGCCCCAGATTCTATTAATAATGTACTCCTCTTAGAGTCTTAATACTAAGCCTTATACTCTATTATATCCTTAGGTTATTCCTCTATAGAAATCTTTAATAAATTCTTCTATAATTCCCTTTAGAATATACGTGGTTATTCTCTACTTATATTAGCCTAACTTTAGGTTCTCTTATTATACTTTCTAGATCTTTCTTATCTAGTTACTTGCTAGTAGCTTATAAGTTACTACTAGCTTGGGATAATTATATCTAATTAGTCTATCCTTATCCTTGCGTAGCATTGCCCCTAATAGCTTCTTATTGTTTTATAATTTAGTCTTTCTACTTAGTACGTCTGCCCTTACATTTTCTGTGCATTTAGTGTACTAAATGTTGAAATAGTATTTTATAAGCATCTCTGCCTATCTACTATCCCTTAGCATTTTACTATCTATAATACCTTTATTTATACC
>Ga0307515_10015199_pt1 | contig 14200 bp, 13 predicted proteins | sample 17_EM_MG_FD_194513 | JGI IMG/M metagenome (GOLD analysis project Ga0307515, IMG submission 194513) | Populus trichocarpa ectomycorrhiza microbial communities from riparian zone in the Pacific Northwest, United States - 17_EM | ecosystem: Host-associated > Plants > Roots > Unclassified | place...
GGAACGCGCGGCCGTTGCCGCCGAGCATCGCGTACACGATGCGGTACTCGCCGCAGTCGGCGCCGCCGCGCGGCGCCAGATCGAACCGGTTGGCCAGCGCGGTCGGCACGAAGTGCGCCCCGGTCGCCCCGAACGGGTTGATCGAGGCCAGCGTGCTCTCGACCCGCGGACACGTGATGCCGTAGCCGTTGGGGTCGATCAGCGGATCGCTGCAACTGGCGAACGTCCCCATCCACGCCTGCCACAGTTGCAGCGGTGTGTTGGTCGCGTTCGCGCTGGCGGTGATCGCGGACATCACGCGCTGGAGCGAGAAGTTGGCCAGCGCGGTCGCGTCGGTGATCTCGAGCGAGCGGTCCGGATCGATCGTCGGCACCGGGCAGGTGACTGCCTCGGTGGTCTGATCGATGTCGGGCGCCTCGAGCGTGGCACAGGCGGCGAGCGCGGTACAAAGAGCGGAGTGTCTGAGAAATTTGGGCATGGCTCGCCGCAGGCTGCAACCGAGGTGCCGCAGGACGGCGGCGCGAGCGCTTGTGGGCCTGCAGAGTTTCACCGGCGATGGATCGCACACTGGCACTTCGATCTCCCGCGCCGCCGATAACGCGCTGATCGCACCGGCACCGCGGCGTACCAGGTGCGGCCGATCACGCGCCAGGTGCGGCCGATCACGCCGGGGAACCGGTCGACGCCGCGGAACGCCGCGTGGGATGATCGCCGCGTGAGTGACCAGGACAGCACCGGGAATGACAGCAAGGGATCGAAGAAGCGCAAGCTGCGGCCGCTGGTCGGCCTCGATGTCGCGGACTTCCGGCACCCCAACGATGCGCGCGCCACCGACGCGCTCGCCCGGATCCCCGGGCTCGACAAGGTGATGGCCAAGCTGCTCGAGTACGGGCTCGAGCGGCTGTACTACGTCGACAACGTGGCGTCGAATCTGCGGGTCACGCCGAAGATGTTCGGCCGTCTGCACCGCAGCCTGACCTGGGCCACCAAGATCCTCGATGTCCCCGAGCCCGAGATGTACGTCGCGGTCGACTCCGAGCCCAACGCGTTCACCTACGGCCACACCCGGCCGTTCATCACGCTGACCTCCGGCCTGGTCGACCTGCTGAGCGACGAGGAGCTGTTCTTCGTGATCGGCCACGAGGTCGGGCACATCAAGGCCGGCCACGTGCTGTACGGCACGATGGCGCGCAACATCTCGGCCGTGGTGCAGCTGCTCGGCCAGGCCACGCTCGGCCTGGGCGCGCTGCTCGGCCAGGGCCTGGTGATCGCGCTGTACGAGTGGTACCGCTCGGCCGAGCTCACCGCCGACCGCGCGGCGCTGCTCTGCGTGCAGGACATCGAGCCGGCGCGCGACGTGTTCATGAAGCTGGCCGGCGGCACCACCCGGCTCGCCGGCGAGATGGACCGCGACGAGTTCCTGCGCCAGGTCGACGAGTACGAGGAGGTCGATCGCTCGACGCTCGACAAGGCCTACAAGATCCTGCTCACGCTGTACCGGACTCATCCGTTCGCCATGCAGCGCGCCAAGGTGCTCGGCACCTGGTACGCCGACGGCTACGAGGAGCTGATGGCGCGCCGCGCGTCGCGGCTGTGAGTCACCGGCCGATCTGCACGTCCTCGAGGATGCCGAGCGCGTCGGGCACCAGCACCGCGGCCGAGAAGTACGCGGTCACCAGGTAGGACGTGATCGCCTGGTCGCCGATCGCCATGCGCCGCACCGACAGGCCGGGCTCGACCTCGTCGGGCAGGCCGGCGTGGTGCAGTCCGATCACGCCCTGGTGATCGGCGCCCAGCCGCATCACCAGGATCGCGCTGGTCCGGGCCGCGCTGATCGGGATCTTGTCGCACGCCAGGAGCGGGACGCCGCGCCACGCCGGGACCCGGCGGCCGTCGAGCTCGACCGGCGTCGGGTACAGGCCGCGGTGGTTGCACTCGCGGTGGAACGCCGCGATCGTGCGCGGGTGGGCGAGCAGCAGCTGCGACCGGCGGCGCCGCGACAGGAGCTCGTCCAGGTCATCGGGAGTCGGCGGCCCGGTGCGGGCGTGGATCCGCTGCTTGAGATCGGCATTGTGGAGCAGGCCGAACTCGCGATGATTGATCATCTCGTGTTCCTGGCGCTCGCGCAGCGCCTGGATCGTCAGCCGGAGCTGGTGCTCGAGCTGGTTCAGCGGCTGGTTGTAGAGGTCCGAGACCCGGGTGTGGACCTTCAGCACGGTCTGGACCACGCCGAGCTCGTACTCGCGCGGCGCCGCGTCGTAGTCGACGAAGCTGCCGGGCAGCACCGGCTCGCCGGCGTGGCCGGCGGCCAGCGCGATCGCGGCCTGGCCGAGCTTGTCCTGGGGGCGCGCCAGGCCGGCCCGGAACCGCGCGACGTGGCGGCCCAGCCCGGCGTGCTCGGCGATCGCGGCCTCGAGCACCCGCTGGGGCAGGGCGAGCACGGTGCACGACGTGACCGCCTTGACCGAGAACGCCCAGCGGTCGCCGGTCTCGACGACCGCCTGATCGCCGACGTGGTCGCCGTCGGCGAGCGTGTCGAGGATCGTGCTGTCGCCGTACTTGCCGACCCCGAGCTTGTGGGCCCGGCCGTGGGCGATCGCGACCACGTGCTCGGCGGGCTGGCCGCGGGTGACGATCATCTCGCCGTGCGCGACGTCGCGCTGGACGAACCGGCTCGCCAGGGCCGCGAGCACGCCGGCGTCGTCGAAGCCGCGGAGCAGCGGCAGCTCGGCGAGGGTGGCGGGCACGACCTCGACCCGGGCGCCGGTGGCGACGAAGCTCAGCCGGCCATCGCCGACCGCGTAGCTCAGCCGGCGGTTGACCCGGTACACGCCGCCGGACACCTGCACCCAGGGCAGCATCCGCAACAGCCAGCGCGGCGTGACGCCCTGCATCTGGGGCGCCGACTTGGTCGTGTGCGCGAGCTGGCGGGCACCGGCGGTGCCCAGGCTGGTCTCGGCGGTCGTCGCTTCGGTCACGGCTGTCCCTGGTCGTGGGTCCGGCCGATCTCGACGCTCTCGAGGATGCCGAGCGCATCGGGCACCAGGACCGCGGCGGAGAAGTACGCGCTGACCAGGTACGAGATGATCGCCTTGTCGTTGATCCCCATGAACCGGACCGAGAGGCTCGGCTCGACCTCGTCGGGGATGCCGGCCTGGTGCAGGCCGATCACGCCCTGGTTGGCCTCGCCGATCCGCATCAGCATGATCGAGCTGGTGCGCGACTCGCTGACCGGGATCTTGTTGCACGGCAGGATCGGGATGCCGCGCCACGCCGGCACCATGTTGCCGCCGAGATCGATGCTGGTCGGGTACAGGCCGCGGCGGCTGCACTCCTGGCCGAACGCGGCGATCGCGCGCGGGTGGGCGAAGAAGAACGACGGGTCCTTCCACACGGTGGCCAGGAGCTCGTCCATGTCGTCGGGCGTCGGCGGGCCGTTGCGGGTGTGGATCCGCTGCTTGAAGTCGGCGTTGTGCAAAAGGCCGAAGTCGCGGCTGTTGACCAGCTCGTGCTCCTGGCGCTCCTTGAGCGCCTCGATGGTCAGCCGCAGCTGTTGCTCGGTCTGGTTCATCGGCTCGTTGAACAGGTCGGCGACGCGGGTGTGGACCTGCAGCACGGTCTGGACCACGCTCAGCTCGTACTCGCGCGGCGCGGCCTCGTAGTCGACGTAGGTCCCGGGCAGCACCGGCTCGCCGCTGTGGCCGGCGGCGAGCTCGATCGCGGCCTGGCCGGCCACGTCCTGCTTCTTCCGCGCGCGCTGCTTGAAGCGCTCGATGTGCTGGCGCAGCGCCGCGGACTGGGCGACGATCGCCTCGAACGCGTCCTGCTGCAGGATCAGCGCGGTGCACGCGGTGACCGCCCGGGCGGTGTAGTCCCAGAAGTCCTGCGACTCGAGCAGCGCCTGGTAGCTGTAGTAGTCGCCGTCGGCGAGCACCTCGAGCACCGAGTCGTCGCCGTACTTGCCCTTGCCGATCCGGTTGACCTTGCCGTGGGCGATCAGACAGATCGAATCGGCGGGCTTGCCGGCCTCGGTGATGACCTCGCCGGGCTTGAGCTCCCTCTGGACGAAGCGATCGGCGAGCGCCTGCAGCACCTCGAGATCGTCGAACCCGCGCAGCATCGGCAGCTCGCACAGCTCCTGCGGGATGACCTGGACCCGCGCGCCGGTGGCGGTGAAGGTCAACCGGCCGTCGCCGACCGCGTAGCTCAGCCGGCGGTTGACCCGGTACACGCCACCCGAGACCTGCACCCACGGCAGCACCTTGAGCAGCCAGCGCGACGAGATCCCCTGCATCTGGGGCGCCGACTTGGTGGTGTGCGCCAGCTTGCGCGCGGCGCCGGTCCCCAGGCTGGTCTGGAGCTTGTCTGGATCATTGCCAATCATGTTCGTATTTGCCATGAGCTCACCCTGATTTTCGAATGGGACACGTGATCTGCGCGGGACCCTCAGGCCCGCTTGCCGCTGAACAGCGTTGCGATGCGCGCGGCCGATGTGCCGAGGCCGGACGGTCCCGGCGGCCGGAACACCGGCGTGCGGCCGCGGCGCAGCTCCGATTCCTTGTAGCGATCGACCGTGCGGTGCCACCGCAGGATCCCGGCCATCCAGAGCTGCAGCCCGGTGACGTGCATGTCGACGCGGGCGCGCGCGGTGCGGTCGAGGCCGAGATCGTCGAGCGTCCCGGGCAGCTCGTCGCCGACCAGCTGCACGAACTGCTGCATCCGCGACGTCATCAGGTCGTTGACCACGCCGACCGCCTCGGCCGGCGCGAGGTCCAGGAAGTTGCCCACGACGACCACGGCGTTGTGAAACTCGCCCTCGTACTCGACCTCCTTCTGGAACGAGAAGATGTCGTTGGTCAGGCAGGCGTAGTCGGCGGCGGCGCCGTCGATCCCTCGCATCGCGCGGGTCCGGAACACCTCGGCCGGGATACCGTCGCCCCGGGTCAGCCGGAACAGGCTCGCGGTCAGGTCCGCGCCGAAAGTCTTGCGCCGCATCTCGATGTAGTCGACCGGGTCGGGGATCCGGTGCTGGATCTGGTTGGCCAGCTCCCACAGCCAGCTCTCGGTCATGTCCAGGATCGCGGTGCGGAGCTCGCGGCGCTGGCGCTGCGACAGGGTCGCGACCGTGCGCGCCCAGGCGTCGGCCAGGCCGCGCTCGACCGGGCCGAGCGGCGTCGGCGTCGGCGTGGCGTCGACCGGCATGAACAGCGACAGCCGGGCGTTGAACACCCGGGCGCCGGTCAGGTCGCGCGTCCGGCCGTACACGATCGGGAAGTAGTCATCGGCGTAGGTACCCCACACCAGCCAGGCGTTGGTGACGTCGAGCTGGGACAGACTCGCGTCCGGGTGGATCAGCGCGCCGCACAGCGCGACGTCGGCGGCGTCGAGCTTGCGGTCGTTCCAGACCCAGCCGCCGGGGACGCCGGGCAGCTCGTCGAGCATTCCCATCCGGCGCGCCCAGGCCTTGCTGTGGCGCCGGCCGGCCTCGAGGTGCGGGTTGCAGCGCGCGGCGTACGGCATGGTGAACGCGGGCAGCGTCACCGGCCCGACCGGCGCGTACGGCACGAACCGAAAGCTCTTGATCCGATCGGCCCCGAGGTTCCTGGGGGTCGGATGGACCGCTGCCGGCGCGTGGCGGCCCAGCACACCGGCGAGCGGGGCCGCGGCGGTCGCGCCGCCCTGGTTCATGTAGCGGCTCGACCGCATGTGCCACTCGTGGCCGCCGGACTGCCAGTCGCACAGCCCCTGGACGTACTTCGCGACCCGGGCGCGCTCGGTGGGGCCCAGCTGGTGCTCGTCGCACACCGCCGGGACCTCGGTGACGGCGGTGGTCTCGAACTGGTGCAGCCGCGAGGTCAGCACGTCGTTGGTGAGATCCGCGGCGCGCTGCGGGCCGACGCCGAGGAACCGCTCGAGCACCAGCACGCAGTTGGCGTTCTCGCCCTCGTCCTCGACCTCGCGCTGGTAGGAGAACAGGTCGTTGCGCAGGTGGACGCCGTCGGCGAACGTGTCGCGCAGCACGCGCAGCGGCCGGGTCGCTGCGATCTCGGCGGGGACCTCGGCGCCCACCGCGTGCTCGACCAGGTTGGCCGACCACGGCGCGCCGCCGACCTTGCGGCGCATCTCGATGTACTCGATCGGATTGGCGACCCGGCTGTGCTGGATGTTGCCGAGCTCCCACAGCGACTCCTCGAGCAGGTTCTGGGTGCTCTCGGCGAACCTGACCCGCCACGCCACCGACGAGGTCGGCACGGTCCGGGCCCAGAGGTCGGCCAGGCCGCGCTCCACCGGGTTGGTCGCCTCCGGCGCAGGTCCGGCCACGGCCACCGGCATGAAGTCGCGCAGCCGCGCCAGGTAGCGCTTGGCCCCGGCCATGTCCTGGGTGCGCTTGTACAGCTCCAGGAAATGGTCATCAAAGAAAAACACCCATACATACCAGTCCGTGATCAGATCGAGCTCGGCTCCGGATGCGTCTGGATGCGTGTATGAGCATAAAAGTGCATAGTCATGGGAATCGAGATCATGCTCGGTCCAGATCGCGTCACTCCCGGCCTCCTCCGACGAGCCGATGATGCCCATGTCGCGCGCCCACGCCTTGGCGTGGACCCGAGCGCCGTCGAGATGCGGATTGAGCCGCGCCGGATACGGCATGTAGAACTCGGGCAGTTCAAACGGCTGCATGGCCAGCGTGACAATGCAGAATATCCACTGATCAAACAACATCGTATTTGGTGAGAACTACGTGAACCAGCGCGCTCCCGGCGCGCCGGTTGGGTGAGCCGGGCCTGGGGCGCGGGGCGGTGCGCGTGGGCGGCGGTGACAACGCGGCGAGCGGGGCCCTTGCGGGGCTCGCCTGCGCCATGGTTGTATGGCCCGGTGGTGGCTGTCTCGTCCGATGCTCCGTGGCGCTGGTTCGTGGGTCTCGACGGCGGAGATCTCGACGGGCTGATCGGCGACGCCGGGCTGCTGCGCTTCGAGTGGCCGAGCCGCAAACTCGACCACCAGTTCTACGACGGGGTCAGCGCGGGGCACAACGTCTCGATCGCGCCGGACGGCAGGCGCCTGCTGCTGGGCAACTTCTCGCAGCAGATCGTGGTGGTCGATACCCGCAGCCTCGAGATCATCCACCGCGTCACCACGATGGGGGTCGAGCAGAGCGACTACCGGCTGCGCGCCAACACGCACCACGTCTGGCTCGACGACAACCGCTTCATCTGCGCGATCGGCGACCACCTCTACCAGTACCGGCTGGACGACCTGGCCAGACCCGAGCAGCTCGGTGCGCATCGCCTGTGGACCGCGCACGAGCTGCGCACCGGCCACCACAACAAGCGCTACCTGCTGATGGGCGACCTGGGGCCCGAGCGGTCCGGCGCCCGCCAGGTCGGCGTGTTCGATCTGCTGAATCCGCGCCAGCCGAAGATCATCAAGGTGCCGGGGACGGTCTGGCACACGTGCGTGGAGCCGGATGGCAATACCGGCTATGCCGCGACCTACTCGATCTCGACCGAGAACGAGGACTACATCGACTTCGCGCCGGCTTATACCCGCGAGTACATCTTCGAGATCGATCTCCCCAGCGCGACGATCCGCCGGGTGTGGAGCGCGGGCGCGGACTTCCCGATCCACCTCAACAGCGACCTCGAGCTGTATGGTGGCAAGCTGTACGTCGCGTCGGGCGGTGGCCACTGCGTGGTCGAGCTCGACCTCGCCGACGTCGCGACCACGCGCGTGGTCACGGTCACCCCGGGGTTCTGGACCCGGTTCTTCCAGTTTCGCCAGCGGCTGCGCAACCTGATCGGCGCGTTCCTGCGCAAGCCGGCCGCGAACACGCACATGCTGCTGCAGGCGCTGGTGATCAGCAACGGCCGGCTGTTCGACGGGGTGTACGCGTCCCGGGTGTCGCCCGACGGCCGATACCTGATCGCCGGCAACCGCGGCTATAACTATCTTCGGGTCATGGACCGCCAGACGCTGAAGCAGGTCTATGACCTGCAGTTGCCGACCCTGCCGAGCGGTCTACACCTCGGGCTTCATCACAGCGAGATCGTCGAAGGGGCGACGAGCTGATGGCGGGCTACGGCTGGTCCTACCTGGTGGTCACGCGCAGCGAGCAGCGCCCGGCGTCGGACCCGTCGGGCGGGTCGGCGGCTCCGACCGTCGAGCTCACGGCCAGCGACAGGAGCACGTTCCAGTCCGAGGACCAGATGCTCCAGCAGCTCGGCGTGACCGGCTGGGAGCTGGTCGCCGTCCGCGACGCCGGCGCGAGCGTGGTGTTCTACTTCAAACGTCCGCGCGCCTGACCGCGGTCGCGCCGAGTGCCGGTCGCGCCGCGCCGGGAACTAGCGGATCGTGACGGTCGCGCGCATCCACGGGTGGATGCAGCACTGGACCTTGAACGTGCCCTTGGACTTCATCGCGCCGCTGGCGCCCGTGGTCACCGTGATCCCGGCGCCCGACGCGATGTCGACGTTGGTCGCGTTGGGTCCGGCGACGCACTCCGGCGCGACCACCGGGTTACCCGACCGCGTGTTCAGACCCGGCACGCGGCCGCCGCCGAAGTTCGCCACGACCGAGAACGTGTGGACTTCGCCGCCGCGGTTGTCGACCTGGAAGCCCTGGCCGGCGTTGACCCGGATGTCACCGCCGCCGTACTCCCACGTGGCGACCTGCTGGGTCGCGTCGAGCTCGGCGCCGAACTGCGCGAGCGTCGTCGTGCCGCGGAAGCCGGCCTTGCACAGGGCGCCGAAGGTCACAGGATCACAGGTATCTTCCGTATGGATCTCGGTGTGGCCGTTGGAGGCCTGCTCCACGGCAACCTCGTCCGGATCCTCGCCCGCCGCGCATCCGTAACCCAAGACGATCGCGCCTGCTGCGCACAGAGTCGAGAGACTGTTGGCGAACCGAGCCATGTCGTACCTCCTGAAATGCTGAGATGGACCGAGGCGAAAGAATCAGAAATCTGAGCCCCGTCGGTATCGCCGCACCACCTGCGCCCCGTCAACCAGCATCTGGCAATACTTCGCAACAAACACTGTCCATCTGCCGCACAGTGCATCGATCTGAAACGTCGTCATTCACGGTTATGTCTTGTAGCTTTCGATACTTGTGATCGCGAGTGGTCGAATACGTAGCATCAAGAACCAAAACTCGGATGTGAGATCGCGTCGTCCACGGCTCTCATCTGTCGTCTCGAAGATCGTGCGTGAGCGTACGGATTCAGTGACGATCCGGTCCAGCTGTACCGAAAATGGAGCGTTTGTTCAGCTCGCGCAGATTGCTTTCGTCCGCGAAGTGTCGTTGCGAGGTCCTCGAGGCTCGCGTCGTCACGCCACGTAGACGATCGGCGGCAGCGACGCCGGAGCGGGCGGCGGGTGGCCGGTGAAGAACGGACCGAGCTGGGCGAACAGCTTGCGCAGCGGACGGGCCTGGGCGAGGGCTTCGCTGCGCGAGCCGCAGCCGGCGACCAGCGCGGTGCGGAACGGCTCGTCGCGGTCGTCGGTCCAGTCGAGCGCGACGAGCGCGATCCATTGATCGGGGAAGCGGTCGCAGATCTCGCTCCAGGTCATCGGCTCGGAGACTGTCCACGCGTCGCTCATGGTGACCCCCAGCCTGTGGAGGTTCGGCGACGCGGGCAAGTTTTCGGCCCGGCGGGCTGATCAGAAGCCGCCGGCGATCGTGACGCCGACACCGTCGCGCGACACCAACGGCGCGATCGCGACGCGCTCGGTCAGGCGCCGCGACCGGCCCAGGACGTACATCACACCGCCGGTCACCACCGCCGCGCCGCCCAGTACGAGCAGCGCGCGCTCGCGCTCCTCGTACGACCGGCCGCGCTGTCCGATGGCGCGGATGTCGTTGGGCCAGGGTGTGGTCGGGTCGTGCTGGCTGAGCTGATCCGACAGGCTCTGGGCCTGCACGCCGAAGTACGCGCCCAGGCCGAGGCTGACCACGCCGATCGCGCCGGCGGTGATGCCGCCGATCTCGAGATCGGAGAGCCGCGGCGGTGGTGCGGTGTCCGGCGCGGGCGCCGCCGGCAGCGGCGCGGTCAGCGCCGGCTGCGCGACCGCCGGGCTCGCGATTGCCATCGAGACGAGGACCATCCAGCACCGTCGCGACATGGCGCGAAGGCTATCACGGCCGTCGCGGCGCGATCGACTGCCGCCGATCACGGCAGCTCGGCGGCGAGGGCGTCGAGCGCGGTCACCAGCTCGCGCTCGTCGCTGCGCGCGTCGTCGCGGGTGAGCGCGAGCGCCGCGAGCTGGGCGCGCTCGGCGTCGATCGCGACCCGCTCCTGGGCGAGCTCGGCGTCGAGCCAGGCCGCGTGGCGCTCGACCTCGCCGCGCAGCGCGATCGCGATCGTGCCGGTGACCGCGGGCTCGAGCCGGGGCTCGGTGTCGAGCAGGTTGGCGCTCGCGATCTGGCGCAGCTTGGCGATGCGCTGCTCGAGCTGGGCCAGCGCCTCGGCCTTGACCGCGTCGAACGACCGGAACAGCGAGGTCAGCCGCGGGGCGACCGCGCCCAGGCTCGTGCCGGACGTCAGCGCCGCGATCTCGACCTCGACGGTCAGCCACGACGGTGCCGCGTCGCTGCGCGCCGTGCCGCGCCGCAGCTCGCCGACCAGCTCGTGGTAGTGCGCGCGGGTGCGCTCGGTGAGCCCGTCGACCAGCGCGCGGTGCGCGGCGGTCTGCGCCGCCTGCAGCGCGGCCGGCGATGCGTCGTCGATCCGGGCGGCGGCCGCGCGCAGCGCCTCGGCCGAGCTCGCGTCGCCGAGCCCCGCCGCCCACGCCGCACCGAGCTCGGTGACCGCGCGATCGAGCGCGTCGAGCGCCTCGCGCAGCAGCCGCCGGGCGTGTTCGACCAGCGGCGGCCGGACTCCGGCGAGCGCCGCCGCGACGTGGTCGTCGGGGCTCGCGATCCGCAGCGCCTCGAGGCGATCGAGCCGGGCGCGAAACTCGGTCTCGCCGTGGGTGATCGCGGCGTCGAGCGCCGCCGAGCCCGACGCCAGCGCGGCGGCGGCATGCGCGCCGACCGCGAGCGCGCGCTCGATCGTCGCGAGCTCGACCAGGCCGGCGGCGGCCGCCGCGAAGCTGGCGAGCCGCCGCACCCGCGGATCGCTTCCGGCCGCGGGCTCGCCGCCGCCGACCGCGAACAGGTGCGGCACCACGGTCAGCACGGTCTCGAGCTGCGCGGTCATCGCGAAGCCGCGCTCGCCGCACGCGACCAGGCAGGCATCGGCGGCCACCGCGTCGAGCGACCACGCGTTGGCGCCCGCCGGCAGCTCGATCACGACCACCTTGTCGGGCAACGGGCCGCCGCCGACCTCGACGAACAGCCGCTCGACCGCGTCGTCCGCGAGGTAGCCGGCGAGCGCGTCGACCAGCTGCTGCCGCGGATCGCCGGCCCGCCGGGTGCGCGCCACGGTGTTGGCCAGCGCGCGGCGGCCCGCGACGGGAGCCCCGGCCGCCGCGGCCGGCTCCGCCAGCGCGAGGGCGCCCCGGCGAGACCGCCACGCGCGCCACCACAGCGCGAGCCAGCTCCACACCGCCCACCACCGCGGGCGCCGGACCATCGCCGTGGTCTCGGCCTCGGCGGACAGCACGACGGCGTCGCGGAACGCGGGCGCGTCCTCGGCGCGCACGGTCGCCGCGCGATCGGCGAGCGCGAGCTCGCGCGCCGGCCAGGCCGCGGTGGTCGCTTCATCGTCCACCGGCTCTCCGTCGAGCGCGCGGTCCTCGACCGCGCCATCGCGGCGGCGCGCGCGCAGCGACGTCGCGGCCCCGCGCTTGAGCGACATCACGATGCGCGCGGGATCGCGGCGCGCCGGGTCGAACAGCCGCTCGCCGGCCAGCCAGTTGAGCAGCTCGGTGCGCGCGGCGAGCTCGCCGGCGATCGCCACGGTGTAGGGCGGCCCCAGCCCGACGCGCTCGATCCGCGCCAGCGCCTCGCGGGCATCACGGGCCGCCGGCGCCGCGTCGGCCAGGCGCCGGACCGCGGCTCGCGCCAGCTCGACGATCGCGGGGCCCACCACACGGGCAGCCTACAACGGACCGGCCCGGAGCGGCCGCATCGCGTTGGCGGCGGGCCGCGCGCCGAGTACAAACGCCTTCGTGGTTGCCAGCAGCGAGCCCGCCCGGCCGGTCACCGTGTTCGTGCTCAGCCCCGCGCGCTGCAGCGGCGAGCGCGCCGCGATGCTCGTCCGCTCGCGCCGCTCCGAGCTCGGCCGGCAGCTCCACGCCCGCGCCGCGACGCTCGGCGACGTGTTCGCGTGGCTGTCGGCGCTGTACTTCCGCGGCAAGCTGACCTACGCGCGCCGGTTCGCCGCGGCAGGCGAGCTCCCCGGCACGCTGGTCATGGCGCCCGGCCGCGGGCTGTGTCCCGCCGACACGCCGATCTCGTCCGACGAGCTCCGCGCGATGGGCGAGGTCGAGGTCGAGAGCGACGCGTTCGTCCAGCCGCTGCGCCGCGACGCCCGGCTGCTCGGCGAGCGCTACGGCGCCGGCGCCCGCGTCGTGCTGCTCGGCAGCATCGCCACCGGCAAGTACGTCGATCCGCTGCTCGAGGTGTTCCGCGATCGGCTGGTGTTCCCCGAGAGCTTCGTCGGGCGCGGCGACATGAGCCGCGGCGGCCTGCTGCTCCGCGCGGCGCGCAGCGGCGAGGAGCTGAGCTACCGCCCGATCGCCGGCGCGGTCCTGCACGGCAAGCGCCCGCCGAAGCTGCCTCGGACGCGGTGATCTCCGCCGTGTTTTGCGGCAGCCCTGGAGCTCCAGCGCGGCGCGCGGCCGCCCGATACTCGCCGCCATGCTCATTCAACGATGGATCCGCGGAACAGTTGCTCTGCTCGGCCTCGCGCTCGCGTCGTGCGCGACGACCATCCCCGACGAGCCAGCCAGTGACGACGTGCAGCCGGTGGCGTCCGAGCCGGAAGCCCGGTCGCAGTCGGTGCTCGATCCGGACGCCGATCCGAGCGTGAGGACGGTGTTCGAGTGCACCATCACCGGCAACTGGTGGGGGACCCGCGAGAACTGCGTCGCGCACTGCGCCGGCGGCCAGTGCTTCGCTTGCGGCCTGAGCTGTCAGAACTGACGAGCGCCGATCTCGCGTCAGCTTCGTCGTCGCGCGGCCGCCTCGATGATCGCGGCGATGTCCGCCCGCACGCGCGCCAGCTCAGGATCGCGCGGGCCGAGCGCGCTCTCGTAGCACGGCAGCCCGGCGCGCGCGTGCTGCGCCGCCTCGTCCAGCCGGCCCTGCCGGGCGAGGAGCATGGCCAGGAACAGGTAGTGATTGCCGAGGATCACCGGGCGATCGAGCGCGGCCTCGAGCGCGAGCGCGGTCCGCGCGAGCGACTCGCAGCGCGCCGGATCGCCGAGCTCCTGGAAGATCGAGGCCAGCGAGTGATGCAGGTCGGCGCTATCGACCGCGCTCGCCTGCAGGTCGGCGAGCTGCGCGAGCGCTTCGAGCGCGATCCGCCGCGCCTCGTCGCGATCCTCGCGCAGCGCGTGGCGCGCGGCGGTTCGCAGCTCCATCACACGCACCACCGAGCCATGCCGGCGCTCCATGGGGCCGAGGCTACCGTACGATCCCGGGACTGGTCGCGCCACTTCACGCGATCCCAACGGGTACACGTCAGTCGGTGTCGGCTGGTCGACTCCGGAGGTCCGCGTCGCTCCCGCTCGACGGCGAGCCGAGCGCGATCGCCTCGGGCAGCACCGCTCCGGACGCCGGCGCGGACGCCGGCGCGGCGCGGGGCCCGAAGATCGGCGCATCGGCCGGGATCGCGCGCTCCCACACCGCCACGATCACGGTCGCGACGCAGTTGCCGACCACGTTGACGCAGGTCCGCCCCATGTCCATCAGCGCGTCGATCCCGAGCAGGACGGCGACGCCCTCGGGTGGCAGGTGGAACGCGGTGAGCGCGCCGGCGAGCACGACCAGCGCGGCGCGCGGCACGCCGGCCACGCCCTTGGTCGACAGCATCAGCACCAGCATCGCGCCGAGCTGCTCGCCCAGGCTCATGTCGACGCCCGCGGCCTGGGCGACGAACAGCACCGCGAGCGACAGGTAGAGCGTGGAACCGTCGAGGTTGAACGAGTAGCCGGTGGGCACGACGAAGCCGACGATCCGGCGCGGGATGCCGAGCTGATCGAGGACCTGCATCGCGCGCGGCAGCGCGGCCTCCGACGACGCGGTGGTGAACGCG
>Ga0307515_10015200_pt1 | contig 14199 bp, 15 predicted proteins | sample 17_EM_MG_FD_194513 | JGI IMG/M metagenome (GOLD analysis project Ga0307515, IMG submission 194513) | Populus trichocarpa ectomycorrhiza microbial communities from riparian zone in the Pacific Northwest, United States - 17_EM | ecosystem: Host-associated > Plants > Roots > Unclassified | place...
CAAAATGACTTAGAAAAAATAAGCGATTTTTTTCGCCTCTATGCACCTTTTTTGCAACATACTCTTATTAATGCAAGCAGGGGAAAGAAAGGACTCGTATCGAAATCCGGCCTCGTTACTTTTTTAAAACCTGCCCAGTAAGAAGCAGATGGGAATAGGGTATTATTAACTGTACAACCCGCTTAAGAAATATGCGGCCGTATTAGGGAAATGCTGATATATAGGCTTTCCCTTACTTATTGACGGAGAAGCTGTGAAGTTTGACCCAGAAACCGCAAACGAATGCATCGAGCCAACTGGATTGGCTGACGAATGTAGTATTAAAAGAAATCTACTACGTAAACTGTGCCTCCCTCCAAAATCCTCACATCCATAGTATTGTCGTAGGGCCTGCTTATAACGCCGCGTTTATTATCCGTCTCTTGCCCTAATAGCAGTTTAGAATCTAGACAGGGCAACTCTATAGAATTAATAGTCAGCGATGCTTTAATAAGAATATAGCATTAAAAGGTGAATAAGCACTCACGGCACCACAAGAGCTGCAAGTCTTGGAGCCATCAATGCCAGCGCCACATTTTGGGCAGCAGGAGTCATGGTTGTCGATGGGGACTGAGATCGGGCCGGCCATAGTTGATTCTTTTAGTGTGTACAAAGAAAGGTTACTCCTATTAATATTTGGTATTATGCAGGAGAGCGAAGAAGTTGATGGTGTTAGGTTAAAGGCTACAATATTTGAAAAGTAGGAAGGCCTGGTACTTAGATGAGGGATGGTGGGGCTGGCAGGCGGTGGCAGCTGACTTTCTACTGATGACGCTCACCGGAACAGATTAAAGTAAAGATCAACCTCAACCTAGTTCTCACTCCTTAGGCTAACAACAACACGAGTACCTTATACAGTTAAAGCAGAATTTGTAAAAGAGGGAGTACCCCTTCTTCGCCGCCATAGGTAATAAACCCGAGCGGCTTCTTGCGTGTCGTCACCGTCTGCGACTCGCCAGGTGGATGCGGGCTGGGGGTAGCACGATGGTGGGAGCAAGCCTGAGATCTCGCCATCCCATACGAAAATTTTCACTACTGCCCATAACGTCTCAATCAACCGCCAGCTCCTACCCGCACGCTGTGTGACGTCTCTGCGTTGGCTCTGCTGAATCCAAGTCACCTCGTACAGGTGCAGAGTTCGATTTCGACGGCCAATCATGTAGTGATTTACTTGGCTACAAGAATGCCACGCGCAATTTATTCAACGGGTTGAAGCACTTCCAAACTTACTATTAAAAGAACCTTATAAAGCTCTTAAGCCACAGACTGTTATCTAGGGGTATGTAAAGCTGGACGCTATATTCCATCTATAATTAATGAGCGCGCTTAACCGGTGAGGACCATCCACTGTGTTATTGTTAAAGGGTTTTTGAACAGACCTTTGAAAAACTCTAGACGACGTCTTCTAAGTTGTTAATTCTCTTTCTCCTGTGCGTGAAACTTCTCTCATCTCCAGCTTACCATTCATCCCAATAATACACCTCACAAGATCCCAATCCCCATTCAGTCCCACCCAATCACAAACTACAATTCCGGTCCCGCCATCCCCATCCCCACCCCCATCCAAATGATGCTTCGTACACAAATACCCCGTAACTGCCGGATTCAGCCTTGCCGCAATCCTTTCCGGCCAGCACCCCATTCTCCAAAAATTGCTCGCCGATAGAAAATTCAGGTACAGCGGCCCCGGCGGCACAGGATTGACGGCATCGGTATTGACCCCTGGCAGCGGCGCGACGCAGCTTCCCGCAGCAGCCAGGTGCGCCTGCGAGAACTCGATCTTCTGCGTGATTTTGGGCGCCTCGAGCACCTCGCAGAAGTCCTGCACGCAGACGTCGCCGTGCGCGTCGTTCGGCGTGTTGTACGCCCAGCTCTCCGCGTTGAGGCACCAGCCGCGCCCGTCGTGCAGGTCTTGCAGCGACTCGTCGAGGCAGAATCGCCGCAGCAGCACGATCTTGCCGCGGGCTTCGCCGAGCGTGGGGATGCGGGGCTCCGTGAACCATTTTGCGCTGTCGGTCGCGTAGTGCTTGTGCAGGATCTGGCTCAGCTGCTGGTCGGTGGCGTTGCCGGCGCCTTCGCGCTTCAGCGACATGATGAGGGTTTCGGAGGGGTTGCGGGCGAGGAAGTCGAGGGTTGGGTTGATCAGGTCGCGCAGGTATTTCGTGCCGGTTAGCGAGATGGGGAAGACGCCATGCACGAGGATGAGCCCGTCTTTGCTCAGGTCCGTGGGGTTCTGGGGCTGCACGCGGATGTCAAAGAAACGGATGCCGTTTTCGAGTTGCGATTTTGGGGATACGGCTTGACATCGCACTGAAGGCAGGGCTTTGTAGTAGGTTGGAGAGTTGTGAGTGCCAGGGATCGAGATGGCAGAGAGGGGTGTCTCGTCTTTGAGTTCCTTCATCCAACAGGGAGGATTCGCGGAAGGATATATGGATAGGTAGGCATCGTTGGGTAGAAAGACACCTGTGAACTGCCGTCGTGGATCAGGTACTAAGGGCGTGAAAGTCCGGGACTCGGTCTTCCGAGAGGGAATATCAATTCGGTATCTCTGCCCGTCGCTCTCTATTGTCAGCCGTATTGTCTCATTCCCCAAGTGTTCGGTGGCTTTGATGTCGGTCGTATGTATTTTGAATGGCTCAATACGAATGTCCGCGTCCTGTTGACTAAAACTTTGCGCATGCTCCCCGAGTTTTGGCGCGGAGGGTGCTGATGAAGTGGCATTTCTCTTTCTTTCGTTCGAGCTTGGGGCTTCATATCTCTCGATTAGCTTCAATTCGAGCGGTGTTGATGTGAGGTTGCGAATCGTGAGGGACAGGGCCATATTGGAAGTCGAGCGGGTGGTTTGAATAGTAAGAATAGCAGGGAAGAAGGGATAACTTCTCAACGGAGCATAACGACTGACCTTGTACTTCTCTTGACTGGGAGGTAAGAAAGCTGAGGTTGAGATACGTGGAGATCTTAGGGAACGATTGGAGCCAAGATGGGTGGCTTTCCGTTGCCCGAGATCGACAAGGCGGAAAATGAGCCGCATGTGAATTAGGAACATCAGGCATTTTCAGAACAAACCATAGACCCGTGCGAGCCGTTGCTATTGCACATAGAAAGTTTTCACCATGTCAAAACCTCACAGACTATAATCTTTTAAGAATTCCTTAATTAACTGTACATCATTTGTATGCTCAGCGTTCCGCCTTGATAGACGGCATTGGCCTGCAAGCCTAATAGCCAAAAGGCACCGTGATAAAGACCCTGGATGTGTGGATATCATGCGGTAGAAGTTAAGAGCAAGAAAGAAAGTAGCAAGAGCAATATGCACAGAGTCGACATCTGATCCAATTCAGCGCACGAAAATTCGGTTCACCAATGCGCCGCATGTACAAACATGGCTGCTGACAGCAAATCACACGAGAAGACATCCCGAAACTCCCACCAAACAGACAATGATAGAGTAACTCATAAATCAACAAGCCTAGCCAAATCGCTAGGCAACGTGCCCTTCGGTGAGATGGTGCCCTCCCTCCTTTCATTTGCTGGACGAATCTGATCAGAACTCGGGGACTTGTATTCGGCCATCTCTGATTTCCCTTGATTTGGGATTCGGTTTGGTGTAGGTGGAGCATATGGAGGCGATGTATTGTTGCGAGCTGCTTGTGGGGAAATTGGAGCCATAGGAGCGGGAGCATTAGGAACTTCAACCTTCTTGCATCTTGATTGTGGCTTGGGCTTAGAATTGGCAGAAGCATCCTGGTCCGGATTCGCCTTCGCTTTGCCACTCCGCTTAGTGACAGCTTTCGAAACCGTGAAGGCATTCGTAATCTTGTTCGCTGTGCTCTTCGCAATGGTCGCCTTCTTCGGCTGACTTGTTCGCTTTTTCGGTGCTGCTTTCGTGGGTTTGGTTGGGTCCACTACGACTGCCACCTTAATTGTCTGTATAGATTTTCTCTTCTTCGTTGGTGTCGACGGATCTTGATTTGAAGGAGGGAATCCGATGGACTCGCGTGGAAGCATGCGCGGGCTAGCGACAGGCGTCAACTGTCCCTGCACTTGCTCGAATGCTTTGATTTTCGTAGGTGAAATAACTACCACCTCAACCTTGCGGCTCTCTTCCCTCACTCTGCGCAACTCTTCTTCAGTGACTTCCTTATATTCCGACTTGTCGTCCCATCTGCGCATAGCAGCATGCCGAGCAACTTCGTCGCAAGGCCCTCTCACTACTAGATCCCAACAGTTTTCCAGATCCTTCCCTATGGGCTCCGGGTCGTTGTTGATCCAAATGGTTACGCCGTCACGCCGATCCCTCACTACTCCGCACATCTCTCTTGTGATCCTCCTCACGCCGGGAACTTTCAACGTTGTACCGGCAACGATAACAGCATCTGGCCTGGTTCTTAGATCCATGCGGGTAACAGATCCAATCGCCTCGTCATCTGGATTATGCTCATTATACAATACCATTCGAGGACGAAGCCGGCCAATGCCGTGGCTTCTTTTCCCAGCAACTGCACGAACACCATCATTCTCTTCACACTCTGTACATGACGGTGGGATTGGTCCATCGAAAAGTTCGGCCTTAAATTCGGAAAGTTTGTGACATTTTGAGCAGACCATTTTATCAAGGCCTCCATGAAGCTGGATCGTTTTAGGCCATGGCGCTTTCTTTGGCAAGGGAACTTCAGTCTTCAAAGGCTCAAGAGCTGTGTCAATTCCATCTACATTTTGGGAATACAAACGTAACAATCGTCCTTCATGAGCCAATGTCGCGAGTAGGTGATGAAAGGCGGTCGGCTGTGCTGACTTTGTCTTCGCGGAAAGCGATCGCACCATGTCATGGAAGGAAGAGGTTGACGAATCATCCTGGTACACGGAAGCATCAAAAAGATCTTTCCCGGAAGATTTTAGGTTATGTTGGCTGCGGAGTTCTTTAAATAGCCCGGTGGATGATCGAAAGTCAGGAACTACGGAAAGAGTTAATTATTGGTCAAAGTTAGAAAAGTTGTTGTCACTTACTGCCAGCAGACACCGAGATCCCTGCGCCCGCGATGACCACGATCTTCCGCTTTTTGTGCAATACCTTAAGAAGTCGGTCAAGCTGGGATTTCTGGCTTGCATCAACCTCGCCCAATCGCAAGTCAAGATGCTGTGTCGTTCGCGGCTTAGGTTCTGCTAATTTCCTCCTCTTGGCTGGTGGAGGCCCATCATCACCAGAGGCTGAGGTGCAAGCCATCGTTTCCGGGGCAGGGGACGCCTTCGCAGAAGAGCGCTGCGACGCTGATGGAGAAGGATAAGATCGCGCTAATGATGGGAAATCCGGTGGCGGTGAGGGCGACAGGGAGGCGGGAGAGCTGAGAGGAGAACTCCCACCATCAGACAAGAATTCGTAACTCATTGTGGGGAAAGGAGAGCCGCGTCGGGGGACTGCGGCGGGAGAGAGGGGAGAGTACGACTAAATCATGAGCAGATGTTAGGATGGTGTATATGGCAACAGATGGATCGTGTCGTATGTTTGCGCAGGCGCGGTGAAGGGGGAGGATGAAAGGAAGAGGTTGGGTTCGGCAGATGAGGTAGGAGGAGTTGACATGGCTTGGCGGCGGCCAGGAACGCTAACAGATGCTAAACGCCCTAAACACACACGGCTCTGTTTACTGCCATTGTTTTGCCTCGCCCGGATTGAGTAATGCCCGAACAATCCTCCGTAGAGCAATTGTCCTGAAAATATTTCACGCATATTGAACAGCTCGTAATGCATGATTGCTATTGTCTTTATTCTCTGCACCCCTCTCAAAAGGGGCGCAATCTGGCCGAAAAGCAAAAGCTGCAATTACCCGGCATGACGCTGGCACAATACATGCAGGAAAACGGATACAATTGCATGATCACAAACCGTTTTAAATTTGATACAGTTACCTCGCTCCAGGCTTGCCTTCGATTACGCTTCTACTGTCGTATTCTGAGCTGCAATTGGGAAATTCCCATTATCTAAAACAAAGGCATGCCGCAATCGGTGTATGGAGGTCGCAGAAATGCCCGCGCGAAGTCTTGGCACTCGCTTCTCCCACCGAGTCCATCGACCAGCCTTGCCAGTCTTCGACAACACCATTCATATCAACGACTTACTATCACAAATTTTAGGTAACATCGAAACTATGATATAGCGCTCGTGCTGTTACTCGCTAGACTCGTGAACTCCCCGAGCCTTTTTACAACTTCACAAACATCGCATTGCCTGTCTCGACCTTTTCGCCCTCCCGTATTTCTCAATAATGGATTCAGTTGAAATTTAAGCTGCTTGATTCTCTATTGTACTGCCTTTTTCTCTTTACTGCTATACTGAATCTCAAATTTTATTGAAATTTCTTTATTCGGTGACTCCTGCTATGCCACTAACGATGGAGGACGAAAGCTATATGGAAGACCTCTTTGGAGACTCGGAGCCGGTTCATATTCCCACTATGACCCCTCCAATCAAAGGCCTTGCCCAACGAATAGATGAGCTTCATGAAAGTGGGTGCTGTCAGTAAGTTATTTACATTCGGAGTGCTCTCTTTTGCTGTTGAAACCATCCGCCAGCGGAGGTTCATCTTGTCAAGTGAATAGTACACAACAATAGAATGGCTTTGAACTCATTAATTTAAACCCACCTACCTTAATATCCATTATTTCTCATGGGCTTGCTGATAGTTTATGAGCAAATAGGAAGATTGCCTGGTCAAAATCTGGATGTGTCGCATCAATTACCCCCGATGGCCGAGGCATAAATCTCAGGGCTTTCTTTCGAAACTCATCTGATGGGAAATGGATACTTGGTGAAGAGATACCATTGAAAATACCACAGGCGCATGATGACTTCCCATTTGTTCACATATCGTGGGGCCATATTGGGACAGATCTTGCCGTATTAGATGCTGCCGGCCGAATTTTTATCTTTACCAACATGTATGCTCTGGGTCGAATGATGATGACAAGAGTGTCCACCATAGACCAAGAAGATGAAATGGGGGCTGTAGTTGGAATGCATTGGTTGTCGATTATTCCACATCAACAAAGGGTACGCTAATCTTATTACTGTGGCTAATCCATCGCTAATGTATCACAAAGAATCACATTGCGTGGTCAGCAAATCGTGACGGGAATGACTGGAGTTTCAATATTTCGAGTCTCACTTTTAACGACGCTCATCACCCAATCGATGGTAAAGCGGCCCTGATATGCGTTGGGAGGAATGGCATGCTTAGGCTTCGCTTTCAGCAACCCGATAGTAGCTGGCAAGAGACATCCACAGAGTTGGAGCATGTCAGTTCGTCACGAGAGCCTTTCACTCATGCCGCCTTTGCTTCCAAAAATGGTAAGGCCCGTCTTGCCAATAATCATGCACTGCTAATTGCATAGACAACTCTTTATTACTGGTGGCTCATGATGTTATTGGGCATCTACATATTTATCGCGTTCAAATCCACTGGACTGTTCCACAGCCTCCAAAACAAGGGCCGCCTCTGCGATCAATTACCCCGCCCACGTTTGAGGTGATAAGTTTGATGGTTGAAGATCACTGTTACCCAGAAAGCTCGCCTTCTGTTGATGGAAGTCTTACCACTGGACAAGAGCAAAGAACCCATATACCAGCCCAGCTTACTCACCTTAGCTTCCTTCCAACAACACCAGAGCAGCATGCGGGAACACTTCCTACAATACTTGCCATCTTCTCTCACTGCCCTAACCCTATTTCTTCCCTCGATCAAACGCAGCCACAACAGAATTCATTCAGCATCATTGCCCGATGGGAGCTTCATCAACTTCATCAAAGTCATCTTCATTCTAGTGTCGACCAGGTGGCGTCGAAAAAGAAGAGCGCTAGTAGCGTAAACCCAAGGGTGAGGATAATGATTGCACATTGTCACGAAGCCTACTGACTTGAACATATAGCAATCTTTCCGGTTGAGAAGGCAGCCAGACTTGCTAACAAACTCCCTCGTCTTGTCCTTCTTTCCTGTCTGGTATAATATGATTCTCGTGTTCTGCCAGAGTGACGGGTCGGTGGAATTTCGTAATAGAGCTTCAATGGATGTTATCACTGCCAATTACAACCAGGATAGAGTCAGCACCCTGCCTCAAGCAGGATTTGCTTTCTCAACACTCGAACCAAGTGGGTACACTCGATTGTTCAATGTGGTCGTCTACTCATCACTATCCCTCTGCAGCTCTTCACATTGCGTTATCAGCAAATCACTGCATAGCTGCAGCAATGAAAAGTGATGGATCTGTAAAATTGAAGTTGATGGAATACACTCACGGATCATTGAATTCTTCAGAAGATGATCGTAAGTGGCTGGCTCTCTGCTTCTGATCACGCTTAGCCAACGATAATAGCAAAACACGGAGCAGCGATTGCTGCACTTGTGTTACAGCACACGTCTGCTTGCAATCAGTACTTCACTAGTGACGACATTTTCGCTGTCATGACCCAAGAGGTACCGAATGGTAAGACTGATTACATGTGTATCCCGCTCTTATTTACTCGTTCTCACGGATGCAGCACGGAAACGCGCATTTGTGTCTCAAGCCTTCCGTGCACTCAACGTAAACCTTGATTGCGTATTCGAAGATGCACATCCCAACGCATTGATCTTAATGAGCCGAAGTCCATTCATCAAATGTCTCAGCGCGCAAAATCTTCTTGGATGCCCTGGAAACTCTCATCGAAGTTTGACTGGCAAACTTGCCTGGGCGGTTCTAAACATCCGATACGCGACCCAAATCATGAATTCGGTGATAAAGATACACGGCCAAATTGACAAAAGTCCTTTGAGGCCTGGTATATAATTCCGAGATATTTATGGGTCTTATATATGCTGATGCTTTGTTAGAAATAGCGCCATCGCTGATTGGTCTGTGTCGATGGATGCTGCACTTTATGGTTTGGATGCTTGACGAGCTCATTACTCTTAGACACTCCCTGAAGAACCCAAGGATTGATAGAGCTACTTTGCAAGCCAAACGTGGGTTATTTCCCATCATTCTATCGATAGGTTCCTTCGAGTGAATCAATAGAAAGAGCAACCAGACTAATTTTCTGCTGCATAGTCGACGAAACGACCTCTCCAGCTCTCATTCTCCTCCTCGCATCTTTCCCTCGTATCATGCTGAAGATGTGGCAACAACCGCTCAACTGGATATTCAAAACCGCGGTTGGTTTCGCTAACACAGGTTTGAATCCCGAAATCCGGCGCACCTACACCACAATGCACACAACATTCCTGGAATGCCCATTCGAGTGGCGTTTCTTCGACTCACTCGTCTCAGAAGCGAACGCCTCGGTCAGGGAATTCTACCAGAAAGCCCGAGTGAGCGACGGGCAGAGAGCACAGATGGAGCAGGACATGATGCTCGGCGAGATACCCGAGGCACTGATGCCGGTGGCGCGCTATCTCTTGACCACGACGCTTTCCAAGTTACTCGACCGGCTCGACCCGGCGAAAATCATGTTCTTCGATACGCGCTGGTTGGGGCTTGATAATTCGATGCGTACGGCGGCCTTGCTCAAAACGCACAAGGTGGATGTGTATCGGAAGATTGTGCTGAAGCCGCGGGCGAGGGGGGATGGGGAGGATGGAGAGGACGGGGGCGAGATGAAGCTGAAACGGTGTACGAGGTGCTTCGAGTATATGGAGGACTTCTCGCCTGGGCAAGGACAGGGGCATATGAACTGGTTGGGGTCGGCCAAACAATGTGTATGCTCTAATGCGTGGATGATTGCCGAGGAGAAGCTTTGAAGGCATGAGAGGGTGGTTTTATGTTATCTTTGCGGGTGGTGTGCTAAATTTTACAATCTATTCAAGCCACTCTAGCTTGTTGGTATGAGGTTGCGTGGGCTCCGTTTTGTATATTCGAGATAGGAAGTTCAGGATGAAGTCCACATCTAGGCTTGTTTTAAGCAGTCATTCCCACCTCACATATAGCCGCGCTCACTCCTTGAAGGTCTTCTGAGCCCTTTTATCATATATATGGATTTACCTGTATGCTTCGCAAACGACTCGGCTTCAAGACTGTCTCAATTTCGCTGAGGTGGCTGAGACAGGATGGGACTTGAGAAAGACGACTACTGTACCTGCCATATATATAAGCCATCTATTGGCACATGTGCTGTCCCGATATATCACATCCTTTCAAATCTGAAGGATGAAGCTTCACATGATCAGATTCAGGAGACAGTATTGAATTGATCAAGAGGCTTTATTCGTATAGCCTTCAGAGCTGCAACGTACTCCTTCGACGCTGGTGCCATCGCAACCATTTCTCTTTTAAGAGACACCCGGTGATAGCGTCTTAGCACATGCCCTACCCAGCAGTACTCCGCAGCCCAGATCTCTCAACAAAAGGAAGTCTCAAGCCTGGATTACTCGCACATCCACAGCACTCCTCCCTACGCCCGCAGGTATCAGCCGCGCCAACCAACCACACCGAAACCTCGGCACAAGAAGAACCCCAAGACCAGGCCCGAGGCGGCGCCGAGCAAATTTCGCGAGACTACATTGATGAATATCTAATCCCTCTGCACGCCGCGCCCAATTCGCCATTGTGCCAGGAAATGCTCGCAGCGCGCTCCACCGTGATAGCGTCAGCGCGGTGCGGAAATGGTTTTGTGCGGAGGAGCAGGCCTACGACGACTGCATCGCTCTCACCGCTCGTCGCTGCTCTGAGCCCTCCGCTCCGCACACCGGCCGGCTTCGCCCAGCGCAGGCTCCAGAGCGCCGTTGGGACTGGTCAGTCCCGGTTTTTTTTCCCCTTGGGACGGATAGACGGCGGGAAGGTGCCTGTGACTCAGGCCGCCGCCGCTGCCCTGTGGCTCTCCCGGATAGCTATATATATACATCTGCGGACTCGCCTGCTAACGTCTCGTCCATAGCTCCTCACGCCTCTCTCTCCTCCGCACCACCACAACCATCCCCGCGCTCCCGCACCCGCACCCGCACCACCCTCACCTACCTCGCGCTCTCCCTTTTCTTCACCTCTCTGGGCTTCGCCATGGCCGCCGCCCCCGCCTTCGAAACAGCCACCGCGCTGCTCACGCCGCCCTCAGACGCCGAAACCCTCACGCTCTTCACACCCTCCTCCGACACTCACGCCGCCATCGACAGCTATATCCTAGCCCACCCTCTCACCCAATCCCTCCTCACAAATCCATCCTACACAGCCTCGCGCCCGCACCTTAAGATCCCGCCGAACCTGCGCCCGCACAACCTGACGGGCGGGACCCTGCTCGGCGACGACAAGATCGCCGTCCCCCCGCTCACCTTCACCACGGCGGACGGGTCGTCCTTCGTGTCGGTGCAGCACCTCGGGCGCGCGCTGTGCGGGCACCCGGGGATCGTGCACGGCGGCTTGCTCGCCACGCTGCTGGACGAAGGGCTCGCGCGGTGCTGTTTCCCCGCGCTGCCGCACAAGGTCGGCGTGACGGCGAGTCTGAAGGTCGATTATCGCGTGCCGTGCAAGGCGGACCAGTACGTGGTGCTCAGGGCGGAGACGACCAAGGTCGAGGGGCGGAAGGCGTGGGTGAAGGGCAGGTTGGAGACGTTGGTGGATGAGGCGGGAGGGGAAATCCCAACCGTGTTGGTGGAGGCTGAGGCGCTGTTTATAGAGCCCAGGCAAGCTGCTGTGAGTATTTTTTACTACCCCCCTCCCTCTTTTTCCCAAAAAAAAAGCGGGCCTTTTCTTTCCTTTTAGGACGAAGGCGGTTGGATTGGAGAGGGATCGTGCTGACTTGAGCAGACGATGGCGCAGGTGTACTCATCGTAGTAGACCGATACCGAGCGAGGTTTTAGCTCTGGGAATTTTGAGACAAGGGAGGTGAAGGGCTTTAATGGAGAGGAAGACTGAGGGATACGGCATGATACGCCACTACAGCTCGCGAGGAGCTGGATCTTGGGCCCGGTTCTTGTGAAATGGTTTCTGCATAGCGGCGGATTTAACGGGCGACGGGACTGTCGAGATTAGATTTAGAGGCGTGAGTGCTCAAGGTAGCAATGCTTAATGGCTTCGGTGTGGTGAGGAAATTCACGTATATATGGAGTTCATGACTGGGTCTCGGGAACTGGGTTTGCTGAGTTAGAATATAGATATAGATATATTAAATGGGATCTTATAGAACTACAACCATAGAATTTGTACCGTTGCACGGACGAAACCCGCGTGCAGGGATAATATCTTTAACATTTATTTTATTACAGCTCTATCTATACAGCGGAGATTTACAGGGCTACACACATCTTATTTACAACTCGCCACACCGCCTACTTCTTCTCATCTCCCTTCTCTCCTATCCTCTCCATGACCTTCTCGCTTCCTCCACTGTCCTCCAGTCGATCGCCATACCTCCAAATAAGCCCACTAACTATCCCCGCCGCGTAACCCCCCAGATGAGAAACATGGTCCACCCTCGGCGTCTTCCCAGTCCGCATCATGAAAATCTCTCCCACGACAGCCGCGCACAGGAACATGCGCGGGGAAATGGGGACGGAGATGGAGGTGAAGGGGATAGAGATGCGGTCGCTGACATAGTCTCTCCATCAGCACACGCCAAGGACAAGATTGGGGGGGGCAGGAGGTATGATTTCATGCGGGGGCAGAGAGAGGGCGGGGCGAATGAGATGCGTCAATTGAAGGGTTTTACGTACCGGTCTTCGGCGATGCACCAGAGCGATAGGATGCCGAGCATGGCGCCCGAGGCGCCGATGCATGAGGTGTTCAGATTTCGCGTTAGCGTGTAGTACCAGAGGGAGGAGAGAGAGCCGAACGTGCCGGCCGCGATGTAGGTAGCTAGGAAGGCGCCGCGGCCGACCGTATCGTGACCTAGTATGCGGTGTGGAGTCAGCTGATGGAATCTGAAGGCTTCCTATAGACTTGGAGTACGTATAGCTCTGTGGTTAAGGGTTTGATATAAAGAGAAAGGAAAAGTTCACAGTGTGAAGAGGGTATAACAACGGCGGAAGAGAACATATTTAGTGTAAAAAGGAATAAGAAGGGACTTACACCACACCCCAATCGTCATGAGATATGCCATATTAACCGCCAAATGCTTAATGCTCTGATGACTAAACACATTTCCCAGTGCCGAGAACGCCCTGGGATACGCCGGTATCATCGTCATATATTTATTCATGAACGGCCAGGCACGCGGGTAGAACCACAGCAACCAGAACCCGAAATTAATGGAGAGGATAGTAAGAGTAGTTGCAAATGAGGGCGTGTAGTCCTTCATGAAGCGAAAGGCATGATCTGGCGGGACGTAGGTTGACGCGTACCAGGCGCAGAGTGATAGGACGGTGAGTGTGAAGACGGTGGTTGGCCAGAGACGTTGAAACTAGAACACAAGTTAGAAAGATGGAATATAGATTTGATTGGCGAAGGCTATACTTTATACGCGCAGATTAGAAGAGTTTAATAGCAGGAAAAACTTACGGTAGTCAAGCTCGAAAACAGCTCCTTCTCATTCTTAAACTTCAGCTGTGCCTTCTCCCTGAACCTCTCAACATATTCGTTCTTCTTCGTGTCTCCTATAGCAGCAAAGCGCCGTCAGCACATCACGCACCCAGAAAAACAACCCTTCCCTCTCTACACCCTGGATGGGACATCACATACTCAACTCAACCCCCAAAAACCGCTTCGGCGCCCCGGCCCCTTCCCGCGCCGCAACAGCCCGCACCCCACTTTTCCTCCTCTTGTCCGCCATCACTTTTTTCTCCTCCACCTCCCTTCTTCTCCTCTCAACCTCCCACTTCGCCTTATTCTCCCGCCTCACAGCATCCATAACACTCTGCCCATACCGCGCCCGCCCATACTCCGTTCCCTGCAACCCGAGCCCGCCTTCTCCAGCCGCAGAAGCCCCGATCTCTCGTCCAACCCCCTCAGCCCACCGCGCCGCGGCGCCCTCCTCATCAACCGGAAACTCCTCCCTCAGCCACGCGAGCCCATCCAACACCCGCTCGCGCGTCAGCTGCGGCGCGCGGCCGGCCAGGTCGCTGATCCCATGCTCGGCGAGCGACCCGCTCACGCGTCGGTGGTGCAGGGTGCGCAGGACCTCGTTGCCGGTTTTGGTGGGGATGGACGGGCCGAAGATGGCGTGGATTTGTGAGGCGGGGAGGGGGCCGGATGGGAGTGGGAGCTCAT
>Ga0307515_10015201_pt1 | contig 14198 bp, 14 predicted proteins | sample 17_EM_MG_FD_194513 | JGI IMG/M metagenome (GOLD analysis project Ga0307515, IMG submission 194513) | Populus trichocarpa ectomycorrhiza microbial communities from riparian zone in the Pacific Northwest, United States - 17_EM | ecosystem: Host-associated > Plants > Roots > Unclassified | place...
TTGACCTTTATTTTTTTTATATGCTTTCTAAGTCCTTTGTTTTTTATTTTATCGAGTTATCTCGGGTCTTTTTATTTGTTATTCTTTGTTAAATTTATTTTTTAAAAATAAATCTTATTCTTGAATTAAATAGAATTGATTGATTGAATATAGACGAACACTCACTTCATTGTGTTTTGTTCGGTTTGCTTTTCCAGAGTGTTGCTCTACCAACCCATGTGATTTCTTTTTATGTCGTCGTGCATTCTTTTGTTGTCAGGTTTGAACCGTTTCAGCAAATTTTTTTGGTTGCGGGCGATGTCTATGATTAAGTGATGGTGGGTCTTCAACAATTTTTTTTTATTCTCCTAACAAATATGATATTGATGGCTTGTTGTTTTAGTGAAATATTGTCGGATGTTATTTTACAGTTCGATTGCTATTGTTGTCTTTGATGTAAATCAAATTATTAAATTAATTGATTTTATTACCTAAATATTAAGTTTTTCTTGCTTTTTTAAAAACATTATTATCTCTTGAACATTTTTTAAAAATTTGCATCGGATCGTGGTGTAAACATGTTACCGATCTTGTAAATAAATAAACTTATTGGTGTCTGAAGGGAGAAGTAACTATAGCACGTACAATTAGACCAATGGTTTCCAAAACAGAACTGCATCATAAAGTCTTGAAATGTAGAGATCGAGGAAGAGAGGCGACAATGGTGTTTGACCATTTCAGATAAGATTAGCTATTTATGATCATTGTTCTGTTGGTAGTTACAAAATTAGGAGGCAGAAGGCAACTAAAATTTGCATGACAAAAATCTTCTCTCCATAAACATTGCCTCAGAATTGGCAAAGCTAGCAAAGTCCATCTCATCTCACCTGTCAATTTCTTTCCCTCCACCTGTAATCAAAGGAAAAAAAAGAGTAAGTTGGCCATCTAAAGCAGCCCCATGATAGGGAGATCGAAAACCTTCCTTCCTTTCAAGATCCTTCTTTCTTTCTAATTCTAACCATCCCACCCTTACCCCCAGGAGGGATGGAGGATGGAAAAAAATAAATTAAAAACATCAAAAATCAATCTTGTTCTGCCTTCCTTGTTGTCTCCGATAATGGCTTTCCTCCTTGCTCTCCTCTTTGCCTTGCTTTCTAGCCCCAGCATTGTATCCGCGGGTGGCAATGCCTTCAAGCCAGCTGATGAGTTCCTCATCAACTGTGGAGCCAAGAACCTGGCTTCTTTTCCTGATGGAAGAATCTTCAAGACCGACAAGGAGGCCCAAGGTTACTTACAGACCAAGCAAGATATCTTAGTAACTATTCCGTCCGCCAATGTTTCTTCTCCTCTATATCTGTCAGCGAGGATTTTTAAAGAGGATGCGACTTATGCATTTACATTGAAGAGTGCGGGGTGGCATTGGGTGCGTCTGCATTTATTTCCAATGAATAACACAGAATTCGATCTGCGAACAGCAACCTTCTCTGTCAACACAGATAAGTATGCCCTCCTTCACAACTTCAATACGAATAACGATACTCAAGCTGTATTGAAGGAGTATCTAATTAACATGACCGACCCAAACTTTTCCATCCACTTTATACCTCTGAAGAATTCTGCAGCTTTCATCAATGCCATTGAGGTTGTTTCAGCTCCTGACATTCTGATATCTGATCAAGCCACCAACCTCTTCCCCGTTAACAACTTTGCTGGTTTGAACAACTTTGGGTACGAAGTAGTGTACAGGCTCAACATGGGGGGACCTTTGATCACCTCAGAAAATGACACACTTTGGAGGAGATGGGTACCCGATAAGCCATACCTTAAGCACGAAGCCTTGGCCAAAAGTGCATCTGTCCCTACTTCCTCCATCAAATATGGTCCAGGAATCTCATCACTTATTGCGCCAGCAACGGTCTATGCATCTGCTGAGCAAATGGCTGATTCAGAAACGAGGATTCAAAATTTCAATTTAACATGGAATTTTGTGGCTGATGCAACATTCAGCTACGTTGTTCGGCTGCATTTTTGTGACATTGTGAGCAAATCCCTTAATGATCTCTACTTTAATGTGTATCTTAATGGGAAAATGGCAATTTCTGGATTGGATTTGTCATCCATCAAAGACGAATTGGCAGTATCATATTTCAAAGACTTTGTGGTGGATGCTTCCTTGATGTCTAATGGACTCGCAGTTGAGGTTGGTCCTATGGGTGACGAAACTGGTACGAGAAATGCTATTCTGAATGGCTTGGAGGTCTTCAAAATGAGCAGTAAAGTTAACAGTTTGGATGGAGTGTTTGGGGTTGATGGTAAGATGCTTGAGAATCACAAGGCAGTTGTTTACGTAGGATTCGGGTTGATGTTTGGTGCATTTGTTGGCCTTGGTGCAATGCTGTTGAAGTGGCACAAGAGACCTCAAGATTGGCAAAAGAGGAATAGCTTTTCTTCTTGGTTGCTTCCTGTCCATGCTGGTGACCATAGCTTCATGTCAAGTAAAACCTCACTGGGATCTCACAAGACCAACTTTTACTCATCAACTCTTGGTCTAGGCCGGTTTTTCTCTCTATCAGAGTTGCAGGAGGCTACCAAGAACTTCGATTCAAGCGAAATAATTGGTGTTGGTGGTTTTGGCAATGTCTATATTGGAATGATTGATGATAGTACCAAAGTTGCTGTCAAGAGAGGTAACCCACAATCTGAACAAGGAATCACAGAGTTCCAGACAGAAATTCAGATGTTATCAAAGCTCAGGCATAGGCATTTGGTGTCCTTGATTGGCTATTGTGACGAGAACGATGAAATGATCCTGGTTTATGAATACATGTCCAATGGACCTTTTAGGGACCACCTCTATGGAAAGAATTTGCCCACATTGTCATGGAAGCAAAGGCTGGAGATCTCTATTGGATCTGCTCGCGGACTTCATTACTTGCATACGGGAACTGCACAAGGTATCATTCACCGTGATGTGAAGACCACAAACATTTTGCTCGACGATGCCTTTGTCGCCAAGGTTGCTGATTTTGGGCTGTCCAAAGATGCGCCTATGGGACAGGGTTATGTCAGTACTGCAGTGAAGGGAAGTTTTGGATACTTGGATCCTGAGTACTTCAGGAGGCAGCAACTGACTGATAAATCTGACGTGTACTCATTTGGGGTGGTGCTGCTTGAGGTATTGTGTGCAAGGCCTGCCCTTAACCCTCAACTTCCAAGAGAGCAAGTTAATTTGGCTGAATGGGCAATGCAATGGAAGAGGAAGGGGTTGCTTGAAAAGATCATCGACCCTTGTCTTGTTGGTACCATCAATCCTGAATCATTGATGAAGTTTGCCGAGGCTGCAGAGAAGTGCTTGGCTGAGCATGGTGTTGACAGGCCAACTATGGGAGATGTGCTGTGGAACTTGGAGTATGCTTTGCAGCTCCAAGAAGCTTTCTCTAAAGGAAAAGCTGAAGATGAAAGTAAGTTATCAGCTGCCGTAGCCGACTCCCCTGTTGCTGTAGCTACTCCCAAAGCTATTTCCACCTCTGTCACGGAAGACAACAAAAGCCCTGCTGAAGTTCAGGTCATTGATGATCATTCAGGAACTGCAATGTTTTCTCAATTTGCTGGGCTAAACGGCAGGTAAATTCTATAAATTCGTTGTTCTAATTGAGCAGTCATCAAGAACAGAATAGTTTAAGCATCTCATGGAAGATCTTAAACTCGGGAGCATCAATGGTGGCTTTTGCTCTTGCTTCAGAATGAGAGCTTGATGAGCTTGCATCGCTCTTATAATTGCATATCATGGTGTATGTTACAGGTTTTCTTTTTAGACACTCTATTTATCCTCTTTCTTGTGTGTAGTATTTGATTCTTGGTTATAAAAATTGTAAGAAAAATAACTGATTAATGTACTGGTATTGATAGATGTATACCTGCAGTAGTATCATGCCTCTATCCATCAACTCCTATATATATAACATGATGGGGATTTTGGACTAAATGTCTCAGCAGAACCTTTAAGTGGATTTTCAAGAATCGCTTCCTCCTGCAATTATATCCTTACTTGAATTTTTGTTGCCAGAAAATACAAAGCAGTTCCTAATGAGCTCATCTAGACCAAGTGCAACTGTAGACAATTTAAACCTTGAATCCAAGCTTCGGTATTTAAGGCAGAAAGCATAGCTCAGAAACTTGTTGCTGAAAAAGTTTGTTTAAGAATCAGCTTTGTGCAGATTTTGATCTTTCAGCTAAGCGAATGGAAAATTTTAATAAGAGTAGCCTCATAATAGGTCGAGATAGTCTAAGCACAGAACCATTAACTATCCTAGTGCAAAATGTGTGTGTTGCCATTGTTCCTGTTGTTTGATCTATAACTTCAGAGATCATGCACATGAAATGGCAGACAACTTGATTTATCTGTTTACCTGAAAGGTCCAAAACCTTGCTATACATGAAATGAAACATATCAAAAGTTGGAAAAGAAAATTCACTCGGTATGGTGTTATTAAGAAGTCACAGCAAGCAAGCAAGCACAGTTCAGAATTCGTAAGTAAGAGGTTGTCTAGATCAAAGACAATCATTGTGGGATTAATTTCTAGCAAGGTCCAAATTAATTTTTTATTTTATTTTAACAATTAAGATATCTCTGGGTCACCTTTTGACCTTCCACGTTTAAACGAACCAGCTCAGAGTTTTTGTCCCTTGCTGCCTCCATTTAACTTAAACATGATATATTTGAAGTGAAAGAAAATTAGAGGCAGGCATTGTTCATGTTAACATGGGGAATTTGAAGATATTAGGGCATGCCAGTACAAGTGGTAGATTTGGACAGGAAGTACCCCATTAACACCAGCACAGCAAATGGCAATTTAATTACAGAAATCAGGTAGCTAGAATATACCATCCTGGGCCATGCGAGCCGAGTGGTTAATATGCTGAGAGATCAAAATTGACAACAAATCTTTAAAGGATAAGTAAGGTGGGGCTAGAAAGTGGCATGCCTCAAAAAAGATGTCTGCCCTATCGAAGAACAGGAGCAAGTGTAGATAAGGATGTGGATATGTGATTGAACAATAATTGCGAAAAAAAAAAAAAAATTTGGTTCATCTTTTTTTTTTTTTTTTAGAGGCTGCATGCAAATATCCAACCCTCTTGTTATGCATAACCACTCGTATACAACACCATCTTCTCATAACCAGAACTCTATTCTCTCTCTGTTAAAATGGAGAATCAGACAGAACAAGTGACTCTTGCATGGATGCACTAAGAGCCAATCTTCCACAAAAGTGAGGATATATTTTCTTTCATCTTTCTCTAGTCTGGTTTGCAACTTGATATAAATTTTATGCAGTGGGGAATTGTTTTTGAATAGGAGGGGGTTGTCAAGGTATTACTCAGGGAAAGCAAGGTCATTTACATGCATAGCTGATGTTCGTTGTCTTGAAGATCTAAAGAAACCAGAACGTCCTGATCCCAAGAAAAGGAAGAAATATTCAGATAGGAAAGACTTGAACGTTCCTACTTCCTCCATATCCATGTCGACGAGTTTCTTGCACGACCCAACGTGTCCCACCCTGTGTTGGTGTGAGAAAACAACCAAACAAGCCGGTTCCTTTAGCAATTTTGTGATGGTTTGCCGCTTTGCGCGCAGAAGAGGAATTCTTGATAAACATTCGTAAATGATAATAAATTTTGTAGTTGATTATATCTAAATGAGTACCGTATGATGATTTAATTTCGAGAATGTCGTCATGTCAGTGCCCTCCATCACGATAGAATCACGCGAGTGATGCATGCGATCAATTGAAAAGGAGTAAAATATCGGTAATCATTTTCAGGCAATTTTGAATCTTGCTTGAAGCCTTCCCTCAACTGTTATAAGACCAGCAAAGCCATCTGCATTCACGAAAGGAAAATATGATGACAATATTGAAGAAACCTATCCCAGACTTCCATTGCTAAAGGCTGGTCCCAAGATACTGTAGCAAAAATCTAGCAGATTTCACGAATCCATTTGTCAACAAATTCTGGTACTTGCTTGTTACAAATTCCACTCTGTTAATCTAGCTATGAAAAATGCACATTGTAGCTACAGTCATAAACCAGACTAAGGGGAATGGAGAATAACCAGTAATACATCATCTACTCGAGCAAAATACTAATGGATCGCAACCTAATAATAACAAATATGGGCACCAAAAGAATCACCATTTCTCCCTACTGGTACAAAATTAGGATGTATGAAGCTCTATGCAATCAAGTTGGAGTAGCAGCTAAGAACTATGGCGATCTTTGCTTCTCGCTCATGTTGCTATCCCAGTGATCAAGCATAACAAGGTCATCGTCATCATCATGCTTTTGGGTTTTCTTGTTATTCCTAGTTTCATCAACATCACTTGACTGATCCACAGTGCTGCCATCAGAAAACTCTGATAGTTTTCTCTTCATTCCTGGACTCACAGTCCCATCTGAAATTTCTTTGACCTCATTATCTATCTCGGTGATCCCCAGTTTTGTTGGTAATGATTTTGATGTACTTGCACCATTTCCAATAGATGTTTTGCCATCCTTCTTCTCAGGAGGAGCTTGTGTCCATCCTGAAAGAACCATTCCATCAGGTTCTTTCTCTTCATCAAATTCTTCTCTGTGGGATTGAAGTATATGACAAATGTTAAGTAGCTCATCCAATATCAGAGCACATCATATCAAATCATCCCATGGCATCTTATATCAAAAGGAAAACCAAATATCCATTAAGTATCTAATTGACGACCAATAATTCCAAGAAGCATTATGTTTACTACCATTGAACTGGAAGGACACTAATCTTCAAAAAGAAAAGAAAACAAAGATATCATTGAATAAAAAGAACTTTTCCTGATCAGAACTCCAAAAGCTTTGAAGAACAGCATCATTGAAGTAAAGACAAACCTATGCTTGATATGGATATTGCATGTGAACTCCTGTTGAAGATCCTCTACTGTGAGCACTGTTCCATCAATGACTGGAGGAGGAAGCTCAGATAGTACCTAATGTAAGAGGGAGGAAAAGAAAATGATATAGAAAACCATATTAATTTGAATTTAAGTAATAACATTTCTGGAAAGAGCGCAAGAAAATACCTTTTCAAGGTTTGCCGTATAATTTGCTATCTCGTTTTCTTCAAGATCATCGCCAACTTCATAAAGAAGGGCTGTGGCATGCATAATCAGTGGGGAGTTCATACCAAGCTTGGCTTTAACTATCTTCTCAACAAAATCCCGCAGCTTTGAGCGATGAGTATTGATCTCTAGTGACAGTGGTGTCTGTTCCCCACCATATCAAATGTGAGCAGAATGCATTCCTGGCTTGAAAAACATGCAAGGGAAATCCATGAAATAAGAAAAGAAAATTGGATGTACCTTAGAACAAACACAGCAGGACTTGTTCGGTTCAAAAGGTTCCACTGGCATAAGAAGCATCTTTTTAGATGGATGTTCTAGACAATATGTCATCCTGAAAAGGTGTTTCATATGATTAGAACAAACCAGCTCCAATACACTAACAGTTATCGTTCAGAATCATGTCATTATTTCTAGCAATAATACATTTTTAGCTTTGCTCTTTAAAACAAGGAACCTATAGTAAACAACTTATCCATTCAAGACAAAGACAAAGAAGCATGCAATGATCAGTCAAAGGACTCATTTTAACCTTATTAATCTGGAAACGAGCAAGGGATCAACCTCAAACTTATCTTTCAACCATTTAAATAGAAAAGCTTTAAAGATATACATTCAGATCCCAGAAAAAACTTGGAGAAAATGGAGCCACACCTGTAACTTTCAGTATCCTTTTTCAACACCTTGATTGCTTCAATGACAATTAAACCAGCTACAATAGCATTTGTTGTGGCAACAGCATGTACAATATTGCCAGCAATACCTTTAGCTTCAAAAAGGCTGTGCAAAGGAATGTTAAATGAAGCAGCCCGAATATTTGCAGCAGCTGTTACAAATTCCACTGCTAGCTGATCATCTTTGTCAAAACTCAGGTTCCCAATCTCCTGCCAGTGAAAAGAAAACAAAAGGAAGATCATACAAAAGTCCAAGGATTTCATCAGTCACTTCTTTAAAAACAAGAGAACAACAAACCTTTCTTCTGTTAGTAAAAAATAGCTTCAACGCCTCAAGAAAAACTTTTGTATTTTCCATTAGGCACCATATGTCCTGTGGATTCTTTAGGCCCAAAGATGCCATGGCTGATGCCGATGAAAGATCATCAGTTTTATCAACATTTCCATTCTGTTGGGTCATTCTGTCAGGCAGGACATCCCTACAATAGATGGGCCTTGGCTTATTACGATTTTTCCATGTCTCTTCATTAGACAAAGCTCGTTCAATGTTATAGCCAAAAACATGATCATATATTCCTCTTCCATATTGCTCTAGGTCTTCATTTCCACTCCATTCAAATGCATCACCTGCGTGTTCAGGTGACCTAGCAGCATCATTAGAACGCACATTTAAATCATTATCCTGATTCTTGTCTCCAAATAATTTTGCAAAAAGCAGGTCCTTCGCCCAAACAACACAGTGAACAAACTGCAAGAAATTAAATTGAAAATTAAAAACATAGAAATTCCATCTTGCTAATTACATTAAGAGCCATCATGATAACCATTATCAATGATTTTCTGACCAAGAAACAACCTAATTTATGGCAGAGTAAAGTTTTAATTCAAATAACATATTGCCAAGAAATCCCATCTGTTAACAAAAACACTGATCTTCATAAACAAGAAGGAGCAAAATCAAGAAAGATAATAACAACCAGAAGAAACATTAACAGTTCATCGTTTACCTTTGATGGAGTACTAGTAATTGTGCAGACAGGATAAGTCTTTGGGGCAGGTTTAGGTTGACACTCGTAGCACTCTGTTTTTCCCTTCACATGCACTGTAACCTGCCACCGAGAAATTACAATGACAAAAAAAAGAACATAGGTCATCATGGTTCACAAAAACATTTAAACAAACAGTATAGGAACATCACCTTCCAGACATAGACAACTAGCAGGGAGAAGGAAAGAAGGGAGATGAAGGGATCAAAACAAAAAAGAAAAGAAAAGATGCAATTTAAAAACATGAAATAAATCAACACAAGTATATCAAATTTTCAGCTGCCAAAATAACTGTTCATTCATTCTACAAAAAAAAAAAAAAAAAAAAAAGGGAGGAGGAAATGAGGCAAAAAAACTGCTGGAAAATTCAAATTATTAATCATCAGGCGTTATTCATATTAGACTCGGTAATGAATGAAAACAAGCTATTGACAAAACAGTCTTTTCTATTCATTTTTATATTGGAAGGAGCTATTATACACAACAAAGGATCACCTGTCCTAGGAACCCAGTAGTTCCACTTTCAACCAGAGGAACTTCAGCAGCCAAGCAAAGGCGGTTCACATGTCGCCTTGCATCTAAGTTATCTAGTCCATTCAGAACGACATTAAATTGCTTGAAGAAGTCAACATTGAAGTTAGAATCCTTCGCATTTGCATGGTAAGGGGTAATGTTTATGTGAGGCCTAAATCTTAACACAGCATCGCGAGCAACCTGGTCAAAACATTAATGTGAAATAAGATAAGAAATGAAATTGATCATTGCTGATCAATCAAACAATGAAAAACTGTTCATAAAAACACTAACCTTTGCTTTAGACTGTCCAACATGTGATTGACGGAACAAAAATTGCCTATTGAGGTTGCTGACTTCTATAGTGTCCATGTCAATCTGCAGACAAATGCAAGCAAATGAAAGCATCAGTGCTGCAATACTATGCAGGCCACAACATGAACTCTCCATGCAAATGCCCAACAGAATAAAAGTTCTTGCACAACCATGTCCTTTCCTCAAACTACACTATCTCCTTAATTTGGTACGCCAGTAATTCAATAAAGATTTTGCAACCTTTTGTGAAACAATGAATGCAAATTCAATATGTAAGTTTCAGCTAAAGTGAAAACTTCCTGGTGGGAAACCCCTCCTCTTGCTTTTAAGTAGTTTCCCATTACAAAGATTAGCTTGCTGATGATCATAACATACCCTAACAAATAAGTGCAACATATCTTCATGGGACCCACTTTGGTTCATACCATCACCACCTTCTTGGGCAACCTTTCATCATAAGCACCCGGCCACCACCATGCAACAATTGTCACTCCGAACAACAAAGATAACCAGATATAAAAACAATCCCAGCACCTCATAACTACATTCCCTACCATCCCCACCATCGCACATGTTAATAAACACCCTGCATTCATTTGATCAAAACCCTTCACTTCCAAAGCCCCAGACAACCACTGCAATCACCACTTCATATATACCCATCAATACTATGTTCACTCGTATCACAAATGCCGCATTTTATTACCACCACCCAACCGTTACTGGGAAAACATTCGCAACCTTATAATTAACCCAGTCAATAACATCCTCGCACTCATGACATCAGAACCACTACTTCCTTGAACAATAATGATTCAATTTCACGCACGTGTAATTTCATAAGTTTTGAAACAGTAAGAAATTCCACAAGTTGTTTCCTTACTGGAGTTTTTAAATTAATACAAGTTCAAGTAGTGTCAAACCCTAACTGCGCTCTTAAAAAAAAAACTCCAATAAACAAAAAAAAATAACATCATATCATAACCCTAGAATACAAAAATGAAGGTTAATAGCACATAATTAATCAATTCAAACCCCCCAAAAATTACAAACTAGCTAAAAAACAAAAACAGAATCCCATGTCTAACAAAACCCACAAAATTAAAAAACAAAAATGAAAGAAACAAATATACACTCACTATATGAATATCTTGGAAGTCGGAAAGAGCAAGAGTCTTAAGTAACTCACAACCAATCCCACCTGCTCCAACCATAAGCACTTTCGCACCCTAAAAAGTAAAAAACACAAAACCCTTAATAAACTACACTTCAATTCACTAAAACAAAGAGAACCCATTAACGGTAAGCAAAGATAAAAAGTGGGTTTGAAAGAATAGACGTTTTAATTACCTTTATTGCTTGTGAGTGTTGAAGAGAAGCCATTATTTTGGTTTTTGAAGAAGAAGGAAGAGACAAGAAAGAGTGTTAGAGAAGTTGAAATGTTTTTGTTAGTGTTAAATAGTATTTATTGATTTGTGATGTCAAGGAACACTGTAGTATAGGGGAAAGTTATGGGGGGAGAGAGAAGAGAAGGGGATTGTGGGGAATCGAACACAAGACGTGAAGGAAAGTGGAGGGAATCTTGGATTGCTAAAAGGGCGAGTGACTAGTGTGCGAGTAAAAGGCGGCTTTAGACGAGCGCCAAGATGACGAGACTATTAATTGACCAAAAGGCACTCATTGACTACTGATCTAGTTGCCATTATTACCGTGGTAAAAATTGTTTTAAATTTATATTTTTGTTTGTAAATATAATAAAATAATATTTTTTTATTTTTAAAAAAATTACTTTTAATATTATTATATTAAAATAATTTTAAAATATAAAAAATAATAATTAAAGCTAAAAAAAATTAAAAAATACATTTGGATTCAGTGCAAAACAAGGCTTTTATCCATTCAAGCTTCCTTGTTAGATGATTTAGTTAGTATTTGACATTAATGCTCCGATGATTTTTAAGTGTTTATTATATAAAAACAATTATAGTAAAAAAAAATTTTAAAAAAATTTTAAATGCATGTTCAAACATGCTCATATTTAAATGTGTCTTATTAATATAAAATAAATTTTGAAGATAGAGAAAATTTAGTTATGATTGGCAAAAATACCATTTCAATGAAAAAATTAGTATGTTTCTCATGGATCAGTGAAAAAAAATCATAAAAGTAATTGTTTAAATATTATGATCTATCTAAGACTTTAGTTACTGTAATTGGATTCAAAAATTCATCAATAGCTAAAAAGACACGAGTATATGCAATTTACATGATTTTATTCATACATTTTGATATTATTATTATTATTATTATTATTATTTTGTTAACATGGGTGTTTGAGTTAGCTTACACGCACCTCGACTAATCCTATAGGTCTTGAAATTAACGATCATGTAAGTTTTTTATAATCATTTAATTATTTTTATTATATGTGTGAGAATAATTAAATATGTTCATGTACATGATTGTAGTGTAAATTAACATAATACATATATATTGATTAAGTTCTCGTACAATTATTCATTAATAATTTAAAACTTCATTTATTTATTTATTTATTTTTATTGATGGAAGAAGACAATTGTCTTTTATAGTATTTATATGACTGGATTATAGATCATTTTTAACATAATTTTCACACCCTCTAGATGTGTCCAACTCATTAATAGACTCTAAGTCTTTAATTTTCACTTATAAATTTTATATAGAATAAAATATATAATTATACATTGTATTAATTTAAAAGCATGTTATGAACCACTTTAAGTAATTATTTTTTAACAATTTTTTATTTCAATTTATAATTCAAGGACAGGGGGCGTTATGCTATAAAGCTTATAGCATGGCTTTAATTGATTTTTCTATATTTTTCGCTATATGGGTTTTTATTTTCTAGTTTTTATTTTTTTATCTCTTCGAACTAAATGTGTTATTACAATTTGATTCGACCAAAGACAAGCATCTATAACAAATCAGAGGATCCATAAAAACATTACCATACACGTGTCTATTCAACTGGTTCCTTCCCTCGGAAAGTGCATCGACAACACGGTGGATTATTTATAAGTCACCGTACCTTGTAAGTTCGGATCGGAGTGATTGTGGTTCTTCTATTTTTTTTAAAAAAAAAAAAACTTTTCCCCGTGATAACTTTACATTGGTAATTCGATTGGTGAAAATATGGGAAATCTTCTTACGAAAAAAAACAGGGGGGGATAGTGGCAAAAGAGAACGATTCACTTTTGCTTTTAGGATATAGTTTAGAGTCGAACGGAGCCCATGCTTCATTCGGTCGTTCATGTGCTTGATTTATTTCAAACACCTAAACCTTCCAGGAGTAAAGTTAAAAAAAAAAACACTTGGTATGACGGGGAGAAAATTAATAGGGAGAAAATTAACTAATTGTTGATTTCGTACTTGGTGGATCGGCCTAGACTTTATGATGAATCAATATTTTTTATTTTTATTGGGTAATAACTCCGTATCTCTAAGTTCAGCATAGCGTTAAGCCTAAATATATATAGATCGAATGAGTTACCTAATCCATAATCTTTGGGCTCATCCGAGTAATGAGCCTCTATATATATATATATATAGGTCTGATGAATTGTCAGATCTATCATCTTTGGAGCCATGTTCTTTTTAACTCTGGAGAATCTTAGGCTCCATGATTAGACCATGAGTCAAAGATATTTTACTTCTTCACAAGTCAAAGATATTTTTTTCAAATAATTTAGAGATACTTTGCTTCCACTTCAATATCTTCTTCTAGGAAAGAGATAAGCCTCATGGGCTATAAAATGGACCAGGATATCTCTTAAATGAAGGTTCTCATTTTCCTATACTCCTTATTGCATATCTATTTTTAGAATTCTTCTATAAAATATGATTGTATTTTCTCTGAAATGATACTTATTAAAGTATTAGAAAGTCCCCAAATTAACAAAAACACACTTTTTGTAGGTATCATGTATTATTCACCAACCAAGATATCAGCTTGACCCTTAAGCCCATTGGATTCATACAAACCTTAATAGTGGCTCTGTCTGTGGGAAACTTATCAAAAAACCATTATTTGTTCTTTCAAGAGTCGGGTTATTGACATCTCTAATCACCATTAAAGATAAATTATCAACGAACTATTGGAACGTGACGTATCACAGACTTTCTTACAGTTATTTACGCACTTGCTCCATAAGTGCGTCAACAATCCTTCTTTAAATAAGAAAGTCTATGCAATAATTTTATCGCTCTAAATCAGATGAGGATTTCCTTCTACTTGCTCATGAGCTTAGTAAAGTGAAAAAACTCGGGTTATGCATATGTCAACTCCACAAACACGGGTAGAGCCTCAATGTTTTAGAAAGCTTTCAATAAGTACAAGTGGAGTGCTGGTTCAAACCATACAATTTGAGAGTTTATTCGATGACCGCCTAAAAGATATTTATCGGAAAAACTTTATTCTCACCCCTCTTGAGACTAAGACTATGATCTCAGCAGGAATGTCATTAAAATTAATCACACCTCAA
>Ga0307515_10015202_pt1 | contig 14198 bp, 9 predicted proteins | sample 17_EM_MG_FD_194513 | JGI IMG/M metagenome (GOLD analysis project Ga0307515, IMG submission 194513) | Populus trichocarpa ectomycorrhiza microbial communities from riparian zone in the Pacific Northwest, United States - 17_EM | ecosystem: Host-associated > Plants > Roots > Unclassified | place...
TAGTAATTTGATGTGGGTCTTTCTTTGGGGTAACGGGTTTTGAATATCATCGTGTATTTGTAAATCTACAAATGAGCTCTTTGATATAGCTGTGTAATTGCTATCCATTATATACACACACACACACAACTGAAACAGAAGGATGAAAGAATAAAAACAAAAAAAAAATGTATGTGCTGTGATGTGAAGACTTACAGAATAGAATAGATTGAAGGACAAATGGAGGTGAAGGGAGGAGGGAGAGCCCTAGATCTCTGGGTCAAAGTTGTTTTCTTTTCTCTTCCCTTTTCTTGTTTTGAATCACAGACAGAGAAAGAGACAAGAGGGGAGAGTTCAAGGAGAAAGGTTTTGTTATTGGTAGGTTTGGGCAATCTCTGACTTAAGATATGCTTTGGAAATAATTATTATTTTTTTATTGTTTTTCGTAATGAAAAAACATTTACCATTAAAATATTTTTTATTTTAAAATAAATTAAAATATATTTTTTATTTTTAAAAAATTATTTTTATATTCATACATTAAAACAATATAAAAATACTAAAAAAAAATAAGTTTAAAATAAACAAAATAAATTTTTAAAACTTAAAAAAAAAAAAAACAAAATTAATGCACGCTACATACACCACATCATTTGTTCAGTGGAATGTATGACTTTGTCAAAATCTGTATTACGTGGCAATAGCATTTGGTTCTATCCCCAACAACATACAAGGATGGTCTGGGCAGTGAACATCGTTTTGCTTCTTCTTTTTTAAAATTAATTTTTTTAATATTTTTAAATTATTTTAATATGATAATGTGAAAAATAAATTTTTTAAAAAATATTATTTTAATATATTTTTAAAAAAAATATTTTAAAAAGTAATATATATCATTGTTCCAAACACTTCAAAGAAGCATCTGAAATAATATAGATAAATTAGATAAAATAAAGAATAAAAACAATAAAGAATAAAAGATGAAGATGAATTTTTTTTTAATAATGGTGTCTAAGATAATTTTTTCATTGCAAATTTGTGTATGCTTGCTTTTGTTTTTCATGTTTCAAATTCACCAGAAATCATATCATAATTATATTATAAAACAAAAGCAAAATTGTGTACTGATTATAGTTAAAATTTTGATATATTCAATTATTTAGATGAAGAATGAGATGATTTCAATATATAATTTTATCTATTTCACTTTTATTATTTAATTGTAGCCTATGGTTTTTTATTGAGTGGATTATTGGAGAATATATATGAACGGATAAGCATGCTTATTTATTTTTTATTTTTTATTTTTTTATTTTTTAAAAGGTTGAAGATATGAATGGTATTTGCTTTTATTTTAATGGTTATTAAAAACATAATTATATCAATAATAGTCATCATGTATTCATAAAATTTTATTGAATATGGTCTCTTAATATAATTTCATTAATACTAAAGTAGGATGCCATCATTACAAATATCACGACTTAAAACCCAATAAAAAAATATTATAAGCATGAATATTTGAATTTAATCAAATAAAAAGGAAACTCAAACAAGTATGTTTTACATAAGAGAAAAAAAGCGAGCATGACTCCGACCAACAAGATTTAATACTTCATCACATAATATATTTTATATTTTTAGATTGTATTTGATTATCGTTTCAATATAAAAATGACAGATATAGAAGAGACAAAACACTTCATTACATAATATATTTTACACCCTTAGGTTATGTTTGATTAATGTTCCAATATAGAATGGGTAAATGCATAAGAGACATAACACTTCATCATATAATATGTTTTACACCATTAAGTTGTGTTTCATCATATAATATGTTTTACACCGTTAAGTTGCTTTTAGTTAGTGTTCTAATATACAAAGAGTATGTGCATAGGAGACAAAAATATATTTGTTGAAGAAATGAAAATGAAGAAATGAAATAAATATATCTCTAAAAAAATTGAATTAGATATCAGTATTTTTAAAACAGGAAGTACATGAAGACTTGTCATCTCTATTATCAATGTCTTTGTCATTTTTGTCTCAAGATAATAACCATATGCCACCTTAAATTTTATCCATTAAAATTTCTCATACAAATCTATTACTCCATATCAAACTCAATTTTAATAATGTCATCCTTCAGAATCACCTTATAGATTCATTGAGAGATAAAAGAATATATTTCAAATATCAAAATAAATCCACTTTTTGAAAAATAGTTGGATTAAACAAATCAACATCCTAAAATTTATAATGAAAATATTGTTGAAGTTTAATTCATTTCTTTTCATTTTAAAGATTAGAATAAAAAATAGCTTTATTGGATAGCTATGCCAGATCCTCGTCCTCCATTGTCTATAATTCTATTCATAATTTAGAGAAGCCTCTTATTCAATAACAATTACAAAATTACTTAAACGTCAAATTTGGTCCTTATTGTTTTTTTTTTGTTATGAATAAACAGTTTGGTCCTCGGTTATTTGATTTATATAACATGTTTATTTTAATTGTGAAGAATGAATCCTCATGCCTGTATGCTTGAATGTAACACAGATGGAAGCAACACAAGAAAAAAAACAAATAAGATTCTACCAAATAGGGTCACACCACAAACTTTAATTTAAAATTTTATTACTAAATATCTCACCAAAGAAGTATTTTAATCATAATTATAGCTCTTCTATAACGCATATACACAAGTAAAAAGTCCTAAACAAAGCTAAAAAAATATTGAAAAAAAATCTTAAATCAATAAGAAAAATATTATAAATCTCAAATAATAATTTCTGAACCTTATTTGAAGACCTTCTTGAACTTCGATGGATATGAAACTTTAATTCTAAAGTATTTCTAAAATCTTTTAGAAAAATTAGAGCAGTTAGATAAAATTTATGCCCATTAATATAAAGCTATGTGTTAGGGAAAAAAAATCTCTTACATCAGTCTTCCTGGGTTGGAAAGAATCCATCCATGAGTTCGGACCATACATCTGCCTACATTGTTGTTGTTGGTGGTGGTGGTGGTGACCATTAAAAGTGATGTTAATGACCTCGCGCTATATTGACCTCTAGCATGCTAGCACTATATAGTTAGCCGACTCAGATAAAGTAAATCAAGAATAAATTTCTAAAACACTTTAAATCTTTATATAACCAGTAGTCTTCAATGGCTTGTTTTACATCGTACTCTTTCTCACATCATTCTAACTCTTTATAATCTCTTTCTTCTCCATAAATCAGGATAAAATAATATATTTTTACCCTTGCTCTTAACAATTGTCCCTCGTCTTGGAAGGATCGATGTAATCCATTTAAGTACCTAACAACCAACTTCTCTTCTATTTCTGATATATCATTCCTAACCACAAGTTGATAGAAATCATTAGTGTATTCATTAATAATTCTCCCACTTTGTCTTAATGTATGGAGTTGTTAGTATAAAGTCTCAGTATACCCTAATGGAAAAAAAATGTCCCTTCATCTTCTCTCAATCATTAATCTTTTATTTGTCTTATCTCTCCCAAAACCTCTCTAACTATTTCCACCAAGTAAAAGCCCATCCCTTCAATATAATTGTGATCGATTTTACTCATAAATGTTCAAGAACCTTTTTGTACTAAAAAAATCTTTTCAACATCATTCAACCAGTATATGAACTTCTTTGCCTATAAAGTTCTTGATAATTCAAGGATTTTGATATAAAATTCAAAATCTCTTGTTCTATTTTTTTTCCTGATCAAGAGGTTGTCTTCTTTGCTCTTGTCTCTATAATGAATTATTGGCACTAGCTAGGTGTAAACCCCATTTAAAGATTTTATAGTATTAGTGAAATGTTAAAAATTTAACCCAAAGATGACATAGGTTAACTGAAAAAAGATAAATGAAATAGTGCTAAATAATTAGAAATAAAACTTTTGGAAGAAAGATGTTTATGTTTGATAAATTAAAAGTGTGTTAAGACAGGGTATCTAGTTATACAAGAAATACATAAACTAAACATAAATGTATTGTTGTAAATATAAAAACTCTAGACTATAAAAATGTAAAACCCCCAAGCTTTTAATACAAGAAGAATAATAAGATATAAATAATTTTTTTTGTAGGGTCTAAAAAAAACAAAATGAAAGATAGACCAAAAGTTCTAGAGAAAAAAAGATTGGGGCCAAATGTGAGAGATGCAAATTAAAATAGGGAGTAAAATGAATTTATAAAAAGTAAGAAATAAAATAATAATAATAAAGAAAATAAAAGAAAAGAAAAGTAATGGTCTTTCTTGAAAAAAAAAAAGGAACCATTACTTAAGTAAAAGGGAGAACTCTCATTGACCTTTTAATTCTAATAAGAAACACATCAAAACAAGAAATTAAGAGAACACAAAGAAAGATTAACATAAAAAAAACATTCCTTAAGCAAGAATTCAACAAAGACAATAGGGAATTCAAGGAAATTAAAGAGAAGAGGAAAATTTAGAGAATAAGGTAAATCAATCAAGAGATTATTGAAGAAAGTGATCTTTATATTCAAGACTCATTGTAGAGGCATCAACTGCAGGACTTCAGGCAAGCGAGACAAGACCAGTGAGAGGAACAAGTAGGTGCTTGGCACTTTATCCTCTTTAATTTACAATAATTTTATATAGATCCTTATTTTCAGTATTAAGATAATGATTTGTACATATGTGTTGTGATGGATTGATAAATACTAATGAAGTCTCAATGTGGTGATTATTTTTAGACAAATATTGTGTACATAAAGTCAGATACATGAGTGGGGCTTGGATTAATAAGTTGTTTATTTATATGATGTTTGAGTTGTTGTATGAAAAACCAACCACATGAGTGGGGCTTAGCTTGAGAAACTTGAATTGGGAAAACATGTACACATTATTTATATGCATGATAGTTAGCCACATGTGTGCATGTGTGCGGCTAGGGTCAAAGTCCTTTGGAGGACATGTTAGATGCATTTTTATGCATGAGAGTCAACCATAAGAGTAGGACTCTAAATTTTTAACTTCAAGTCGGCTATGAGAAAATAGGGACTTGATCATAAAATTTAATATATCAGTCATAGGTGTAGGGGTAATGTAATTAAAGTCAACTGCATAAGCGGAGACTAGGAAGGTGTTGGATATACATCTTTGGCGTGGAAGCTAAGTGAAACAAAGCATTAATTGTTGTTTATATTAATGAACCTCTAAATAAGGATTAAGAAAAGTTAGAAATGATGACCTTTATTGTTAAGTTTACCTTTTGATATTCTTATGTGGAAATCGTCATTTTTAGGTCTAATGTTGTACGAAAGAGTTAGCCCAGAGATTAAGGGTTTATGTGTTTGAAGTTGATATAAAAGGTTCTATTTGGTGCACTACTAATACATATTATTAGTAGATGAAATGTATATGGTAAATGATGTAAAAATGTAATATATGGAAATTATGAAAGTAGATTTTAATATATGCTTGATTTGTTAATGTCGTTATGCGACGATATAATTTTATTCTAAATTCATAGTATGCTTATCTTTTTTGACAAGGTCTTCATGTGCTCCTCAAAACTAGACTGACATGATAAACTATTTAGCTGTAGAATTTTTATCAATTTATTTTAGTTGTAGGACTTTTACTAGTTTCCATTTAATTGTAGGATCTCTATATTTTATGATATTCATGTTAGTTCTTGGGAGATTGTAATAAAAATAATTGTTGAATTATTAATGATTATTATGTTATTATGGTAAAGTTGTAATAATGATGATGAATTACTTCTTTTCATTATAAATATAAGATTGAGATGATTTACTCTTTTAAGTCCATCTATTGTAGTATTGTATTGTAAAATTTATCTATTATTAGTTGGAAAATATATATAGATGGTTATGGATTGTGTTATCGAATAGGTATGAGTATAACCAAGGTTATGATGAAAAAATTTAAACGATTCTTATGTGTTATATTATTGGTTATATTATGTGCTCACATAGTAAATATATGAGGGGTGTTAACAAAATGCATGTTTTTTTTTCTTCTCTTTGTGGTCGACAACATTGTTCAAGGGAGAAGGAAGGTTTTTTTTATATTTTCTTTCACTAAATTCATTAGAAAAACACTAAAATAAGTTTAAAAAAAAGGAGAGTAAAGGAGTTTTTGGTGGATTAAAAGAAAGACATTCAAGTCTTTTAAGGGTTTTGAAGCTCAAAAAAAGAAAGTGGAAGCTAGAGAGAGAAAGAGAATAGATGAAGAAACCTTGTTTTTTCTTGCAAATTTGTTCTTGAATTCTTGTTAGTAGGAGGTTAGAATTACTTCTACCATGATTAATTATAATTTTAATGTGTTTTGAAACTTGGTATATTGTGATTTAGTTATGGAAAGTTGAGGTGTGTTAGGTTATTTTAATTGATGGTTTTGCTTTGGAAATGAGTTATTGGTTATAAAAAAAATGATTGGGTCATATGAAATTTACATAAAATTGAAGAAAAAAAATCATGCCTCTTTTTACATGGGAATTTTAGCCAAGTTGGAATTGAAGGGTTTGAGTTTTCTAGTTTAAATTGTTGAAATTCTGTTAGATTATGTTACATGGAGTATTTGATAAATGTGTATAAAGAAATAATTGCATGAAAATTGAAGAAAATATTTTAGTATTCTTAAAGGGGTAAAGCTGATCACTTTAAATAAAAATAATTAATGGTGGGAAACTAATAAACGCCTTTTCAATTGTGTGTATTTAATATGCGTTAATATATTAATGATGAATTAGAATGGATTAAACTAATTTATTTAGTTGTGATTAAATTCTTGATGTAATTTGAATTATAAAATTTTAAAGAATTTATGAGAAAATGGTTTGTGTTTGTGTTTGTGAAGGTGTGGAGATGTGGAATGAATGTTGATGATGAGTTTGATATAGAAATTAGGATAAATGGATTAAGAGGAAAAAAGGCTTGGGGGGTTGGCTACATCAGGAAAAATAGGAATTTGTGGGAACCAAAGCAATTGTTTGTTTATTTGTGTGTGTTTAGTATGCGATGATGAGTTTATGATGATTTGAAATAAATTTAATTGATTTAATCATTATAATATTGAGTTTAATTATGTTTAAATAAATGTATAATAAATAATTATAATGATTTACTTATGTAGAGGTCAAAGGAAACATTTGGTTTCCTATGGACATAGTTCGACATTGGCTAATGAAGAGGGAGGAGAAATTGATATACTTATTCATATAATTATCATGAGAAGGTGTTTTTGAAACCAAATTGTGTTGTGTTGATGATGAATTATAAGAAAAAAAAATGAAGAAGAAAAACACCATGGAAAACCATTAGGGCTATTTCAACCAAATTAGAGCTAAGAGGAATAAAAAAGAATTCCTTGTGGTTGTGATGGAATGATCATAAGATGTATAGGAGAATAGATTTGGGAGCATTTGGGAAGAATATAAAATATGTGTAATTGAATGGATAAAGTGTTATTATATTTTTATGTGATTAAATCCAGTGGATTTGTAAAGATATTAGTTTAATTGAGTAAATTTTATTGTATGGAATTTAGAATTGATGACTTTGAAACTTGGAGGCTAGTACCTAAGTTTATGAGAAGTGATAGTAATGAATTGATTTTGTTTGACAGAAGATATTGTAACTGCTAGACCACAGTTAGGGGCGGGTGAAGGGACCTCACGTGCAATAGGTAAGTGTTCTACACCTTGATATTTTTATTTATATCACTTGAATTGTTTAACAGTAATTTCTTTAAATTTATAATTTATGATTAATAAATGAAAGAATAAAAGGTGAAAGTCTGAAAGAAATGGAGTTAGATTTGATTAATTGCTCCCATAATATAAGAAGGCTAGTGATGTCAATAGGTTCATTGACATCGGCAAGAAGATGAAAAGAATAAATGAAATTGGACTTGATTAGTTGTTCCCGAAACATAGGAAGGCTAATGATGCAAATGGGTTCGTTAACATTAACATAAACATGAACATGAAATGAATAAATAGGATTGGACTTAATTAGTTGTTCCTGGAAAATAGAAAGGTTAATAATGTTAATGAGTTCATTGGCATAAACATGAACATGAAAGGAATAAATGGAATTTGATTTGATCAGTTGTTCCCAGAACATAAGAAGGCTATTGATGTGAATGGATTCATTGGCATTGTCATGAACATGAAAGGAATATATAGAAATGGACTTGATTGGTTGTTCCTGTAATATAGGAAGGCTAATGGTATCAATAGATTTATTGGAATTGACATGAACATGAAATGAATATATGAAAATGAACTTGATTAGTTGTTCCTAGAATATAGGAAGGCTAATGATTTCAATGGGTTTATTGGCATCGACATGTACTAAAGAATTTTATTAGTTATCCAATGGAATGGAGTTAATGATACCAAGTAGATTTGGTATTGGCATACCTTTGATTAGCCACACTCAAGGTGGTGGCTAATGATATCAATTTGAAATTGATAAAAGTACCGATTAGTTGACCCCCGATTATAGGTGAAGATAATAAGATGTTTGATGTTGATAATTGGAATAAAAGATAAAGGAATGATAAGTAAACGGAATAAAAAGATTTTACTTGTCAACACGAGATAAAGAAAAGAAAACCTAGCTATATTTTATTTGATATAATATTATTAGTTAAATTATATCATATGTTTATGTTTGTTTATTGTGTTTTTCAGGGTCATCTCACACACTACAAGAGTAGACTTATTTATTACTTTTGTTTACATAGACTAGGTATAATATGCTCATTTTAGATTGTAATGTGTTTTTATTTAAATATGTAAATATTAATGTTTAACTCTTATTGTGCATGTATGAATTTATATGACTTTATATTTATTCACTTTTTATTATGCATGCTAGAATTTTATTTAAACTCTCAACATTTTATAGTTAATATGTTGATATAGATGATTTGCAAATATTGTAAGATAATTGATATGGATTATGATCCAAGATGATTGGATCAAAGGGTTGAGATTGTGAATAGAAGTAAAACAAGCTTAAATTGATAACTTGGGATGTTCTGTTATAGAAACAAATCTGCCAAAAATTTGGTAGAACTTGTGCTAGAGTACATGATATAAAAAAAAATCTTAGTAATTTTATATTAAAACGTGTATTTTTTCCTATAAATCAACGCTATTATAGTTGGTAACATAACACTGAATTTGATCTAGTAGACTTGGATTGATGATTGATCTTAATCTGGAATGTATTTTAGAATGGTCCAGACTACATATAGAACAAAGATTGATTCATCCCTGGTTCGGAGAAGAGAGTACAATATACTCCATAATGATGATGAGAACAGAAGAGATACATTGGTAGATACTGCTTTACATATACTTGCGGCTTCAATACACTTCAAGAGTGGTGAACCAACCGGACACCATGATGAGTTTGTCTCTCGGCGAGCAGAGGTATCACTTCCTAAGGCATCTAATAGACAGGGGCAGGCAAATAGGCCATTACTGATGGTGTTGACTGTCGCACCTATACCATATTCAAACCTTGCCTTTCTGCAGCGGTTGGTTAAAGCAATGGCGACAAGGATAGCCGATGCTTCCAATACTACACTTAGAGTAGAGAAAGTTGTCACCCTGGTACATTAGATAAAAGGTGTCACATGTGTGAGGCGTAGCAACAAGCATCCTCCTGAACCGGGATATTTATGGTGATGGTTGGAAAGAATAAGAAATTCTTGTTTCTTATCAGTAAAAGAAAATATAATAGAATCGCCACCTAGTATTTTGGTCACTAGGAACCCTAACTAGTCTTAGAGTCTGGATAAGAGGACTGGTTGTGTATAGGGAGGATGCGTCAACCCTAGTACACCTTACATAAGGTAAGTTGTATTGTTTATTTGTCTAATATAAACTAAAATAATATTATATTTTCTAAATGTTAGTTTGTCTAATGATTAAAGTCGGTCCACCTTAGTAAAGTGGATCATAACTTTAGAAATTAAGTCTAGTCATTCTAGAGTTAAAACATAAAAATAAAAGAAACTATTTTTTTCTTTAATATCGAGAATATATCTTACGTATAAGTTCATAATTTCATATATTAAAAGAAAAAAATAATTTGTTCTGTGTTTTTTAAATGTAGGCCAAGTTCTCATTACTTTAATAAACTAATTATTAAATTCAATATGCATGCAAAATAAAAACTATTTTTCTTGAATTTTTGGTATTTAAAAGAAAATCATGCCATGTATATTTTTTTATTATTTATGTAAATATAATTTATTTTTTTATTTTTAAGATACGTGGTCATATTTAATTAAAATATTTGATTAATTAATTCTTTTCTAAAAGAACCACTCGGCCAAGCAACCAACTTTAACATTCAAGAAATTAACTTTATGCATACATATGGGAAATAATAAGTCCAAGCATGATGGCTATAGGATACATTGTAAGGGAAAGTTTCTCCCTTGTTATATTTACACCATGCTCCCTTTCTTTATGGTCAAGCAAGAGATTTCATATGAAAGGAAGAAAACTTGGAGTATGGAACTATTGCTACCAGTGGCAGTGAAGCAAATGTGGTTTCCTATGTCATTGTTGTTGTTGTTACTCATAGTTTTGTTGTTACTTTCGGGTGCTGCTGTTTCTCATGGTTGACAAGGTTGTTGCTCATGGTTGAAGATTCTGTTATCGTGGCTCTCGGTTGGAACATAAGAGATAAGGCTGCTTGGTTGAAAGCTGAAATTAAAGCTCTATTGCTGCTGCGATTGAGCTGCTGGAGAGGACTGAAGAGATGCAACCTCTGCTAGACTGAAAATGAACCTTTACTAGCGATGGGAACCCTATGCAGGATTGAAGCTAATTCTTCATTTATCAATGGCATGATTCTGCTGGAGTTGTAAAGATGGTAACACCATTAGAAAGAGGAGCTACCATGGTTGTTGTTGGAAGGTCCTTCTCTGTGCTGAAGCTGCTCATGGTTGGAGTTGTTTGATAAGATAACAATCAATCACGGCTGATAATAGAGATATGGCAGTAGGATTTCTGTGATTGATCACAACAATAAAAGGATTCTTGTAATCCTATAATTCTGCAGTTACCTGTAATATAGGCAACAATCACTCATGTAATATATATGTATACACACACACACACACACACACACACGTCTAATAACAGAACCACAATGTGGGTTTTCTTTCCTTTGTTTGCATATTCCTACATAGTATCAGAGCCTGAAATGAACTCCTCCACCTCCTCCGTTTTACTCATGCCTTCTGCCCCTGAGTTTTCACCAGCCAAAACTCATTTACCTGACATCTCCATCAAACTTGCCTCAAATAATTATCTGTTATGGAAAGCTCAAGTCATACCAATTCTAAGAGGCCATGGTCTTCTTGGTTATATAACCAATGATATTTCTTGTCCTGACTCAACCATTGCTGGTGCAGATGGCACCTTGCAACCAAATCCAGCAGCAGCAACTTGGCTGCGTACTGATCAGTTGATCCTTGGATGGATCAACAGCTCTTTGTCAGATGGTCCTCTTTCTCAAGTCATCAATAGTGAATCCTATCATTATGCTTGGATTGTTTTAGAGACTCTTAATGGAAGTCACACCCAAGACCGTATACAACAAATAAAGGGAGAGTTGCAGACTCTCAGCAAAGGTTCTTATTCTTTGGAAGACTATCTACACATGGCCAAATCTCTAGCCTTGTCACTTCGTGGTGCAGGCAAACCAATGGGTGACAATGATCTCATTGTTTGCATTCCGTGTGGCTTAGGATCTGAGTTTGATCCTATTGTTGCAGCACTTAATGATCGTGATATGTTTCCTTCTCTTGAAGGCGTGATTAGCAAGCTACGTGATTTTAAATCAGGCTTCAAAATGCCAAAACTATTTCGTCCAATATTGCCTTTTACAAAAACAGAAATCGTTCTCATACAAAACCTCAAGGAAGCTCTAATATGCGTGACCGTCCTAGTGGCTATTCCAAAATGCAATTTTAGGGACGTAACAGAGATGCTTACAACACACAATCTGGTGATAATTCCTCTAGAACAAAACTGCCTTCATTCACCCGTACAAGTCGCAGCTCTGGTCGCAGACGAGGAGGTATCACCTGTTTTCACTGTGGTGGTCCAAATCACAAAGCTGATGTTTGTTTTGTTTCAGATGATGAAGCTGCACAGTATAAAGCTTTTACTACCATTCAAGTGAGAGACAATGCAGAGGATAGTTGGTATCCTGGTACTGGTGCCAACTAACATATGACATCAAATCCCAGTGAGGTGCAAGGTATTGATTCCTACTCTAGTACTGATATTGTTATGGTTGGAAATGATAATGGCCTCGTTATAGTAGGTACAGGACACACTAATCTACCTACCACTACTCTTAAGCTTAATAATGTGTTGGTTGTTCCTGATATCAAAAAGAAACTATTATCTGTATCTCAATTTTCACAAGATAATAATTGCTACTTTCTTTTTTATCCATGGGGATTCCTTCTCAAGGATATGAAGACAAAACAAGTGATTCTTAAAGGTTCCATGGCAGATGGTTTATATCCCATCAATCTGCGGCACCTTCCACATCATTCCTTCAGTTTATTAGCAAATAAAGTTCCAGACAGCCTGTGGCATACACGTCTTGGCCATCCTCATTCTCAAGTTATTAGCATATTATCCCTGCCATCATTACATGGGAAAATAGATTTTTGTGAGAGTTGTATGTTGGGCAAGTCTGCAAAGCTGCCCTTTCATTCTCAACAATCTTATTCCACTTCCTTTTTGCATATATTACATACTGATGTTTGGGGGTCTGCATCAATCCCCTATTTTGATGGTTTTTGATTTTATTTGATTATTGTTGATGAATATTCTTGATACATATGGTTGTTTCCTATGGCTCGCAAATCTGATGTTGCGATTATATTTCCTACATTCATTACACAAATGGCAAATCAGTTCAGTACATCTGTAAAAATTGTTCAAAGTGATGGTGGTGGTGAATTCATCAACACAATTTTGCAGAATCACTTTGCAGCTCATGGTATAATCCATCGACTCTCATGTCCTGGGACACCAGAACAAAATGGTCTGGCTGAACAGCAACATCGTCATGTTGTTGACACAGGACGCACTCTAATGGCCCATGCATCTGTTCCAACCAAATACTGGTCAGCAGCATTTCGAACTGCTGTGTTTCTTATCAATCACCTTCCATCTTCAGCTGTTAAGCATAAGTCTCCTCATAAGCTTGTATTCGGGTCTTCCCCCAATCTTGACTTCTTACGGGTTTTTGGTTGTTCTTGCTACCCTTTACTGTCCCCTTTTGGTCGATCCAAGCTGGACTATAAATCAGTCTGTTGTGTTTTTATTGGTTACTCAGCCAACCACAAGGGATACTGTTGCTTTGAACCGCACTCTAGTCGTCTCCTTATTAGCAAGCATGTCAAATTCAATAAGCTGCACTTTCCTTTCAAAACTGCTGCAATTTCAAAGTCAACTAATCCTTGATTATTTCAGCTACAAACTCTTCCTAAGTCTCTTGAAAATCATGCTCTACCCCGGCCACCGATCAGTTTGCCAACCAATGAAGTGTCTGCTACAGAACCTGTAACATATCAATCTTCAGAGTTTCAGCCTGCAGTCCCAATTCACCTGCAGTCAGTCTTGCCCTCTTCCCCAACAAAGTCATCAACTTCCATTTTACCATCACGTATTCATCCCATGGTTACACGTGCTCAAACAGGCAACCTTAAACCAAAATCATTCTTCACAACTAGACATCCAATACCTGTATGTTTTCTTACTGATCTTACAGCAGAGCCTTCTTCATATCGTCAAGCTCTTCGACTTACTCATTGGATGAAGGCTATACAAGATGAAATGGATGCCCTGCATGCCAATCACACGTGGACCTTGGTACCCAAGACATCAGATATGAATCTGGTAAGCAGTAAGTGGATATTTAAAGTTAAAACACAATCTAATGGCACAATTGACAAGTATAAAGCCAGACTTGTGGCTAGAGGCTTTACTCAACTTCCAGGATTGGATTATGATGAAACCTTTAGTCCTGTTGTTAAACCAGGAACTATTCGGTTAATTCTTAGCATTGGTCTCTCTCACAGGTGGCTCATTCGACAGTTAGATGTCAGCAATGCATTTCTTCATGGTGATTTACATGAACGTGTCTATT
>Ga0307515_10015203_pt1 | contig 14198 bp, 9 predicted proteins | sample 17_EM_MG_FD_194513 | JGI IMG/M metagenome (GOLD analysis project Ga0307515, IMG submission 194513) | Populus trichocarpa ectomycorrhiza microbial communities from riparian zone in the Pacific Northwest, United States - 17_EM | ecosystem: Host-associated > Plants > Roots > Unclassified | place...
CGGCGCGCCGAAGATCGCGCCGGAGTACGGCCAGCGCCCTGGGTTCCAGCCGCTGGCGCTGCCGGCGCCGCGCCCGGCGCCGCTCTACACCCAGGGCACGCTGATCACCAACCTGCGCTACGCCGACGGTCCGCCGGGGCACCTGCAGGGCCACGGCTGCCTGCTGTCGGGGTTCTACAACAAGCTCGAGAACCGCGCCGATGCCCACCTGCCGGTGCCGACGGTGTTCGAGCTCCACCGCAAGGCGACCGGCGCGCCGGCGACCGACACCTGGTACGTCTCGGCGATCGGCGGGTTCTACCGCGCGCTGATCGCGAGCGACCACGCCGCCTGGGGCAGCCGGTTCGCCGGCGTCTACCTCCAGCCGCCCGGCGCGATGCAACCGCTCGCGCCGATCATCGTCAGCGGCAAGCGCACGCTCAACGTGACCCTGCCGGTCGCGCTGCCGACGATCCCGTCGGACCCGGCCGAGGACGCCGCCGTGGCGCGGCTGACCGAGATCCTCGACGGCAACAGCCCCGCGTTCACCACCGACGCCACGGTGCACCTCGCGGCCGACGACAACGCGCGGATCCAGGCCCACCTCGCCGAGATCTACGCCGACCCGACCTACGACAAGCTGTTCTCGCAGAGCTTCGGGATCGGGCTGCGCAAGACCGACGGCCAGATCGACGCCACCGGCGACACCCGGACGATCTTCCACGCCGAGCGCGTGCTGCAGCGGTTCCGCCCGTCGGTCATGGCGATCACGCTGCTCGACGTCGACACCTGCCACGCCGACTTCAACGGCTACCTGCGCGGCCAGCAGCTCGCCGACGCCGCGGTCGCGCACCTGTGGGACTTCATCCAGGCCGATCCCGAGCTGCGCGACACCACGACCATGCTGGTGCTGCCCGAGCACGGCCGCCACCTGACGATGAACGGCAACAACCCGGACAGCCTCGGCCGGTCGGGCATCGACCACGGCCTGGGCGACGACGGCGACCGCAACGTGTGGATGCTGGCGCTGGGCCCCGACATCCGGCGCAACAACGTGATCGCGCCGACCGGGATCACCCAGGCCGGCCGGACCTCGGGGCGCTACGAGACCGTCGACGCGATCATGACCGCGATGGGCGTCCTCGGGCACGGCGCGGCGATGACCTCGGCGCTGACCGACTTCGGCGCGCGGCCGGGGCTGATGATCCCGGAGGTGATGCGATGACGCGGCTGTGGCTCGTGCTCGCGGTGGCGGCGTGCGGCAACGACCGGGCCGCGCCGATGACCGACGCCGGCGCCGGTAGCGACGACGATCCGCTCGCGGTCAGCGTCGCGCCGCCGGCCGGCAGCCTCGACGACCTGCACCAGCGGGTGATCGCCCGGCGGTGCTCGGGCCAGCCCGGGCTGTGCCACAACGGCCAGTTCGAGCCGAATCTATCGACGCCCGCGATGACCTATGCCTACCTGGTTGGCCGGCCGGCGCTCGAGAAGATCGACCGGCTGCGGGTCCGGCCGCGCGACGCGGCGCGGAGCTTCCTGATCGACAAGCTGCGCAACCGCAACGGCGTGTCGACCCAGATGCCGCTCGGCGCCGATCCGCTCGACGAGGTCGACATCGCCGCGTTCGAGGCCTGGATCAACGGCGGCGCGCTGCGTGCGCCCGGCGCCGATCCGCCGCCCGTGCTCGACAACCCGCCGCATCGCCCCGAGGTCGCGATCTTCGACGGCGCCGGCCGGCGGCTCGACGGTGGGGGGCCGATCCACGTCGCCGCCGGGACCACGCTGGTGCTGCGCCACAGCGTGCAGGACTTCGAGACCCCGGACGACGCGATCCCGTTCGCCGCGGTGGTGCTCGGCGCGTCGGGGCCCGGCGTGGTCGCCGGCGCCAACGTCGTGCTCGAGCCGGCGGCCAGCGATCCACAGACCGGCCGGACGACCTACGACCCGGCGGGGCCGATGAGCCGGGGCGACCGGCTCGACTACGTGCGGAGCTGGACGATCGGCGCGACGGTGGCGTTGTACGACCCCAGGGCAAGGACCCGCAGCGATGTCCCGGCCAGCGGCCTGACCATCACCGTGTTCGCGCTGTACGTCGACGCGCCGACCGGCGGCATGGTCGCGTTCGACACCGCCGGGTCGCAGATCGCAATCCAGTGAGCACCACCGGGAGAACTGCCATGACGACCGCCACCACGCCCGCGATCCTGCTCGCGCTGTGCGCAGCCGCGTGCGCCGCCGATCCGGCGCCGAGCGCCTCGATCGAGTCGGCGACTCCCGAGCAGCTGACGCCGTCGGACGACGCGCTCGACGACCTGACGATCACGCTGCGCTACGACGACGGCGATGGCGACCTCGGCGGCGGGGTCGCCGAGGTCCACGACTGCCGCGCCGACGGCCTGATGATCGAGCTCGCGATCCCACCGATCGCGGCCGAGCGCGATCAGCACATCACCGGCGCGCTCGAGCTCCACGTCAACGACGTCGGCGAGGTCGCGGCGGGCGCGCTGCCGAAGCCGTGCGCCGATCTCGGAGCCCGTGCGCCCGGCGCCAACACGGCGGTGTTCTGCGTCGTGCTGGTCGACACCGCCGGCCATCGCGGCAACGGCGACTGCACCGGGCCGATCGCGGTCGCCCGGTGACATCGATGCTACAGCTGTGGCATGCGCCTCGCCCGCGTCCTCGTTCGCGCCCTCGCTGTCGTGCTCGCCCTCGCCGCGTGTGGTCGTTCGCCTGCGGGCCGCGGGGCGCAGGGCTCCGGCGGCTCGGCGGGTAGCGCCGCGGGCAGCGCCGCGCCGGTCGATCCGTGGGCCGCGACCGCGCCCAGCCCTCCCGACACGCCCCAGGCGCGCCAGCGCCGCGCCGAGGCCGCGCTGGGCCGGGTCGAGAAGATCGAGCCCGCGGTCGCCAAGCTGCGGCAGCTGGCGTTCGACCACCCGGTGCCGACCCGCTACCAGCTCGCGGACGAGTTCCGCGCCTACGTGCGCCGCGAGATCGCCAGGGACCTGCCGCCCGAGCGCTCGCGCGATCTGACCGCCGCGCTCGCCCACCTGGGGCTGCTGACCAGCACCGCCGACCTCGCCACGGTCGAGGAGCAGGCGATGACCACGCAGGCCGGGGCGTACTATGACCCGGTCGCCAAGGCGTTCTTCCTGGTGATGGTGCCCGACAGCGACGTCATGCTCGACACGATGTCGGCGCACGAGTTGACCCACGCGCTGCAGGATCAGCACTTCGATCTGGCGAAGTACCTGCCGAGCGACCCTGGGCTCGACGAGGACGCGGCGACCGCGCGGCGGTTCGTGGTCGAGGGCGACGCGACGTTCGTCATGCTGCTGTACGCGATGCGCAGCATCCTGGGCGACCAGATCTCGGCGCCGGTGCTCGGCACGCTGCGCGAGCAGATCAAGACGCTCGCCGCCCAGGACCTCGCCACGCTCAAGGCCCAGGCTCGCTCGGGCTCGGCGCTGTTCGGCGGCATGGACGCCGACATCAAGAAGTCGATCGACGCGATGGACGAGATCCCGCCGGCGGTCCTGGTGCCGCTGCTCGACTCGTACATGAAGGGCGCGCTGGTCGCGCTGACCGCCTACGAGCACGGCGGCTGGGCCGGGGTCAACGCGCTGTATCGCGATCCGCCGACCTCGACCGAGCAGGTCCTGCACCCTGCGACCAAGCTGTTTCCGCGCGAGCGCCCGCATCGCGTCACGCTGCCCCGGAGCACGGATCGCCAGCTCGCCGGCAACGTGCTCGGCGAGCTGCAGTGGCAGATCTACTTCGAGCTGTGGAAGTCGCCGCGCGCGGCCGAGGCGTCGGAGGGCTGGGGCGGCGACCGGTTCGCGGTGACCCGCCGCGGCGACGGCCGGCTGATCGGCCGGATCGCGACGATCTGGGACAGCCCCGCCGACGCCGCGCAGTTCGCCGAGGCCTACGTCGCGAGCCTGGCGGTGCGGTTCCCCGGCGCGGACACCAGCCACCCCGCGGCCGGCGTCGCCAGGCCCGACGGCGGCAAGGTGTTCGTCCGCGCCGCCGGTGCGCGGGTGTTCATCGTCGACGGCGCCGACGATGCTGCGGTGATCGACTCGCTGGTTCGCACGGCCACATTCGATTGAGCCCCGAGTCCGGCCATTGCCATCTCGCGATCGCGAGGCGTCAAGTGGACTGCTGTCGATTGTCGCCATGGCATCGGATACGATCCGGTATTCGCCTACTTGACCCGACTACCAATCATCGATTGGCCCGCAGCGGTTTGCCTCAGTTAATTAGAATGTCGTGACATCGGCGGGTGGCGGCGATGTGCGCCGGCGCCCGTTCGGGTGGCTCCGGGCCGTGGCAGCGTCGCTCGCCGCCGTAAGTCGCGGCGTGCCCGGCCGCACGACCTGGCCGGAACTGTGAGCTGGCCTGCGTTCGGCGCGTCCCGCGGGCAACGCGGCGCCGCCTACGCGTACGCGAAGTTGCACTCGCTACTGCCATGTATTCAATCATGGATATAACGCTAATTTGATGTTCGAGAGTAGAAAATCCACACGCCATTAGAATGGGGTGAACTGGCCATCTGGGATGTTGGCTTGTTCCCTTCATGTGAGAATACTCGATTTGCGACCCATCTTCTTCCCAGAAGTCGCTTGTATCAACTCTCATTCTCTCTGGAGGCTCTCATGATCCGTTCCATGATTCTCGCTGTTGCTCTCGCCGGTGCCGTTGGCTGCGTTGCCCAGGATGACCAGACCGCGTCGGTCGAGCAGCACACCACCGTCGCCGGGTTCGACTGCCAGAACAAGGCCAGCATCAGCGGCGTACAGTGCGTCTCGATCCCGGTCAACATCCTCAACATCGACGTGAAGAACGTCGGCGTCCTGGACAACAGCAAGCTCAACATCCTCAGCAACGACCTGAACGGCCTGAGCATCGGGGACATCAACATCCTCAACGGCAACAACGTCCTGAACGACGTCGTCGATGTGACCAAGAATGACTTCCTGAACAAGTTCAACATCAGCGTGGCGAAGAACAACGTGTGTGCCGTGGTCTCCGTCCTCGGCCTCGGCATCTGCAAGTAATCCGACGCGCCATACACCGATGCGTCGCGAGCGTGATGTGCCTGTCGCCCGCGCTGCGCCGTCCCCCGACGATCTCGCCGAGCTCGACAGCCAGCAGTCGCTGCCGAGCTCGGCGAGACGCGCGTTGGGGAAGTGAACGCCCGCCGACCGCGGGTGGAGGTGCAAATCGGCCTGCCTTGACATCGTGTCGATCGGACACCATATTGGTGTTCGATGTACACGATCACAGCATCCGCCGCGGCGGTCACCGGCGCCCGGCACCTGCGGATCGCGCGCAACGGCCAGGACGCCGCGGCGGCGTGGACCGGGGAGGGCCAGGGTGCCGTGGTGGTGTGCGATGGCTGCGGCTCGGGCGCGAGCTCGGAGGTCGGCGCCCGGCTCGGCGCGCAGCTGGTGATCGCGGCGGTGGCGGCGCGGCTGCGCGGCGGTGAGCGGCCGAGCGAGCTGTGGGGCGGCGTGCGCCGCGACGTCGTGGCCGCGCTGCTGCGACTGGTCGAGGCCATGCCCGGCGATCCCGCGGCGGTGATCCGCGAGCACTTTCTGTTCACGATCGTCGCGGCGGCGGTCGCCGGTGGGCAGGCCTGCGTGTGGGCGATCGGCGACGGTGGCTATGCGTTCTTGCCGGAGCGCGATCCGGGTTGGCCCGACGACTCGCCGGGGACGTCTCTGGAGGTCGCGCGGGGTGCGCTGCGCGCGCTCGGCCCGTTCGCCGATAACCAGCCGCCCTACCTGGCCTACGACCTGCTTGGCATGCCCGGAGCCGCACACGTCGAGACGTGGCACGCGCGCGCCGGGCGGATCGTGCTCGCGACCGACGGCGCCGTGGAACTCGGGCTCGACGGCTTGCTCGAACCCCGGGTGCTCGCGCATCCCGACGGGCTGCGCCGCCGGCTGGTGGTGCACGCGCGCGGTGGCGAGCGGATCGACTGGGATGCGCGCCGGATCGTCCGCACGCCGGCCGCGCTGCAGGACGACGGCGCGGTCGCGGTGCTGGGATGGACGCCGTGACCCGTGCGGTGTGGGTCGACGGCGCCCGGGTCGCGCTCGCGCCGGCCGCGCTGCTCGGCCAGGGCGGCGAGGCCGAGGTCTACGACCTGGGCGACGGCCGCGCGGTCAAGTGGTGGAAGCCCGTCGATCACCCCGACTTCGCCGGCCAGCCCGACGCCCAGGCCGCGGCGGCGCGACGGATCGCCGAGCGGCCCGACAAGCTGCGCGCGCTGCCCGGCAACCTGCCATCCGCGGTGGTCGCGCCGTGCGGGTTCGCGCTCGCCGGGCGGCGCTCGAGCCAGGTCGTCGGCTACGTGATGCCGAAGGTCGCCGGCGAGCCGCTGCACGCGTACGGCGAGCCGCGGTGGCGCCGCGATCACCCGGTCGAGGGCGACGACGTGGTCGCGGCGCTGCTCGCGCTGCACGACGCGATCGATCAGCTGCACCGCGCCGGCGTGGTGATCGGCGACTGCAACGACCTCAACATCCTGGTCGAGGGCCGCCGCGTCCACCTGATCGACATCGACAGCTACCAGTTTGGCGGCCACGCGTGCGCGATGTTCAGCGAGCGGTTCGTCGATCCCAGGCTGTGCGATCGCACGCTGGCGCCGATCGCGCCGCACGATCCGGACAGCGACTGGTTCGCGTTCGCGGTGATGGCGTTCCGCTCGCTGTTCGGGGTGTCACCGTGGGGCGGCGTCACCCGGCGGTGCAGCGGCGCGGCCCGCGCGGTCCAGCGGATCAGCGTGTATGCGAGCGACGTGGTCTACCCCCGGGCGGCGCGCCCGCTCGCGATCGTGCCCGACGAGCTCGGCGGCGTGTTCCGCGCGATCTTCGAGCGCGACGTCCGCGGCCGGTTCCCGCGCGACCAGCTCGCGCAGCTGCGGCTGCGCCGGTGCCCGGCGTGCGGCGACGAGCACGCCCGGCCGCGCTGTCCGGCGTGCCAGACCGCGGCGCAGCAGCCACCGGCGGTGATCCACGGCCGGCTGCGCTGGCAGCCGATCGCGCCCGGCGAGGTCCGGCTCGCGAGCTACGAGGTCGGCCGCGCCACGCCGATCTGGCTCGACGGGGCCGGGCTGTACCGCCCGGCCCGGCCCGGGATCGCCCTGGACGGCCAGCGCGAGCGGATCGGCGGCGTGCTCGCCGGCCTGACCCGCGCCTGGGCCGGCGCGCGGCTCGGCGTCGGGTTCTACCGCGCCGGCGGCTACGCGGTCGGCTTCGTGTTTCGCCCCGAGCGCGGCACGCTCGACGACCGCGTCGCGCTGCCGCCGATCCGCGGCCAGCTGGTCGATGCCCACGCGACGATCGGCGACGACCGCGCGTGGCTGTGGCTGATCTCGGCCGACGCCGGCCGGCTGACCACCACGGCGGTCGTGATCGCCGACGACGCGTCGGTGGTCGCCGCCCAGCCCGTCGCCGACGCGCCCTGGCTCGCCGGCATCGCCGGGGCGTGCGCCGCCGGCCCTCACCTGTTCGTGCCGACCGACGACGGCGTCGTGCGCGTCGAGATCGTGCACGGCGCGATCGCCCAGACCCGGACGTTCGCCGAGACCGCGCCGCTGGTCGCCGCCGGCGACCGCCTCGCGCTCCACCCCACCGGCCTCGATGCGATCCGTCGCCACGACGCGATCCGCATGCACCTCACCTGAAGGAGACCCATGCCTGTCACACCGCTTCCGCTCCCCAGCCTGTTCGAGCCCCGGCGCGCCGCCGAATACGGCTATCGCCCCGACGCCGCCGCGCTCGCCACCACCGCCGCCGCCTGGCGCACGCAGCACCGGCTGCGCGCGTCCGCCGCGGACGAGACCCGCGTCCACCTGCTGCTGATCGACGTCCAGAAGGACTTCTGTTTCCCCGAGGGCACGCTCTACGTCGCCGGCCGGTCCGGCACCGGCGCGATCGACGACTCGCGGCGGATCGCCGAGCTGATCTACCGAAACCTCGGCGTCATCACCGAGATCACCACCACGCTCGATACCCACCTCGCGTACCAGATCTTCTTCCCGAGCTTCTGGCTCGAGCGCGGCGATGCGCCGCCGGCCGCTCACCGCGTGATCACCGCCGACCAGATCGCCGCCGGCGAGGTCCGGCCCAACCCGGCGGTCGCGAAGTGGCTGTGCGGCGGCAACTACACCTGGCTGTGCAAGCAGGTCATGCACTACGCCCGCGAGCTCGAGCGCGCCGGCAAGTACCAGCTCTACCTGTGGCCGCCGCACTGCCTGCTCGGCTCGGACGGCCACGCGCTCGCCGGCATCGTCCACGAGGCCCGGCTGTTCCACGCGTTCGCGCGGACCTCGCAGTCGACCGTCGAGGTCAAGGGCGGCAATCCGCTGACCGAGAACTACTCGGTGCTGCGGCCCGAGGTGCTGTCGCGGTTCGACGGCGCCGCGCTCGCCCAGCGCAACACCGGCTTCGTCCAGACCCTGCTCGCGGCCGACGCGGTCGTGATCGCGGGCCAGGCCGCCAGCCACTGCGTCAAGAGCACGATCGACGACCTGCTCGGCGAGATCGCGAGCAGCGATCCGCGGCTCGCGAGCAAGGTCTACCTGGTGACCGACTGCATGTCGGCGGTCACCGTGCCCGACGGCAAGGGCGGCCTTGCTGCCGACTTCACCGCCCAGGCCGACGCGGCGCTGCAGCGCTTCGCCGACGCCGGCATGCACCTCGTGACCTCGACCACCCCGATCGCCAGCTGGCCGGGCCTCCGGCTGTAAGGACCCATGTCGAAGACGCCAAAGACCGATGACCCAACCGATGTCGCCCGGCTGCTCGGCGACGCTCACGACCAGGGCGCGCTGTCGGCCCGGGCGCTCGCCGCGCTCGACGCCGCCGACGTCGGCGCCCAGATCCAGGCCGGCCTCGGCGTGGCGATCGATGACGTCGCTGCGAGCGAGGTCGTGCTGGTCACGATGATGCCCGACGACTCGCAGTCGATCGCCCACGCCGGCAACACCGGCGCGGTCCGCGACGGCCACAACTTCGTGCTCGACGCGCTGCGCGGCTCGCGCCAGTCCGGCGAGGTGCTCGCCCACACCCGCTACCTCAACGGCCACGTGCTGTGCCCCTACGTCGCGCTCGACCACGCGGTGGCGATGACCCAGGCCAACTACCACCCCCACCTCGGCACGCCGCTCTACGATCAGACCGCGGTCGTCCTCGGCACCGTGATCGCCAAGGCCCAGGAGCTGACAGCCGCCGGGATCGCGGTCCGCACGGTCACGCTGATCATCACCGACGGCGGCGATTACGGCTCGACCCGGATCAAGCCGGCCGACGTCAAGGCGATCATCGACGACATGCTCGCCCAGGAGCACCACATCGTCGCGGCGATGGGGATCTCCGACGGCACCACCGACTTCGCCGCGGTGTTCCGCGCGATGGGTATCCCCGACCGCTGGGTCCTGACGCCCGGCAACTCCGCGGGCGAGATCCGCCGCGCGTTCGCCGTGTTCTCGCAGTCGGCGGTGCGCGCGTCGCAGGGCGCGGCCGCGCAGCTCGGCGGGTTCGGCAACTGAGTCAGTCGAACCGCTGCTGCGGCGTGACCGGGAGCGCGACGACGCCGGCGTCCCCGCCGATCTGCTTGCAGGTGAGGCTGAGCTCGGAGAAGTGGGCGTAGATCCGCTGCTGGATCGCGGGATCGGCCAGGTCGCCGGGGAAGCCGCAGGCGCACACGGTCAGATCGCCGTGCGGGACGTTCTCGACGTGGGTCAGCAGATCGCCGGGCCGGAACACGCCGGCGACCGACGCCGGGGCGCCGTCGGCGTCCACCGCCCGGGCATGGAGCTCGCGGACACCGACCGACGGCAGCCGCATCAGCTCGCCGAAGTTCTTGACCTGCCACTTGCCGGCCAGCACGTACACCGCCGCGCCGTCGAGCGACGACGCGACCGCGCTGCGGACGACCACGTCGAGGACCCGCGCCGACGACTTGATCGCGAGCGCGAGATCGGCAACCGACCGCGGCGATGCGGGGACCTGCCGGTACCCGATGCCCTCGCTGCGCGTGTAGCTGTCCTTGACCACCGCCCGGATCAGGAACGGCCCGATCGTCACGCCCGACAGCGCGAAGCGGCCGTCGGGGCCGACCGGCGTCATCGTGTAGAACCTGCGCCCCACGTCGTCGGTCGGACTGGCGACGACCGCCACGTGGCTGAAGCTCACCCCGCCGAGATCGACCTTGCCGGTCGCGCCCCGGGTGGGCTCGAGCACCAGCTTCACGCGGTCGCCGACGGCCGCCGGGCGAGACCGGAGCTCGCCGCGCTGCGCGGCGATCGAGCCCGCGACGACGGCGTCGCGCAGCACGCAGTGGCCGGCCGGGTCGCTGGTCGTGATCCGCAGGGTGTCGTCCTCGATCGGCAGGCCGATGCCGATCGAGTCGGCGAACAGGTTGAACGCCGCGGCGACCGTGGCGCCGGCCACCGGCCGGCCGTGATCGTCGACGACCTCGCCCTCGATCGTATGCCCCGAGTCGGGGCGATCCCGGTGCGGGTGGGCCTGCCACAGCCGCACCAGATCGGCGTGGGCGACCGCGACATCGCCGCGGTAGAGCCGCGCCACGGCGTCGACGAAGTCGAGCTGCCACACGAGCTTGGGCCGGTGGTTGGCCAGCGCGATCGGCCGCCAGGTCCGGACGTCGTCGGCGACCGCCTCGAGGTCCGCTGCGTCGGATCGGGTGATCCGGACATAGCTGCGCGCGATCACCGCCTTGATCTGCGCTGCTGGCAAGTGGCGCTCGCCGAGATCGGCGATCTGGGTCTCGATCAGCCGGAACGCCTCGTCCCATTGATTGCGCTGCCGGGCCACGACCTCGCGCCGCGCCGCGAGCGCCGCCGCGAGATCGGGCTGCATCACGCGGTTGACCGCGACCTGCGCCTGGTCGATCGCGGCCGCACCCTTGGGGCCGCTCATCGGCAGCTCGCGCTGGTACGCGATCATCCGGATCAGCAGCTCGGCGCGCAGCCGCTCGTCGCCGCAGCGATCGGCCAGGGTCTGGGCGTTGCCCATCTCGGCGCGCCCCCGCGGCACGTCCTGGGTGGCGTCGTCGAACGCGAACAGCGCGATGACCCGGGCGCACGGGTCTGCCGCCGGCGCATCGAGGAGCGCGAGGGTCTCGCGGTCGCTCGGCCTGGCGTCGGTCGCGCTGCGCGCGAGCAGCGCGTAGGCCGCGATCACGTCGCGCGAAGGCGTCACCGTGAGCCGCGGGACGTCGACCGGCTCGGACTTCTTGCAGATCGCCGGGTCGATCATGTGGGTCTGGATGTCCTCCACCGTGGCGCCGGGGGCCGGGGCGACCCCCTGGCGCAGGGCATCGATCCGCGAGAGCACGCCATCGAGGCACTGCAGCTGGGCCTGGCGGACCTGCGGCGGCGCGGTGCACGCGGCCGTGCGCGCGGTCTGCCAGTCACGGACGTTGGCGTCGAGCACGGCGGCGTGGGCCTCCGAGGTCCTCGCGCGCAGCTCGGCGGCGATCGCCGGCGACCACACCGCCGCGACGTCGCGCGCGGGCGGCGCGCAGCCGGGCGCCGGGGGCTCGGACGTGCGCAGCGCCAGCACCGCGGCCGCGGCCGCCGCCGCGACCACGGCGCCGCCGCCGAGCGCGAGCGCGACGCCCGGCCTGCGCTGGGCGCGGACCAGGCGCGCGAGCAGCGCGTCCATGCTCGGCCAGCGCCGCGCCGGATCGGGATCGAGGCCGCGGCGGAGCAGGCCGCGGACCCGGCGCGGGATCCGCGACGCGTCGAGCGCCGCCGGGCCGCGCGCGACCTGGCGGCGCAGGTCGTCGAACGTCGGTCCGCTGTACGGACGCGCGCCGCTGAGCGCCTCCCACAGCGCGACGCAGTACGCGAACTGGTCGGTGGCCGGGGTCACCGCGCCGCCGCGCCACTGCTCGGGCGCCATGTACGCCGGGGTGCCGAGCAACGAGCCGGTCACGGTGATCCCGGCGAGCGCGCTCGGCGTGCTGGAGCTCGATGTCCGCGAGGTCCGCGACGCCGTCACGGACCCCGGGTCGAGCGGCAGCGTCTCGTCGAGCGCCGGCGGCAGCCCGACGTCGGCCTCGCGGGCCAGGCCGAAGTCGGTGACGACGATCCGGCCGTCGCGGCCGCGCAGCACGTTGTGAGGCTTGAAGTCGCGGTGGACGATGCCGGCGGCGTGGGCGGCGGCGAGCCCGCGCCCGGCGGCGAGGAACGCATCGAGGATCGCGGCGGCGGGCCGCCGGGTGGCGCGCAGCCACTCGGCGAGCGACTCGCCGTGGATCAGCTCCATCGCGACAAAGTCGCGGCCCGCGGCGGTGCCGACCTCGTGCACCGTGACCACGTTGGGGTGGTTGAGCCGCGCCATCGCCCGGGCCTCGCGCATCAGCCGGTCCTTGGCCTCGAGGGTGGCGGTCGCGCCGCGCAGGACCTTGAGCGCGATCCGGCGCTCGAGATCGGGATCGAACGCGGCGTGGACCACGCCCATCGCGCCGGCGCCGAGCTCGCGCTCGAGCCGGTAGCGCCCGAGCGTCGCGCCTACTGGCGCCGCCGGCTCCGGCGCCATGGCGCTCGCCGCTGCGGTGGCGGTCCGCGCCAGGTCCTGCTCGCGATCACTCCCCACTTCCGCACGATAGCGCACCGCCGCGCGATTCGCAGGCCGCGGTCAGTCGAAGCGCTGCTGCGGCGGCACGTCGAGCACGACGACGGCGGCGGCCGGGCCGACCGCCTTGCACTTGAACGAGAGCTGCGAGAAGTGGGCCTGGACGCGCCGGCGGAACGCCGGATCCATCAGGTCGCCGGTGAAGCTGAGCGCGCACACCGTCAGCTCGCCGGTGCTGGCGTGCTCGACATGCGCGATCAGATCGCCGGGCCGGAGCTGGTCGAGCACCGGCGGTGGCGCATTCTCCCCCGACACCGGCACCGCGAACCGCGACTGCATGCCGGTGAACGGCAGCCGGCTGAAGTCGTCGATGGTCGCGATCGTCTGCCGGCCGGCGATCACGATGACCTCGGCGCCATCGACCGGGGCCGCCACGGCGCTGCGAACGATGACGTCGATCGCGCGGGTCGACCAGGCCAGCGGGAGGGTCACGCCGGTCAGCGGCGCCGGCGACGCGGGGAACGCCCGGAACTCGACGCGCTCGTCGAGCTCGTTGTCGCTGCGGGTGGTCGCGCCGAGCCGGATGGCGCCCACCGGGACGCCGGCGAGCTCGAACGTGCCGTCGCGCGCGACCGGCGCGATCATGGCGAACCTGCCGGTCGGATCGCCGACCGACGCGGCGTAGACCGCGATGCGGGTGTGCGGCGAGCGGCCGAGCTCGACCTTGCCGGTCACGCTGCGGGTCGGCTCGAGCACGAGCCGGACGCGGTCGGCGATCGCGGCGGGTCGCGATCGGTGATCGCCGCGGTGTGCCGCGATCGCGCCGGTCAGCGCGGCGGCCTCGATCGCGAACCGCCCGACGGCGTCGCTGGTGGCGATCTGCAGGTCGTCCTCGAAGTACTCGAGGAACGCGGGCAGCCCGACGCCGCTCGAGTCGGCGTACAGCGTGCTCGCCGCCGCGACCAGGGCGCCGGCGACCGGACGGCCGCGCGCGTCGACGACCTCGCCGGTGATCCGGCGCGTGGCGCCCGGGATCGCGGCGCGCGGCTGCGACCGCCACAGCCGGACCAGATCGGCGTGCGCGGCCGCCACGTCGCCGAGCTGGAACCGGGCCTTGGCGTCCAGGATGTCGAACTCGCGCGCGAGCTCGGCGCGGCCGGTCGCGGCCGCGATCGGCCGCCAGGTCCGGACGTCGGCGATGATCGCCTCGAGATCGCCGGGCTGCTCGCGCGCGATCCGCAGGGCGTTGCGCGCGACTGCGGCGCGGAGCTCGCGGACGGCAAGGCCGCGCGCGCGATACACCGACAGCTCGGACTCGACCCAGCGGAACGCCTCGTCCCACTGGCCCCGGCGCCGGGTCACGCGCCGGCTCTGCCCGGCGAGCGCCGCCTCGAGCTCGGGCTGCATCACCCGCGCCGCGGCGGTCCGCGCGCGCTTGATCGCAGCCTCGGCCCGCGGGCCGACCATCGGCAGCTCCCAGTGGTACGGGCTGTCCTGGATCATCAGATCGGCGCGCAGCCGCTCGTCGCCGCACTGATCGGCCGCGCCGATCGCGTCGGTCATCAGCGCGCGGGCCCGCGGCGCCCCGGGCGACGTCGCGTGGAA
>Ga0307515_10015204_pt1 | contig 14197 bp, 8 predicted proteins | sample 17_EM_MG_FD_194513 | JGI IMG/M metagenome (GOLD analysis project Ga0307515, IMG submission 194513) | Populus trichocarpa ectomycorrhiza microbial communities from riparian zone in the Pacific Northwest, United States - 17_EM | ecosystem: Host-associated > Plants > Roots > Unclassified | place...
TGGATCAAAGACGTGGGGACGCGAAAGGCGACCGTCCTTGGCGAAGGCCTGCTGGCCCGGCGTGAGGTCGGCGGTGCGATGGATCAGACCCGCTGGGGCCAGGCGCACCTGGCCGCGATGCACCGACAGCTCCAGCCTGCCGTCGCCGCGCTCCAGGTCGAAGGCCGTGCCCAGCACGCGCGCCGAACCCTCCGGCGCGCTGACCGTGAAAGGGCGCGCGACATCGTGGGCCACGTCGAAGAAGGCCTCGCCCGTCACCAGGCGCACCTCGCGGCGGTGCGCGCCGATCCTTGCTTCCAGCTGGGTGGCGCCGTCCAGCGTCACCCGCGAGCCGTCACTCAGAGCGACGGTCCGGACCTGCCCCGGCGCCGTCTGGAACGTCACCGGGTCCACGGTCATCAATTGCAGTTGAGGCCAGGCGAGAACCAGGGCCAGCGCGCAAGCCGCCAAACCGCCCGCCAAGGCCGCCATCGGCGCCCGGGCCGGCCGGCGCACCGAGCGGCGTTGGACACTGAGGGCCATGGCCTCGGTCAGGGCCGCATCCTGGGCCGTGGTCCATAGGCGATCGAAAGCTGGGCCATTGGCCGGATCAGCTGCCCGCCAGGCGTCGAAATCCTGATCGCCCCGATCCTGGCGATCCAGGCGTCGCGCCACCCAGACCGCCGCCGTCGTCCGGTCTCCGCTCATGGGCGGCCTCCGGCGCGGCGTTCGGCCTTGGCCATTTCGCGATGCAGCTGTTCCAGGGCGCGCACCACGTGCTTCTCGACAGCCGCCTCGTTCATGTTCAGCTCGGCGGCGATCTGTCGGGTGGAATGGCCGTGCAGCCGCCGACGGATGAACACGTCGCGCCGCAACGGCGGCATGGCGTCCAACGCCTTTCCGAACACTTCCACCTTCTGGCGATGCATCAGGATCTGCTCCGGTGCGGGGGCCTCGCAGGGAATGTCCTCGTCCAGCGCCTCGACCGCCCGGCGATCGCGGCGACGGAAGTGGTCGCGCACCAGGTTGAGCGCGATCCGATAGCCCAGAGCCGCGCGGTCGACGACGATCCGCGCCCGCTCATAGGTCATCAGACGCAGCAGGGTCTCCTGCACCAGATCATCAGCGGCGGCCGGATCGCGGGTGCGGCGGACGATGAAGTGATAGAGGTCATGACGCTGCGCGCGCAGGCTGGCCAGATCGGTCATTCGCGCCCGCCCGCGGCGCGGTTGGTTGGGATTGAGATGCTCGCGCCTATAACAACCATAGGGCCGCGCCTAGCATGCGCTGATGACAGTCTCGCGACCCCGGCTCCTCTCCAAAACCCAGAGGATCGCTAAGCCCAGCGTGCGAAGGCAATCAGGATCAGAGTGACGGTGATCGCCCCACCAATCCGGGTGGCGATCTGGGCGAATGGCATGAGTTGCATGCGATTGGCCGCGGTGAGGATCGCCACGTCGCCGGTCCCGCCTTGCCCCGAATGGGTGGCGTTCACGATGGCCGCCTCGATCGGATAGAGACGCATGAAGCGTGCGGTCAGGAATCCCGTGGCCATCAGCGAGACCACCGTGGCGAAGATGGTCACCAGGGTCGGCAGGTTGAAGGCGGCGATCAGCTTCTCCCACGGCGTCTTGGCCACGCCGATGGCGAACAGGAGCGGATAGGTCACGCAGGTCGAGAAGAACTGGTAGTTGGCGTAGGCCCCCTGCTCCAGGGCCGGCGGGGCTAGGCGGCACAGCTTGATCACCACCGCCAGGGCCAGCATGACCACCGGTCCGGGCCAGTGCAGAAGGGTCTGAGCCAGTGCTCCCACCAGATACAGCGTGACCACCATCAGGATCGCCGCGCCCACCGTTTGGGGCGTCGGGGTGACCTTTACCGCGTCATGCCCGCTCAGCGGCACGTCCGCCTCGCCGATCTGGAGACGCCCTTCGCCCGTCAGGTGCGGGTAGCGCCGGCCCAGGAAGTTGAGCCCGCCGGACAGGACGATCGCCGTCAGGCTGCCCAGCATGATCGGCGGCAGCACCTCGGCGAAGACCTCGCCCTGCGGCTGGCCCGAGATGTGGGCATAGCCGACCGACAGCGGGATCGCCCCCTCGCCCACCCCGCCGGCCATGATCGGCGCGACGATCTTGAACAGGGTGTGCTCGAAGCCCAGGCCCAGCATCACCCCTGTCGAACACCCGACCACGAAGGCGACGATCGAGCCCAGGGCCAGTGGAATGAAGATCTTGCCGAAACCCTGGATCAGCGAGCGGCGGTCCATGCCCAGGATGCTGCCGACGACGATCGAGGCGATGAACAGGTAGAGGAAGTTCGAGGACTCGGTGAACTCCGAGATCGACATCACCAGGACCTTGGGCAGCAGGCCGGCATATTCGAGATAGGAGGGGATGAAGGTGGCGAAGATCGCCGCGAAGCCCAGACTGCGAAGAACCGGAATGCGCTTGCCGATCTCGGCGCACAGGAAACCGCCCGTGGTCAGGATCGCGATATTGGCCAGGATGTCGGACGGCGCCTTGCCCATGGCGACATAGGTCGCGGCCAGGGCCAGGACGATCAGCACCACCGGCAACGGCGCGATGCCGATCCTGAAATCCATCACCGCCCACCACCAGGCCAGCGCGGAGTTCGGCCTCGCGACGTCTTGGTTCTCGACGATTTGCACGGGTTCGCTCATGCGCGCCTCGGGATGATCGGCAGCACCACGTGCGAAGGTCGGGCCGCATCGGCGAAGACCGTGTTGCGCGCAACCTGCCGCGTCAGGCCCTTCCCTTCCGGCGCGCCGGTGTTCGGATTGACGTCGAAGTGCGGGAAGTTGCTGGACGAAACGTCCAGGCGGATGCGGTGGCCGCGCTTGAACAGGTTCGAGGTCGGGAAGGCCTCGATCTTGATTGGGTAGATTTGGCCCGGCGTCATCAGGGTCGGCTTCTCCCAAGACACGCGATAACGGCAGCGCAGGATGCCTTCGGTCAAGTTCAGGGCGTAGCCGGCGGGATAGTCCTCGCTGGGCGGATAGAGGTCGATCAGCTTGATCGTGAAGTCGGTGTCCTTGGCGTCGGACGAGATCCAGAAGTTGGCCTCGATTACGCCAGTGACCTCGACATCCTCCGCCAGCGGTTCGGTCTGGAAGACCAGCACGTCCGGGCGCGCCTCCAGCGGCAGGTACGGCGCGCGGGCCCCATAGAGTTCCGGCGTCTCGCGCTGATCGAAACCGCCGCCGCGCATCAGCGGCTCGCCCGAGGTCACGGCCCCGCCGATGGTGGGCACGGGATCGCTCGGATCGAAATCGTAGGTCAGCGGCGCGCCATCGGTCGCTGGCGGGTTCTTGGCCAAGGCGCCGGACGCGTCGATGTAGAACGGCGTCAGGTGCTGCTCGGGGATCGGCCAGGCCGCCTCGCTGCGCCAGGCGCCTCCGTGGTTCAGCCGGCCCTGGGATGTCTTGCGGCCGTCGCCGCCGCCCATGACGAACAGGCGGACGGCGGGCTCGGCCTGGCCGGTCGCCGGCAGGCCCTTCAGGTGGCGGTCGTACCATTTCAGGCGCTGCGTGAAGAAGTCGGCGCCGCCGTCGGCGTCGATGGTGGAGCCAGGCCCGAACTCGACGTCGCCGGAAGAACTGGTCGAGCGACCGCCGTGGGTCCAGGGCCCCATGATCAACCGCACCGATCGCCCGGCCTTGGCCAGGCCCACGTAATTGTCCGTTGCTGTACGCGAATAGGGATCGTACCAGCCCGACATGTGGACCATGTCGGCCTTGGCGAACGCATCATAGTAGCCGGCCGCATAGATGCCGGGCTGCTTCCAGAAGCCGTCGAAGTCGCCGTGCTCCCACTGCTCGTAGACATAGGCCTCGTAGTCGGGGATCAGGCTGATCGGCGTATGGCCGCGCTTCCAGGGCATGCTGGCGAACCAGGCCTTGAGATCGACGGTCTTGAGCGCCGCCAGCAAGCGCGGGTCCTTCTGCGCCGCCTGGCTCTCCAGGCCCAGCGTATAGGCCCAGGTCACCTGCTTCAGCTCGAACGCGCCGCCCTGGCGGATGCCGCCCTGATAGGCGTTGGAGAAGCCGCCGCAGTCGACGAACAGCGCCTTCAGCCCCGGCGGGTTCAGGCAACCCAGCGCCACCTGGGTATGGGCCGCATAGGACAGGCCCATCGTGCCGATCCGGCCATCGCTCCAGGGCTGTTCGACGATCCAGGCGCAGGTGTCGTAACCGTCGACGCCCTCACTCAGATATTTGATGAACTCGCCTTCGGAGTCGTAGCGTCCGCGGCAATCCTGGAAGATCACCACATAGCCCCGTGACACATAGATCCTGGCCACCTCGGCCCGGCTGAGCGGCGTCTTGTTGGTCGCCGTGATGTCCCGGAAGCTGGCGACGTTCCGACCATAGGGCGTACGCTCCATGATCACCGGGAAGCGGCCGGCGACGGGTTTTCCGCCGCGCGCCGGCCGATAGACGTCGGTGGCCAGCCTCACCCCGTCGCGGGTCTTCACGCCGAGATTGCTTTGCAGCACGACGTCGTAGGTCTCGCCAGGCGGTGGCGCGGCGAGCGCCCGTGTGGACCCCAGCAGCCCAAGCAGGGCCGCGGCCCGTCCGAAAGCACGACGGGTCATCGGGTGGATCGACATGAACGCTCGCTCCGTCCGCTTAGAAAGACTTGCCGACGCGGACGTAGAAGTAACGTCCCATCACGTCGTAGGTGTAGATGTCGAAGTTGATCGGGGCGTTGGCGTAGGAGACCGGCGGCGCCTTATCGAACACGTTGTTGACCCCCAGCGTGACATTGGTCCTGGCGTCCTCGAACCGGCGATCCAGTTGCAGGTCATTGTACATGATCGATGCGACCCGATTGCCCTTGATCGGCGTCACCGGCAGCGCCGGCGCGGCGCCGTCCAGGGTCGATCCGATATAACGACCGCGCCACATCACCGCCCAGTCATCGTCGGACCAGCGCAGCGAAGCCAGGCCCTTCCAGTGCGGATAGGTGGCCCGAGCCGTGGCCGGGGTGGTGCCGCCCGTCGAGGTGCCGGCCGCATGGGTCACGATCGGCGCGCCACCCGTCGGGTTGGGCGAGGTCACGTCGAAGCTGGCAAGGTGGGTGCCCGAGATCGCCGCGTCCCAGATCCCGATGTCGCTGGCGACATGATAGCGGACCGCCACGTCATAGCCCTGGGTCTGGATCTGGTTGAGGTTCAGGAACGAGGAGCTGAAGTTCAGCACCTGACCGCTCGTCGCGTCACGGGTTAGCGAGCTGCAGAAGGTCCCCGCCTGGGCGGCGCACAACTGCAGGGCGTTGGCGACCGACGGGGTCGAGATCGCGTTCTTGATCGTGACCTTGTAGCCGTCGAGCGTGAAGCTGAGGCCCGGGACCCATTGGGGCTGCAGGGACAGGCCATAGCTCCACGTCTCGGCAGTTTCCGGCTCCAGCTTGCCGTTGCCCGAGACGGTCAGAGGCAGAAGGCCGCCGTTGTAGGAGCTCTGGTTATAGGTCGACGGCACGCCGGCGCAGCCCGGAAGGGTGGGATGGGCGGCCGCGCCGCCATTGCACGGGTCGGTGTTGCTACCGGCCAGGTTCGACTGACGCGAGCCGGTGTAGAGCTCGATCAGCGACGGCGCCCGGAAGCCTTGCGACCAGGTGCCTCTCAGCAGCACGCCCTCCACCGGACGGTAGCCGACACCGACCTTCGAGGTAAATTTCGAGCCGGCGGTGTCGTAGTCGGAATAGCGGGTGGCGACATCCACCTCGAGCTTCTTGGCGAACGGCAGGTCCGACAGGATCGGCGCGGTGAACTCGAGGAACGCTTCCTTGACGTTGTAGGAGCCGTTCGCGGTCGGCGTGCGCATGACATTGGTGGTGGTCGCGGTCGTGGCCGGCAGCGGCAGGGCGCCCGCGCCGGTCGAGACGGTGTTCACATAGGCGTCGGGACGATCTTCGCCGACGTTCTTGCGCCACTCGAAACCGAAGGCCATGGCCAGCGGGCCGCCCGGCAGCTCCATCAGCGTGCCGTTCACATCGAACGTCAGGTCATACAGCTTGGTGGCGTTGGTCTCGCGGGCCGTCTGATTGATGTAGGTCGCTTGCTGCGGTGTCATCTGGCCGAAGATGTTGACCGGGATGCAGCCCGCCTGGGCGGCGCAGACCGAGGGGCTGGAGAGCGCCAAGGCCAGATGCTCCAGGTCGATGCCGCCCGGCGATGAGAAGCGCATCTGGTTTTCGGCGGCCGAGCCGAACAGCGACCAGTTCCACGACTTGGCGAAGACATCGACGTCGCCGGCCAGTTCGCCCGAGACCCGGAAGGTGTCGACCTGCTGATTGCTGATCCGGTTGCCGACCTGCGGCGTGAAGATCTGGATGTTCCAGGCCTGGTTGGCCGCGAAGCCGACGCCGAACGGGTTGTATTGCTGGTTGGCCGCGATGGCGAAGCCGCGATAGGTGCCGCTCGTGCCGCCGATCGACAGGTTGGTCGGCGAGAACACCTGCTGCGAATTGCGGCGGTTGAACATCGCGTCCAGCGTCAGCTTGACGTGGTCGGTCAGCTCCTGATCAACACGGGCGAAGAGCCCGTAGCGCTCGCTGGGACCCGCGGCGTACAGGCCCTGGGCCATCGTGTTGTAGTAGTCGTCCGGGAGCGCCGCGCGGTGATAGCTGGACAGGCCCGTGGCTGTCGTCACGCCGACGTTCTGGGTCAACGCCGTGGCCGTGGTCGAGAAGCCGGGCAGAATGTAGAGGCCGCGCGGGCTGGACGGGGCGGCGGTGAGGTTGTCGGGACCGGCGGTTAGCGACACCCGCGTCAGCGCGCGATCCTTGGTCTCGACGGGATCGTCCGTGACATAGGTGGCCGACAGCAAGACCGAGCCGCGCTCGAAACGGTGGCCCCAGTTGGTGACCAGGCTCCACGACTCGCCGTCGCCGCGCGAGGACACGCCGTACTTGGTCTCGACATTGAGGCCTTGCAGGTTGGTACGGGTCTTCAGGTTGACGACGCCGGCGATGGCGTCGGCGCCGTAGATGGCCGAGGCGCCGTCCTGCAGCACTTCCATGCTGCCGATCATGCCGATCGGGATGGTGTTAAGGTCGACGAAGTCGCGGATGCCGCGCGCGCCCACGCCGTCCACCCAGCGGTGGCCGTCGACCAGCACCAGGGTGCGGTCGGCCGCGCCGTCGGAATTGGCCAGGTAGCGCAGGCTGATCGAGCTGCCGCCGTACGAGGTGCCTTGCGTGCCGTTGGAGTTATAGCTGACACCGGCGCTCGGGAGCTTCTGCAGCAACTCCCCGACCGAGGAGACGGCGGCGCGTTGCAAGTCTTCCTCGGTGATGCTGGTCAGCTGTCCGACGGAGTCGGCGTCCTTGCGGCGGGTCTTCGAGCCCGTGACGATGATGGTGTCGACCGTCGAGACTTCCGAGGCCCCGGCGGGCGGCGCGGCGGGCGCGGTTTGAGCGACGGCGTGCCCGGAGGTCCCCGCGAGAAGAGCCAGAACCGAAGCGCTTAGATAGATTGCGGACAGCTTTTTCAACGGAGATCCCCCTCCTGACCGTCGGCGATCACCGGCGGCTAAGTTGCGCGGCTTTCCGCCGCTCACTCGGAGGCTAGGGTCGGTTACCTGTCACGATGTTGTCGCGGACCCGTCGATAGTCATCGGTGTGGTCGGGCCCGATCGCCATGCGCCATTCGGCCAGCATGTGCTCGCGCCGCATCTGGTCGAGATTGGCCAGCAGCGAGGGCCCCACCTCGATCGGACGCGCGGTCGCCGCGTCCGGCCCCGGCACCCCGGCTCCGCCCAGATCGGTTCTCACCGGCGTGAAGCTGGTGCGCGCCAGCAGGGTCTGGCCCTCCAGCGACAGCATGAAATCCAGAAACAGCTTGGCGGCGTTCGGGTGGCGCGCCTTGGCGGAAACAAAGGCAATGCGCGACATCACCAGCGTGTAGTCGCTGGGAAAGATCACCCGGAGGTTCGGGTTCTTGCGCTGCTCTTCCAGGGCATAGGAGCCGATCACGTTGTAGCCCAGCACGGTGTCGCCTCGACGGATCCCTTCCAGCAGGGTGGCCGTCGATTCATAGAGCCTGGGCCTGGTCGCCCCGATGGCCCGGTTCAGGGCCAGGGTGTCGCCCGAGGCCTGCCGGTCCTGCGAATAGTAGAGGAAGCCTACACCGGATCGCGCTGGGTTGAAGGCGCCGATCGAACCGTGCAGACGGCCTGTCTCCAGGGCTTGGCGCAGTTCGGCGTGACTGCGCGGCGCCTGTGATTCGGGCAGTCGGCGCCTGTCATGAACGAAAACGATCGGCTCGGCGGTGATGCCAAAGCCCTGGTTTTTCCAGACCGCCCAGGGCGGCAGCATGGCCTTGTCCGGCGCCACGAAGGTCTGGGCGTAGCCGTCATTGATCAGCTTGATCTGCAGATCCATGGCCGAGCTCCAGACGAGGTCCGCGGTGGGGACGCCCGCGGCGCTCTCGGTCAGATATCGCTCATAGAGTTCAGCGGAATTCTGCCGCAGGAACGAGACGCGCAAGGCGGGATTGGCGCGCCTGAACGCAGCGAGCATCGGTCCGACGTCCATGTCGCCGCTATTGGCGTAGATGATCAGCGAACCCTCGCGGCTCGCCGCTTTTCGCAGCGCGCGATGCGACCACGCCCGCGCATCGAGGAGGCCGCCGGGCGCGCATCCGGCGACCAGGCCGGCGAGCGGCGCGAACATCAGCTGTCGTCGAAGCATGGAGGCCGCCTTGTTCCTTGCAGGCGAACTTGCATGATAGGGCGGGGTCGTCCAGCCAGGGAGCCAGACAGACATGCGGCTTCTTTTCGTTGAGGATGACAAAGCCCTGGGTCGCGGCGTCGTCGCCTTCCTGAGGTCTGAACAGTTCACCGTCGATTGGGTCACCGACGGCGAAACGGCGCTGCAACAGTTGGCCGAGCCCTATTCGGTCATCGTCCTGGACCTGGGCCTCCCCGATATCGGCGGACTTGAGGTGCTGGTTCGCCTTCGACGCGCCGGCAATCGCACGCCGCTCATGATCCTGACGGCCCGCGACACGTTGAAGGACAAGGTCGGCGGTCTTGATCTGGGCGCCGACGACTACATGCTCAAACCCTTCGAGCTGGAGGAACTGGCCGCGCGGATCCGCGCCCTGGCCCGTCGCCGGGGCGGAGACCCCTCCCCCGTGTTGACGGTCGGGACCCTGACCGTCGATCGCAATAACGCGCGGGCCTATGTCGATGGGCGCGACCTGGAGCTCCGTCGCCGCGAGCACACGGTGCTGCTGGTCCTGGCCGCCAACGCCGGCAAGATGGTCTCGCGCCGACGCCTGACGGGCGAGATTTTTGGTCATGACGACGAGGCTGGCCCTAACGCCCTGGACGTTTATGTCGGTCGCGTGCGCCGCAAGCTGGAGCCGAACGGCCCCAAGATTCTGACCGTACGGGGTCAGGGCTACCTGCTGCGGATTCCATGATCCCCTTCCGGTCGCTGACCGTCCGACTGTTGCTGGCCCTAGTGGTCCCGCTGATCGTCTCGGCCGCGCTGATCGGCATCGGCGACGCCTGGGTGACCCGCCGCGTCGTCGACTACACCTCCGACCGCCTGCTGGGCGGCTCGGTGCGCGCTATCGCGGAATCCGTGACGGCCGAGAACGGCCAGGTTCGCGTCGATCTTCCGCCCTGGGCCTTTGGCCTTCTGGACAGCCCGCAACGCGACAGTGTGTTTTACAGCGTGCGGCAGTCGGGGCGCACCCTGACGGGCTATGCCGACCTGCCCGACTTTGATCGCGAGGCCATCGCCACGCGCGGCCCGGTGTTTCGCACCCTCACCTATAAGGATCGCCAGGTGCGTCAATCGGCCGAGGCGCTCCGTGTACCGGGGGTGTCCGCGCCGGTGATCATCTCGGTGGCGCAGACGATGGAGTCGCGCACCGCTGTTCGCGGCACGCTGATGACCACCGTCGGCCTGATCGAGGCCGGCCTGGTTGGCCTGGTCGCCCTGCTGATCTGGCCCGCCGCCCGCTGGAGCCTGCGCCCACTGAGGGGCTTGCGGCGACGTCTGTCAGAGCGCTCCGACGCCCGCGATCCGGACTTCACGCCGGTCGCGGTGGACGACGTGCCGCGTGAGCTGCAGTCCGTGGTGGTGGCCTTCAACACCTTGCTGGGCCAACTGGAGCGGTCGGTCGATGGCGTGCGCCGTTTCACCGCCGACGCCTCGCACCAGATCCGCACCCCGCTGGCGATCCTGAAGACCCACCTGACCCTGCTGGCTCGCGCCAAACGTCCGGCCGCCGATCGCGAATCCCTGGTCGATGCGCTGGAAGCGGTCGACCGCCTCCAGCGCTTGATCGAGCAATTGCTGGCCCTGGCTCGCGCCGAAGCGGCCGAGGCCGACGGTCGCCAGGAAGCCGATCTGGCCGCCTGCGCCACGAGCCTGGTCGCCCGTTGGCAGGACCGCGCGACGGCCGTGGGCAAGAGTCTGACGCTGAAGCCGATCGCTCATGAGATCCGCGTCGCCCTGACTGGCGCCCTCGTCGAACAGATTCTCGAGAACCTGATCGACAACGCCGTGCGCTATGGCGGCGCCACGATCCTTGTCGAGATCGGCCTTGAGCCGAACTGCGCGGTCCTGATGGTCGAGGACGACGGTCCGGGCCTACCGGAAAATCTGATCCGCCGCCCCTTCGAGCGTTTTTCACGCGGCCCGCATAGCGAAGGCCTCGGCAGCGGCCTTGGCCTCTCTATCGTCAAGGCGCTGGCAGTCCGCGCCGGCGGCGAAGCGACCCTGGCCAACATTTCTGGCAGCGGCCTGAAGGTAAGCGTCCGACTGCCGCAGCTCGGCTCGGCCGCTGCGTGAAGCGACCCTGCCTGCGAAGTTGGACCGCTGCGCGCCACCAGGGGCCACAGGCCGCATCGCTTTGGATCTTCTGACGGACCACACACCTAAAGATTGTACGTCAGCTCAGCCATGGCGGTACCGGGCTTAGGCTAGCGTAGTTTGGCCTAGGCAGTCGTACGATCGGCGGAGGATGGCGCCCCCTGTTGGACATGCGCGAGAACTATGCCTACGAAATCGTACTCGAACGTACGCCAAGGCGCGATAAGGGCAAAAAGCGACCAAGGATTTAGGATCAAGACCTGTCATCGACGCGTCCTTTGATCGTTGAGACCACCTCCGCGCACAGGTCTGAGGCGCGCCACAGACGGACTCTGCAACCGCGCCAGTTTCCGGACATTCAGCTCGTGGCTTGGACCGGCGGGATCGCCTCCTTCCCGAACCTTCGAAAAACATCAACGATCCAGCGGCGTCGGGAGGCTCAGCGCATCCTTTTGATCGAGTGAGGCAACGCGTCGCAACTTCAGCGATTATCCCGTTAATAGTCCGCGCCTAGCGTTTGGGTCATGACGTCGATTATCGATTCCTGCCCGGACGGCGCTGACCGTCGAAGCCATCCGCGCTATCGGGATCGTAACCCGGTCTATGTCGGTGACGGCGCCGTTGCTCGAAAGTGCTCCCTCATCGACATATCCGAAGGCGGCGCGCGGATTTCCGTCGGCAAGGGCGTGAGACTGCCTTCCAATGTCGTACTGGTCGATCCAAGGACGGGCCTTAGTCAACGCGCGACCTTGGTCTGGCGGACCGAAACCGAGGCTGGCCTTCGCTTCGTTCAAGCCGGCGCCCGCTATCGTGTCATGACATCCGCCGACGATCTGGTCCGGGACACCGTCCGGCCTCCGAGCCGCTGGGCCTCGTGAATCCTGCGGGCGACCTATGGCAAGCTACGGCGTGTAGGGGTCTTGCCCGGAGGGCTCGCTGTCGCCGTCATGGCGATCAAGGCCGCCAACCCTCATCGACAGAACCGACGCCTATCGAGCGGCGCCATGCCGCGGCGCGGCTGGAAGCTTCACAACAACTCTCGATGGTTTTCTAGTCCTTCTCGCCTATTCTCCTCGTCATGACAGCTATCGCTTGCCTGAAGGTCTTCGTCGGCGAGGAACTGCGTTTTGCGGATTCCGACACCATGGCCGCCCTAGTGGCCAAGGTCGCTGGCGCGTACCTGGAGACAATCTGGCTGTGGCCGCGACGCTATGGCTTGGTGGCGCCGTTTTCCTTCGTCCTGGCCGACCCGCGAGCCACCGCGCTGGATGCCCGCGAACTGCAAAAGCTGGCCGCCGACCTGCAGTTCAAGTTGTTTGGCGAAAAGGGTTCTGGCGATATTGCCCTGTTGATGTTCGAAGGCGACCAGACCGATGTCATGCGGTTCGCCAGCACGCATGGCGACGCACTCAAGGCGTTGCTGGCCGGCGAGGACGACGGCCTGTTCGCCGGTCGCATCTGCAAGATCACCCCACAAGGCGTCTCCTCGATCACCCCGCCCGGCGGACCAGTCGAAGGCGCGCCGCCGGCCGAGGAATTGGCGGCGATCGAGCCCGAACCGCCAAGCGGCGGGGTCGATGACTTCTTGGACGCGCCGCGATCGAAGACCGGCTGGTGGGCTATCTACTACCTGAACAAGGAGCGGTTCGTGGGCAGCGGCGTCGATTTCCGCGCCGCCTGGGACGAAGGCTTCATCACGCCGCCGGAGGGCGACGACACAGCCAGGGACCTGGCGTGCCTGGAAGAAGCCCTGGCGGTGATGGGATCCATTCCGACCGGCTACATGTTCCTGCCGTTCAGCTTCTCGGCCATGGTCAAGCCGTCGCTGCGCGAGACCTATCGGCCCCACATCGAACGCCTGCCCAAGGCCATGAGGCCCAGGCTCGCCGCCAGTGTGCATGACGTGCCGCGCGAGCCCTCCTATGGCGCGATCACGCAGATCCGGACATTCCTGCAGCCGCATTTCTCGTTGATTGATCTGCACGTGAAGGATCCAGGGTTCAGGATCGAGACCCTGTCGATCGGCGCGGTCAACAGTGTCACCCTGGTCGTCGAAGGCCAGGACGAGCGCACCCGCCTGGCGACGATTTCGCGCTTCCTCAAGGATACGGAGGCCTATCGCGCCAAAAGGGTCTGGCAGGGCGTGAGCGGCGTGCAGAGCTTGAAGGAACTGGACCTTTGCCGTCGTTTGAGGGCGCCGTTCCTCAGCGGCCCGATGGTGGCGCCGTTCGCGGACAAACCCGCCAGCGATACCCCCTGCCCGCCCTTGAATCTGCCCTATCGAAACTGGGCAGTCGTCGCCTAGCGCAGGGCTGCCGCTCGTACACCGCCGACAGACCCAGAAGGCCGCGGCTCGTCACGGTGACCTGGTAAAGCCCAATTTCTCGCAGGTATCCGCTTGTCGGCTACGTTCCGGTCCCCAACCGGCAGCCGACCCCACAGGGGCCGTTCGCTCAACTCAACAGAAGTGGTCGGCGTGCGACCAACTTCCGTACAGAGAAGACCTTCCCGTTCCCTGGCGACCTCAACCCCGCTTGGCGAAACCCTCGATGAAGCCCGCCACCTCGCTGGCAGGCATCGGCTTGGCGAAGTGATACCCCTGGACCTGGTCGCAGCCATAGGAGGTCAAGGTCGCCAATTGGTCGGGTCCTTCAACCCCCTCTGCGACGACTTTCATGCCCATGCTGGAGCCGAGATTGATGACGGCGCGAACGATCGCGTCGTCCTGACTGTTCTGGACGAACGACTTGTCGATCTTCAGCCGATCGACCGGAAACTGCCGCAGATTGGCCAGCGAGGCGTAGCCGGTGCCAAAGTCGTCGAGGGCGATCAGCACGCCGGCGTCGTGCAAGCGCTTGACCGTCTCGCTGACCACTTCGGCGCCCCAGCCCATATAGACGTTCTCGGTCACCTCGATGGTCAGGCGATCGGCGGGCACCTTCCAGTGCTTGAGCTTGGCCTCGATCTCGCAGGCCAGGCGCCCGGTGCGAAACTGGGCCGAGGAGACATTGATCGCCACCCGGCCAAACGCTACGCCCTGGTCGATCCAGGTGCGCATTTGGCCCAGGGAGCGCTCGAAGGCGACCTCGCCAAGCTGCAGGGAGAGGTCGTTGTCCTCAAACGCGGCCATGAAGGCCGCCGGCGGCAGAACGCCCTGCTCGGGATGATGCCAGCGCATCAGGGCCTCAAAACCGGCCACGGTGTTGGAGGCCAGGTCGACGACCGGCTGGTAGAACATGTCGAACTCGCCCTGGGCGATCGCGCCGCGGACATCGCGCAGCAATTCCACACGACGCTCGACCTGCGTGCGCATGGCGGGCTTGAAGGTAACGCTGCGATTGCGGCCTTCATACTTGGCTTGGTAG
>Ga0307515_10015205_pt1 | contig 14196 bp, 16 predicted proteins | sample 17_EM_MG_FD_194513 | JGI IMG/M metagenome (GOLD analysis project Ga0307515, IMG submission 194513) | Populus trichocarpa ectomycorrhiza microbial communities from riparian zone in the Pacific Northwest, United States - 17_EM | ecosystem: Host-associated > Plants > Roots > Unclassified | place...
CGATCCTCGGCCGGCCCTGGACACCACCCACCTGGACACCCGGCTAACCCGCCGCGAGCAACGACCGCCACCACCCATCACACACAGCCACCAACGGCTACGTCATGGAATGGCCCTGAATGCTTACGTCTGGGGAACCGAAGAAAGCACGCAGAGATCGTTTGCTGATGCGGTTTTCCCTGATCTTGAGGATTCCTTGACCGCAGAAGGCTACCTCTCGGACATCTCAGATGAGCTGAGAGAGACCAACTCTGACTCCTTCGACGCCTTCAAGGAAAAGTATCCGCCTGGCTCCTTTGTCCGGATTACTTCTCCCTCGCGCTTGTTTGATTCACGATATGTAGCCAACGCATTTGCCGGATTTTCGACAGCGGTCGACGGCGTAGCCGGGATCGACAGCGATGCTTACAACGGTTCGTCGGCAAAGCCTAACTTTCCACGCGCCAAAGGCAAGCCGCAGAGGAAACCCTTACCGGCTGATCCCGTCGGTGATCCGAGTTCACTTGAGTCGCTCGTCGCTGATTTTGACTACTCTCGCGTTGGTGGCATACCAGCCAGCCAACTCCGAGCCTTCATCAAGATCGCTCGGGGAGTCTTTCATCCCGGCTTTCACGTGGCCATGACTCCTGGAGGCCCGGAGGGGGTTAGTGTCACGGCACGTTTGCAGGAAGACCGGAGATACTTGGACAGCCAGCCTGAAATCCTCTTCTCTAGATATGGTGTCCAACAGCAGGAATGGACCATGGTCGGAACCATTGGCACCTATTCGCCGAACAGTGACTTCGCCTTTGAGGCTATTGACATTACGCGGGAATCTGGTGCCGTGGACCGAGGCAAGATCGCCGAAACGATGAATAATCTCATTGCTCTCTTGGGTACATTGGGATTCGCAGACCAGCCGCAACATCCAGGATTCTCAGTCGTGCCGTTTGCTGTTTATCGTCTTATCTTGCCGACTGGAGGCATGCAGCACCTCACACCCGCATAGTGCTGGCAATTAAGCAGAGCCTTGTCCGGCCCATCCCATCGACCGCGTGCCCGTACACTTTCCGCAGCAACGCTATGGACTGACGGCGGCAGGCATAGAACCGCGCTGCGCCATGGGTGGGCCGGACTCTGCGATGTGCTACCCGTCGCCCTCGCCCGGTCCGGGGTGATTGACTCGCCGACGAGGTGGCTCGCTGACTCGTCTTCAGTGCATCGGCCGGCGGTCTCCGGTGCGGGCGCTCCCGCGCATACCGTGTTCTGGCGCGGCCAATCAATTCGAGTTCCGAGCCATCCTAAAGCCACCGGTTTAGCTCTGCCCAGATTTCTGGCAGCTGCCATCAGGAGATCGCTCCGGCTCCCATTCTGGATCGCGAACAATTACGGCTTCAATCGAAGTAGCAGTGAGATAGTGGGCGCCGCTCAACTCGTTGCCCGACACGGGAAGGCGCCACTCTTGCGACCACAGCCCGCCGCTGCCAGCACGGTTCATCGCAAGCGGGCCGTGTTCAGCGGCGCACTCCGCTACGGGGTCGAGTTGGGCCACTTCACCGACCACCCGATGGACAACGTGAAGTGGTCAGCACCTACGGCCGAGGACGAAGAGATCGACCGGCGGGCCGTTGCCAACCAGCAGCAGGCGCGGCGACTCTCGCCGGGGTCCGCCAGACCACGCCCGAGCTGGAGGCTTTTTCGGCATCCTCTACTTCGCCGGGCTGCGGCCCGAGGAAGTCTTGCACTTGGCCGATGACGAGTATGAGCGTCCAGCGAAGAATGGCGATTGGGGTTGGCTGCATCTCACCGGGGCGACCGTGGAGATCGGCAACAGTTGGGGTGACACGGACGACACGACCGAGGATCGAGGGCTCAAGCACCGGTCGCGGAAGGCTGTCCGCGACGTCCCCGCATCGCCGCCGCTGTGCGTATTGCTTGACCGGCACATCAAGAAGTGGCCGCCCGGCACCAATTGCCGGCTGTTCGTCACTCGACGTGGGCCGGGCGGCATGTACGTGCCCACGGCCGGGCGGCCGGTCACCCGCAACGCGATCTCGACCGCGTGGCGCAAGGCCCGCAAGGTCGCGCTCACGCCCGCCGAGTACCGGTCTCCGCTGGCAACGGTGCCGTACCAGCTGCGGCACGCCTGCCTGTCGCTGTGGCCCAGCATGGGGATCTCCCCGGCCCTGGTGGCGCGGTGGGCCGGTCACAGCGTCAAGGTCCTGCTGACGGTCTACGCAAGCTGGATCTTCGGGGAGGAGAAGGCCGCCATGGATCGCATCGCCGAGCGCTACGAAGAGCTGCCAGAAGGCGACGACACGGCCGAGTGATCTTGCTCCGTCCCCGTGGGCACGTATTGGGCACAGCGACTGAGTCTGAGTCGTTTTGAGTGATAGCGAGTGAGACTCACGAGAGAGGCCCCTCCCGGCTGTTTCAGCTGGTGAGGGGCCTTCTTGTGCCGGTGGTGGCGGGTGCAGGATTCGAACCTGCGAAGCTTTCGCGACGGATTTACAGTCCGCTCCCATTGGCCGCTCGGGCAACCCGCCTGGGCATGCCGCTGCGATCCCCCGCAGCGACGAACAACAGGATAGCCATACCGGCGGCAGGATTCACAACCGGGTACGGTCGGCATGTCGGGGGCCCGTCGCGGCCTTCCGCGGACATCGATACACGGCCCACCAGCAGGAGTCTGATCATGGCAGCCAGTCCGTCGTTCGACATCGTCAGCAAGGTCGACGGTCAGGAGGTGGACAACGCCTTCCATCAGGCGGAGAAGGAGCTCGGCACCCGGTTCGACTTTCGGGGGACCGGCACCGTCATCGCCAAGTCGGGGGAGAACGGCGTCACCATCACCTCCGAGACCGAGGAGCGGGTCGTCGCCGCGCTTGACGTCTACAAGGAGAAGCTGGTCAAGCGGAACATCTCGCTGAAGTCCCTGGAGGCTGAGGATCCTCGGCAGTCCGGGAAGACTTACAAGATCGACTGCAAGGTCATCGAGGGGATCGAGACCGACAAGGCCAAGGCGATCAGCAAGAAGATCCGTGACGAGGGTCCCAAGGGTGTGCAGGCGCAGATCCAGGGCGACCAGCTGCGTGTCACCGGTAAGAAGCGGGACGACCTGCAGGTTGTCATCGCCCTGCTCAAGGCCGAGGACTTCGGCGTCGCGCTGCAGTTCACAAACTACCGGTAGGCGGACCGGCGGCGGCGCAGACTGAGGGCCATGAACCTTGGTGCGGCGACGCTGCTGATCGGCGGCGCGATCGGCCTGGCCCTGGCCCTGTTCGGGGTGAGAATGCTGGTCACCGGCCGCGCCCCGGCCCGTACGGTGCGAAACTTCCCGGATGTGCGCGGCGCCGCGCTGTACCACCTGCTCTTTGGTTTGGCCCTGTTGTTGATGGTGGCGGGCCAGAGCTTGTTTGACGGCGCGGCCGGCGGGGCCGCCAGTGTGCTGGCCATCGCGCTGGTCGGCGTCGCCCTGGTGCGGTACAGGCCCCGGCGTCGGAGCGACAGATAGACGACAGATAGCTGAGGAGCGGCACGTGATCGGTCCGGTGGTCGACCCGGTGTGGGTGCGGGAGCAGGGTGACCGGGTTGTTCTGGCCGACGTGCGCTGGTATCTGGACGGGCGGTCCGGGCGCGCCGCGTACGACTCCGGGCATCTGCCCGGTGCGGTCTTCGTTGATCTGGACCGCTGGCTGGCCCGGCCCGGTTCGCCGGCCGACGGCCGGCATCCGCTGCCGGACCCCGAGGTTTTCGCGGCGGGCCTGGCCGCGGTGGGCATCGGCGACGGCGACATCGTGATCGGGTACGACGACGCCGGTGGGGTGATCGCTTCCCGGCTGGTCTGGATGCTGCGCGCCACCGGTCACGAGGCTGCGCTGCTCGACGGCGGGCTGGCCGCGTACGGTGGCGATCTTGTCCTCGGCGAGCCGGGTCGGCCGCCCGCGGTCTTCACGCCGCGGCCCTGGCCGGCGGATCGGCTGGCGAGCATCGACGATGCGGCCGGCGGCCCGTTCGTGGTCCTTGACGCCCGTGATGGTGGGCGGTTCCGCGGCGAGACCGAGCCGATCGATCCGCGTGCGGGTCATATCCCGGGCGCGCGCAGCCTGCCGTGCCGGGAGAATCTCGGTGCGGACGGCCGTTTTCTGCCCGTCCCCGAGTTGCGTGAGCGCTTCGTCTCCGTCGGGGTGACTGACGGCTCGGATGTCGTCTCCTACTGCGGCTCGGGCGTGACCGCCTGCCACAACCTGCTCGCCCTGGAACATGCCGGTTTCGGCGTGGGCCGGCTCTACCCGGGCTCATGGTCGCAGTACAGCGCGACGGACCGCCCGGCGGCGACCGATTAGTCCGGTTGTCCGGCGAGGCCGCGGGCCTGGGTGGCCTCCGCCGGGTCGAGGCCCTCGAAGCCGGTGAGCTCGTGCTGGCGGGCCTGGTCCTCGATCCAGCGGTTGTGCGTCTCCCAGGCGGCTTGCTTACTAGTGCCCAGCGCGGCGCCGATCTGGTTCCACGACGCACCGCTGCCGCGGGCGGAGCGGACCATCGCCTGCCGGCCGTAGCCGGCCTTGCGGATGACCACCTCGCTGAGGGCCAGCAACTCCAGCGCCTCCTCGCGGGACAGCGGGGGATTGCCGGCGTCCTCGGCCATCGCGGCGAGGGCATCCCGCATCCTCAGCTCGTCGTAACGCGTTGTGGCGGTGGAGAGCGTGTGCTGTTGCTCCAGTTCGTCGGGAGTAGTCATGAATCGGAGTCTTCCGTCAGGTTCGCCTGACGTCAAGCTACCCTGACAAATCGAAGTGAATTGCGCTCACTTCTCGCGATAAATCAGGCCCAAAGGCCTCAATTTTGGGTGCCGCAATTGCATGAACACCTCAGCCGTTCAGTCAAGATTTCGGGATGTGCGGCTCCGACCCGCCATTCGCCGCTGTCTGACGTACTCAGCGTGTGGCACCATCATGGAACCCCACCCCGACTGACACTTCAGTACAGGAGCCATAGATGTCCGCAAAGAAGCTCGGCCGTTTCGCCGCCGGCTTGTTCGTGGCGCTCGGTCTGGCGTTCGGAGGTTCGCTCCTCGCCGCCGACGGAAGTGGCACGGCAGCGTCAGCTGCCTCATCGCCCGCCGCCGCAGACTCGGCGAATATCGACGTGGACTGGCACTGATGACGCAGCCCGCCGAGGCGCGCCCGTCACCGTGTGTGGAGTTCATCGACCGGTAGGGGCGTGCGATGTCTCGGCGTTCTTCGCCACCCCGTCGGTCCCCTGAGTACGTCTGGCTGATCACCGGGACCCTGACGGTGGTGGCCGTCGTGTTCAGTGTGATTCTCGCTGTCCGTCATCCCGGCTGGTCCGACGAGTGGCTTTCCGCTCTGCTCGCTCTGCCGTTCTTCATCGTGCTCGGCATAGGACTGCGCTATGTGCAGATCCGCCGACATGGTGTTGCCCTTGGCCTGCTCGAGATCCCCCTGGTCATCGGCTTCTACTTCGCGCCGGCCGTGCTCGTGGTGATGGTCAGCACGACAGCCATGCTGATCAAGCAGTTCCGGCTGAACCGCAAGCCGCCGCCGGACAAGCTGGCCTTCAACGTCGCCAAGGCCGCCGCCGCTGCCGCCACGGCCGGCATCGTGCTTGAGATCCTCCCGCCCATCCACGGCACCGGCCCGATGACCTGGGTCGTCCTCGACGTCGCCGTCACCGTCCACACCCTCGTGGCGCTGTTCTCGGTCGCCGCCGTGATGGTGGCCGTGCAGGGGCTGCAGGCCGGGGTGGAGACGGTCCGGGTGGGCTGGGTCGCCCTGCTCGCCGCCGAGGTCTGCATCGTCATCGGGCTGGTCTTTGTCATCGCGCTGGACAAGACCTGGTGGGCCGCCATCCTGCTCTTCGTGCTCGCCGCGGTGCTCACCATGGCATACCGGTCCTACTCGGACTTCCTGCGCCAGCACCACACCCTCGCCGAGCTCTACGAGCTCGCCAACGCCGTGGTCGAGTCCGGTCAGGACGTCACGCTGATCGACTCCCTCCTGGTCCGGGCGCGGGCCCTCATGCAATCCGAGTACGCGACGATCCGGCTGCCCGCCTCCGGTCGCTACCCCGAGGTCCTGCTCACCTCCAAGATCGAGGCGCAGGGCCTGCTCGACTTCAGTCCCACCCCGGCCGCGTCCACCGAGCGGGCGACCGCCGAACGGCGCAGCGTCGCGGTGGGCTCGCAGATCGCCACCGATCAGGATCTCTTGCCGGTCCTGCGGGAGACCAAGGTCAAGGACTGCATCGTGGTGCCGCTGCGTTCCGGGCAGGCGGTGATCGGCACCCTCGAGATGGTCAACCGGCTCGGCGATCTCAAGCACTTCACCTCCTCGGACGTCCAGGTGGTCGAGACGATCGCCGCGCACGCCGCCGCGGCTGTGGAGAATTCCCGGCTCGTCGAGCGGCTGCGCTACGACGCCTATCACGACCGGCTCACCGCGCTGCCCAACCGGCGCCGGGTGATCGACGCGCTCACCGAGGCGGTCAAGATCCGGACCGACGGCGAGGTGGTGGCGGTCATCCTCTTCGACGTCGACGGGCTGCGCGACGTCAACGAGTCGATGGGTCACGACGCCGGCGACAAGTTGCTCGCCGAGGTCGCCGGGCGGCTTGGCAAGATCGCCGGTCCCGGCGCCCTGGTCGGCCGGATCGGCGGTGACGAGTTCGTGGTGACGCTGCGGGCGGAGAGCACCGAGGAGACCGTACGGCTGGCCACCGAGATGCGGGAGCAGCTCCGCGGCCCGATGGCCGTCGGCACGCTCACCCTGGACGTGGACACCGCCGCCGGCGTCGCCGTGCAGCCGGACCACGGCGACGACCCGGACGCCCTGCTGCGCCGCGCCGAGCTGGCCGCCAACGCGGCCAAGGCGCTGCCGTACGGGGTGCAGCTCTTCCACCCCGCCCTGGAGTCCCGGGCGGTGCGCCGCCTCGGCCTCGCCGCCGATCTGCGCCGTGCGCTCGACTCGGGCCAGCTCGAGGTGCACTTCCAGCCGAAGGTGACCATCCAGGACCGGCATCTGATCGGTGTCGAGTGCCTGGCGCGCTGGCAGCACCCCGCGCACGGCGAGGTCTCCCCGGAGGACTTCGTGGCCGTCGCCGAGCACACCGGGCAGCTGCACCGCCTGACCGAGGTGGTGCTGACCGCGGGCCTGCGGCACTGCCGGGAGTGGGCGGACGCCGGCCGGCCGCTCTCCATCGCGGTAAACCTGTCCGCTCGCACCCTGCTGGACCCGCGCTTCCCCGACCAGGTGCACGAACTGCTCAAGCAATACCGGGTCCCGCCGCACCAGGTGACCTTCGAGATCTCCGAGCCGAACATGCTCGGCGAGATCGAACGGGCCCTGCCGACCCTGTACCGGCTGCGCGACCTCGGCGTCCGGCTCTCGGTCGACGACTTCGGCACCGGCGCCTCGTCGCTGTCCTACCTGCGCCAGTTGCCGGTGCACGAGGTGAAGATCGACGACAGCTTCGTGCAGGGCATGGCGACCGACTCGGGCGATCTGGCCATCGTGCGGGCGGTGATCGGCCTGTCCCGTGAGTTCGGCCTCACCGTGGTCGCCGAGGGCGTGGAGAGCGAGCTGACCTTCGACCTGCTGGCCGAGCTCGGCTGTGAGATCGGGCAGGGCTATTTCTTCAGCCGGCCGCTGCCGGTGGAGCGCCTGAACACCTGGCTCAGCGCCCAGACGGAGCCCGAGGAGACGCCGACCGGCGAGGTGCGCCGGCTGCGTGCCGTCGGATGACAACGCGCTGACGTGCGATTTCGCCGCACCGGGGAGGCGATTTCACCTCGGCTGCGGTCCCGTGTAAGCTTCTGTCTGCGCCTCACGCGAGAGATCGCGCGCGCCCCCTTAGCTCAGTCGGCAGAGCGTCTCCATGGTAAGGAGAAGGTCTACGGTTCGATTCCGTAAGGGGGCTCCAACCGGGTTCGTCCTTCGCCCTCGCCAAGATCGGTGAGGGCGTTCGATCGTGAGCCTGGCGCGGCGGTGTAGCTCAGATGGCAGAGCAAGCGGCTCATAATCGCTGTGTCGCCGGTTCAAGTCCGGCCACCGCTACTCATCCGGGACCCCGTCCCGGATGCCGTACGAACCCGGGCATCTGTCCGCTGGTTTTGCATGCCGGCGTGACTTGCGTCTACGCTGGTATGTCGTATGTGAATCCCGTTAGCAGGAAGGCACCCCGCCGTGGCCAAGGCGACCGACGTCCGTCCCAAGATCACCTTGGCGTGTACGGAGTGCAAGGAGCGGAACTACATCACCCGTAAGAACCGCCGCAACGACCCGGACCGCATCGAGCTGAAGAAGTTCTGCCCCCGGGACGGCAAGCACACCCTGCACCGCGAGACCCGCTGATCTTTCGCACCACGGCGTGGCGGTGACCCCGAGGGGTCGCCGCCACGTCTGTTTTACCCGGACGGCGCCGGGCAGGTAGTTTCGGCTCATGCCCCTGGACCAGTCCTTCGTCGGCCGCACGTGGCCGGCCACGCCGCCCTACCTCGTCGGCCGCGAGAAGATCCGTGAGTTCGCCGCCGCGATCGGTGCCACCGACGCCGAATATCACGACCCTGAGGCGGCCCGCGCCGCCGGCTATGCCGACGTGGTGGCGCCGCCCACCTTCCCGGTCGTGGTCACCATGGCGGCCAGCCGGCAGATCGTCGCTGACCCGGCCCTCGGCCTGGACTACAGCCGGGTGGTGCACGGCGACCAGCGGTTCGCCTACGCCCGTCCGGTGGTCGCCGGCGATTCCCTCGTCTGCGTGAACACGGTGGACGAGATCATCTCGCGGGGTGGCCACGACTTCCTGACCACCCGCACCGAGGTCACCACCGAGGCCGGCGAGCCCGTCGTCACGGTCTGGTCCAAGCTCGTCCAGCGCGGGGAGGAGTGATCATGGCCGAGATGCTGCCCACTCAGACATACACCGTCACACGGGCCGACCTGGTGCGCTACTGCGGCGCCTCCGGCGACTTCAACACGATCCACTGGAGCGAGCGGATCGCCACCAGCGTCGGCCTGCCCGGCGTGATCGCCCACGGCATGTACACGATGGCCCTGGCCGGCCGGGCCGTCACCGCCTGGGCCGGTGCGCCGGACGCGGTGGTCGAGTTCGGTGTGCGGTTCACCCGCCCGGTGCCGGTGCCGGACACCGACGAGGGCACCGAGGTGGTCATCTCCGGGGTGATCAAGGAGGTCACCGACGACGGTCTGACCAAGCTCGAACTGACCGCGACCTGCAACGGCGACAAGGTGCTGTCGATGGCGAGGGCCACCATCCGTAAGAGGTAGGCCCGGGTTGGGAATCAAGCGGGCCTACCCGTACACTGGTCCGCCGTGGGGTAGTGAACCCTGCCTGTCGTGCTGCGATAGGCAGATGCCCACAAAGGGGTGTAGCTCAATTGGCAGAGCAGCGGTCTCCAAAACCGCAGGCTGCAGGTTCAAGTCCTGTCACCCCTGCGCACCGATCGGCCCAGTAATCGGACCGGCCTAGCGGCCGGTTCGCCCGGCGGCGGGCGGCCGGCTTGACCGACCGCCGCATACGGCGCCGATGCGACATCCCATCGACGACGGAAGAGGGCGGAAGTGGCCGAGAGGAAGCGACCCGGTGACGACGCTGCAGGCGACCGCCCCGAGGACGAGGCCAACACCGGCAGCGACGCGCAGGACGATGCTGTTGAGTCGGCCGACGAGTCGGCGAGCCGTGGCGGCGACAAGGCCGAGTCCGGCAGCGTGGCGCCCAAGAAGGAAGGCCGGCGCGGTGGCAACCGCATCAGCGGTTTCTTCCGCGAGGTCGTCAGCGAGCTGCGTAAGGTCATCTGGCCGACCCGCAAGGAGTTGCTGACCTACACCGGCGTCGTGATCGTGTTCGTCACGGTGATGACCACGATCGTGGCGCTCCTGGATTACGGGTTCGGCAAGGCCATCCTGGCGTCGTTCGGCAACTGAAGCTGATAGTTACGGAAGTGAGCAAGCGTGCCTGAGTACGACGACGAGACCGCCCTGACCGCCGACGAGCAGTCCGCGGTCGCGACGGCGGAGGACGCCGAGTCGGTCGAGGCCGCCAGCGAAGAGCCAGTCGCCGAGGCGGACGCCCCGGACGCGGACGAGAATTACGACCCGGTCGCGGAGCTGCGGCAGAAGCTGCGGTACGCGCCCGGCGACTGGTACGTGGTGCACTCGTACGCCGGCTACGAGAACAAGGTCAAGACCAACCTCGAGACCCGGATCACCAGCCTCGACATGGAGGAGTTCATCTTCCAGGTCGAGGTGCCGACCCGCGAAGAGGTCGAGGTCAAGAACGGCAAGCGGCTCCAGGTGCAGAACAAGGTCTTCCCGGGCTACATCCTGGTCCGGATGGATCTCAGCCCCGAGTCGTACTCGTGCGTGCGCAACACGCCCGGTGTGACCGGATTCGTGGGCGCCACCGACCGGGTGGACCGCCCGGCGCCGTTGTCGCTCGACGAGGTGCTCAAGTGGCTGGCCCCGGCCGTCGAGGCCGAGGAGAAGAAGGCCAAGCCCGAGATCCGCGTGCTGGACTTCGAGGTCGGCGACTCGGTCACGGTCACGGACGGCGCCTTCGCGTCGCTGCCGGCCTCGATCAGTGAGATCAACGCCGACCAGCAGAAGCTGAAGGTCCTGGTCTCCATCTTCGGTCGCGAGACGCCGGTGGAGCTCAACTTCAACCAGGTCGCCAAGATCTAAGACGGAAGTCGTGGGAGGGGCGCGAACGGCGCGCCCCGCCATCTACCACAGGAGTAAGAGAGAAATGCAGCGCAGCAAGGCTTATCGCAAGGCAGCCGAGCAGATCGACGTCACCAAGCTCTACGAGCCCGCCGACGCCGTGAAGATCGCCAAGGGTGCCAGCCCGACCAAGTTCGACGCCACCGTCGAGGTCGCCATGCGCCTCGGCGTGGACCCCCGCAAGGCCGACCAGATGGTCCGCGGCGTGGTCAACCTGCCGCACGGCACCGGCAAGGTCTCTCGCGTGATCGTCTTCGCGCAGGGCGCCAAGGCCGAGGAGGCTGTCGCGGCCGGCGCCGACGAGGTCGGCACGGACGAGCTCGTCGCCCGCATCCAGGGTGGCTGGCTCGACTTCGACGCCGCGATCGCGACCCCGGACCAGATGGCCAAGATCGGCCGGATCGCCCGCATCCTCGGCCCCCGTGGCCTGATGCCGAACCCGAAGACGGGCACGGTCACCATGGACGTGACCAAGGCGGTCTCGGACATCAAGGGCGGCAAGATCACCTTCCGGGTGGACAAGCACTCCAACCTGCACCTGATCATCGGCAAGGCCTCGTTCTCCGAGGAGCAGCTGGTGGAGAACTACGGCGCGGTCCTGGACGAGGTGCTGCGTGCCAAGCCGTCCGCGGCCAAGGGCAAGTACCTCCGCAAGGTCACCGTCAGCACCACCATGGGCCCCGGCGTGCCGGTCGACCCGAACATCGTCAAGAACCTGCGCGGCGACCACCCCGACGCCTGACTATCGCGATCCACAGGAGGCCCCCGGGGACAACCCCGGGGGCTTTCTTTGTGCGAAGCTTCCGGCGTGCGATTCGACGAGGTCTGGTTTCGGTACGCACGCCGCGCGGAGTGGACGCTGCGGAGCGTGGCAGCCACCGTCGAGCCCGGCGCCACCGTGGTCGTGCTCGGCCGCAACGGCGCCGGCAAGTCGACGCTGCTCCAGCTCGCCGCCGGGGTGCTGCGCCCGGTCCGGGGCGCCGTCCGGGACAGGCCCCGGATCGTCGGCTGGGTGCCCGAGCGCTTCCCGGCCGACCAGCCCTTCACCGCCGAGCAATACCTGCTGCGGATGGCGGCGCTGCGCGGCCTGCGCGGCACGGCCCAGGTCGAGCACTGGATCGAGCGCCTCGGCCTCGGCAAGCACCGGCACATCAGGCTGGCCGACCTCTCCAAGGGCACCGCGCAGAAGGTCGGCCTGGCCCAGGCGCTGCTGGTCGCCCCCGGGCTGCTCGTGCTCGACGAGCCGTGGGAGGGCCTCGACTCCGTCGCCCGCACGCTGATCCCGCGCATCGTCGGCGAGGTCACCGCGGCCGGGGGAGCGGTGCTGGTCAGCGACCACCGCGGCGAGATCGCCGGCCTGCCGGAGGCGATCCGCTGGACGGTCGCCGACGGTGCCGTCCACACCGCCACGACTCCGGAGGCAGCCGCGGAAGCGGACGACGTCGTGGTCGAGGTCGTCGCCCGCCGGGCGGACGCCGACGACACGGTGGCCCGGCTGCGTGCCGACGGTCACCGTGTCCTGGGGGTACGCCCGCTCGCCGGCGCCACCGGTGCGGAGGCCGACAGGTGATCGCCCTGGTCCGGATGCGCCTGGCGGCCTTCGTGCGCAGCGGCCGCGCGCTGGCCCCGGTGATCACCGCCCTGGCCCTGCTCGGGGTCATCCACGGCGGCGGCCAGTCGGCGGCAGCCCCGGCCTATGCGTATTCCGCCGTGATGCTCTTCCCGGTGCTGGCGTGGCAGGCCAAGCTGCTGCTGGACGCGGAGCCGGACGTGCAACGGCGGCTGGCCCGCCTGACCGTGGGCGCCCGCCGCGAGGCGGTGGCCGGGCTGCTGGCCGCGGCCGTGCCGGGCCTGGCCTGCTGCGCCGTCGCGATGCTGGTGCCGTGGTGGCCCTTCCACGCGATCCGCGGCCCGGAGCCCGGCTCGGCCGAGCCCTCCCTGGCCGCCGGCATCGCGCTCGGCGTCCTGGCTCACCTGCTGGCGATTCCGGCGGCCGTGGCCCTGGGCGCGCTGGCCAGCCGGGCCGTGACCCGCACGGTGCGCAACGGTGTCGTCGTGTTGGTGACCGGCGCCGTGCTGGCGATCGTGCTCGGCCTCAGCGATTCGGTGGCCCCGTGGCTGGCGCCGCCGATGATGGCCACGGCGCGGGCGTTGACCGCCGACCAGCTGCCCCCGGCCGGCAGGTTCTGGCTGCTGGCGGCCTGGACGGTGCTCTGGTGCGGTGTCGTGCTCGGCGGCTACGGGCGATTGCGTCGCAGCCGCGCGTGAGGGCGATTTGGCTTCGGCGGGCGGGCTCGCGTACAGTTTGCCGAGAAGTTCCACCCATAGACCGCTGGTTGCCGCAATCGCCGTCCCCCGGATGGTGATCGTGGTCGAAGGTCCCGCAGCATTCGGGCGGCCCGCGCAGGGGAGAACGGTTCGTGATCATGTCGACGCGGCAACGCGTCCATGTCCCGCCCCGTGCGCCCTGCGCCGGGGCGTTTCTCGTGTTCGGGCCTGTCCAGAAAGACCGGCGGCCCAGCACTGAGAGAGGAGGGACATGGCGGACAAGCCGGTCCGGGCCGACAAGGCCTCTGCCGTCGCCGAGCTCACGGACAGTTTCCGTAACTCGTCGGCCACCCTGTTGACCGAGTACCGCGGCCTCACGGTCTCGGAGATCACCGAGCTGCGACGCTCGCTCGGCAACGAGACCAAGTACTCCGTGTCGAAGAACACGCTCGCCAAGCGGGCTGCGAACGACGCGGGTATCGAGGGCCTCGACGCGCTGTTCACCGGTCCTACCGCGCTCGCCTTCGTGGGCGGGGACCCGGTCGAGGCGGCCAAGGGCCTTCGTGCCTTCGCCAAGACCCACCCCGTCCTGATCATCAAGGGCGGCGTCTTCGAGGGCAAGGCCATCTCGGCCGAAGAGGTCAGCAAGATCGCCGACCTCGAGTCCCGTGAGGTGCTGCTGGCGAAGCTTGCCGGCGCCATGAAGGGCAACCTGACCAAGGCGGCGGCCACGTTCCAGGCCCCGCTCGTTCAGGTCGCTCGCCTGGCTGCGGCTCTGCAGGACAAGCGCGCACAGGACGGTTCCGCCGAGGCCTGAGTAAGGCCCGCGCGGAGTTTGACTTTTCATCCACGGAAACAACGAAAGGTTGCCAACATGGCGAAGCTCAGCACCGACGAGCTGCTTGACGCGTTCAAGGAAATGACGCTGATCGAGCTCTCCGAGTTCGTGAAGCAGTTCGAAGAGGTCTTCGAGGTCACCGCTGCCGCGCCGGTCGCCGTCGCGGGCCCCGCCGCCGCCGCCGTTGAGGCCGAGCCGGAGAAGGACACCTTCGACGTCGTCCTCGAGGGTGACGGTGGCAAGAAGATCCAGGTCATCAAGGTCGTGCGCGAGCTGACCGGCCTGGGCCTCAAGGAGGCCAAGGACGCCGTCGAGGCCGCCCCCAAGGCGATCCTCGAGGGTGTCAACAAGGAGAAG